>JGI24022J15233_10008844_pt1 | contig 11297 bp, 14 predicted proteins | sample Ectturendosymbi2_FD_15233 | JGI IMG/M metagenome (IMG submission 15233)
ACAAACGTGAACCTTGCGAATCAGCGAAAAAGTAATTCTTACAAACGATGACGTCATGAATTACGTCATAGGGGCCCTCCAGTAAAAATTGCCCCGGCCCCCCTAGCCTTTAATCCGGCTCTGGCGACGGTTCTATGTTTATGAATATGATGGACAAAATTGTTCGGCGAAATTCTATGTCATAACTTCAGATTCAAACCTTATGAGAATTTGAAGGTTTTAAAAGCGGTACAGCCAACAAGGCGTAGTTAGCAACAGACCAAGTCGCAATAGTTAGTTTTTCAGACGTCAGTGGAAGAACAAGCACTTCGTCTTTCTTTTCATAAATGCAGTCTTGTGCAAATTAACTGACTACGAAGAAAAATACATTCAGTTTCAAATCATTTGTTCATGCATAAAACATCACAAGACTTACGTTTTGTTGGTTATATAAGCTGCTTTAGTTTTTGACACTTTTTTTGCTTCATTTAGCAGAGATTCTACTAGTTTTTGGCAATTTTCTTTGATTTTAGTGGTCCTATGCCGTACTTGAATAACGGCATCTATTGGCTTGGTACATGGTTGTGCAAACCAATTTTTGTAACCGAGATTATGTTATTGGCCACAAATTCTCAATGGGGTTAAGATCTGGTGAGTTTCCAAGCTATTCTATCACATTTTATCTGTATATCCTGAAAATTGTTTTCACTGTTGTAGATGAATGGGCAGGATTGTCCATGGGACATATTTGTCTGTCCCATCCCATAGCAATTTATGCCTGTCGCATCCTACGGATTCCCATTATAATATTAATATGGAAAACAATTCAATTAAACTTATTAAATTTATGAAAGTTTAGGTTTAATATCTAGCACAAAAGTATAGATACATGTATATAAAGAAAAAAGGATAAATAATAGATACATGTATATAAAGAAAAAAGGAGAGTAAAAAACTTTGAAAGATAAAAAGTATAAAAACTAAGGTTAGCTCTGACGTAATGAAGTTGCTATGACATGGCTACTGTCTCTTGGGAAATATAAATGTGTGCTGTCCCATCCCATGGGATTCCCATAGAAAGACATTCCTATGGACAAGCCTGTGAATGGGACAATCGGAGCAAGATCCTGTTGGAATATTTCTCCATATTACGGAAATGCCCTCCTCATGTTTTGAATGACTTTTTTTCAATTACGTCATCATACATTTAATTCGAATACGTGATTCTACTCCAGAAAAGTTAAAACTCTCCCTAGAACATATTCTTTTGGGGGTGTTTTATTACCTCCATGAAATTGACAGGACCTAACTACTCATCCTTATCCTGACAAATCGGCTGTGCTGCTCTTGAACAAAAAATGAATTTCATCTGTGAACAGCACTGTTGAGTTTTCTACTGTCCAGTTTCAGTTTTTTGACCATTTTGATCTGTTCTTCTTCGTTTTGTGAGTAAGAAACTGCTTTTGTAACGTTTCTTCGTTTTTCTACCAGCTTCCAGTAGGCGGCGTCACACTGTAGTTGAGCTTACATGAACTCCAGAAAGCAACAAATTCTCGTAAATCAATTCAAAACTCGTCTTCCGTGCCTTGTATCCATTCCGTTATTTCTGTAAAGCATTGTATCATCTTCCCGGGTGGTTTTGCGCTTTCTTCAGCTTTTTCCTTGCCGTCTTGGTGTAAAAGAAACAGTTACTTTCTGTGGCTTCATGATCAGAGACACAGACTTTGACCAACTTCCACAACAATTGCAGTAGCTGCTTGGGCATAGGCACAATGTTCGCAAATAGTAGTAATGCGACTCTGCTTCCTAGGTGTGATATCTGCCATTGCAAATCACAGAAATGCCAACATATGACTCTACGACTCTCAGCTGCACACATCCGGAAGAATTAACTTTATTATATAACGCTATTGAGCTGCTTGAAGTTTTGTGTGAGGTCATGAAGCTTAATTTTCAACTGTGACAACGCATCACATAGTACTTACGTTATTGGCCTGACAATGAAATAACAGCAATTGGTTCTCAAACAAACACCCAAGGTGGTGATATAACAACTGAACCAAAATTTTTAGTGAATTAATTTGCACAAGAGCGCCGTAGTTTGAGATCTGTTTCCCATCGAAACTCGCGTTTTCATACGTTTTTGTTGTTGTTATTGGCTAGAGAATTATTTGTTTTACTCACAAATGATCCGTGATACAAAACTATTTATTTGATCCATTTGTTAAAAGATGCTTTACATACTGTACATGGACTGAGTTACATCACTTGTTACCAAACGAAACGCATATACACCACTGTTCCCTCTATTTTCCGGGGATAGCTGTCACAGACAGGGAGAGGCAAGGATAAAAATGCCTTCTAGCACTGAAAAATTAGAAACAATTGAAAAAAAATCGTAAAATCGAACAAAATTAGTGGCAATAGGGTAAGATTTGATTTAATGTGTTAGTGGCAATAGGGTAAGATTCGATTTAATGTCTATCACGTGGTAACTTGACCAGGGGTGTAGTGTTGAAAAAAGAGGTGTAGGAACGCCGTTACAACAGCAAGTAAAAAGGAAGACTGCTCCACAACTTTTAGGTCAAGTCGAGTCCAATCCTTCACTAGCGGGAGTAGAGGGCATCTGTCAAGTGTCACTACGAGACGTACAATGTGATTGCTCATATTTTTCCGCATTCATGCAGTTTACTCAAAACATTATCTTTAGCCTGCGACCCTTCGTTTTGTTCAAAACTCAACTGTAACTCACAGAAAGCGTAGCTGTAACATTGCAGTTCTATCACGTGGTGACCTGACAAGGGTTGTAGTATTGAAAAAAGAGGTGTAGGAACGCCGTTACAGCAGCAAGTAAAAAGGAAGACTGCACCAGAAATTTCGAATAAAGTGAGCATTCGCCTACAAGAATTTCCACACTGAATCTTCCTGTTTCACTGTAGAGCTACGGTGCTATATACACGAGAAAATTTGTCATTCATTCATTTATGCTTCTCCAGGTGCCACACGTACTGGTTGAAATGAAAAATCTAAATCTGCAATAACGTTACTTGTGCAAAAAGGTGTTGGAACGCGTTCCCACACCAAAAAAGGTGTGGGGGGAACGCCATTCCCACCCAACTACACCACTGGACTTGACTCAATTCAAGTAATGTCTTGACAAAAGAGGTTATCGCCATTTTTTGTTACTGAAAATCGCAATTTTAGTTTGCAGGGTCATATACGCTCGAATAGCTAAACTGCTTGTGTGGGCACTCAACTTCTGCCCATAGATCCAAACAAATAGTATCGAACCAAAAGTTACCAGTTGAAACTGCTCTCTTATACAGTACAACTGTTCGCTTTGCAGATGCAAATCTTATAACTATCACTTCGAACGGCGAAAGTGCGAACTCAACGACCAGGACAGATCTTCGTATTTTTATCAGCAACAAACTTGGATTTTAGTGGATCGCGTGTGGGTCGAGCAAGTCCGTGGACTGGTTGCCAAGGAAGGAGCCAGATATTACAGCAGACTGGCAATAGGCCTCTCATCACAGGTTTGAGACATCGCAATAGCTTAATAGCTTGGCATATTTGCGTCAGAACCATATCTATAATAGCTACTGCGATAGCTTAATACAATAGCTTAATAGCTACTGCGATAGCTTAATACAAGGTATAGCTTAATACAAGATAGCTTAATACGAAGGGTTCCCAACCTTTTTACCATCACGTACCACTTGGGCACCACGTATTGTCAACGCGTACCACTTCTTCCAGAACAACTAATTGGATCTAATCTTAGTTTATTCAGACGAATAATATACATTGAAATAACAATAAAAGACCAAAACAAAATTTGATGACACCGTCTATGGAAAGAAATCTTTTCTTTGCAAGGAATCAGACACTAAGATCTTACAGAGTATATATTTCACCAACGAAGTAGGCATCACAAGCTCTGCGAAGTGCATCAAGTATAAATAGAATAAAATAAAACCCACAAACAGTGAAGTTACCAATTAAGAAAACCTAATTCAAAAATTGCAACCCCAGCTGCCCACTTCACATTGGAAAGGAAAACGTCACAGTAGGAACAACTAACCAAAACAAACTACCAAGGGACGTAACAAACAAAATAACAGTCTAAATTTAATGAGATTTTTATTATTGTTTACCTTCCACCAATTGGTCGATGGGTGGCGTAAATTTGTTAACAGCGCATCGAAAGTCATAATGTTGCGATACAATAAGAATAGCGGGGTGCAGGAAAATTTATTTATTTGGAAACAAAGCCCGATACGTAAACTAGAAAGCTGTGAATCCAGGTTTTTGTGAAAAATGCGAGTTACTCGCGTACCACCTGGAAGACCTTCGCGTACCACAGGTTGGGAACTCCTGGCTTAATAGCTTTAGCATAATAGCTTGGTATATTTTAATAGCTTGGTATATTTTAATAGCTTGGTATATTTGAAACTATACTGTCTGCTTCTGCTTATTGCAAGGTTAGTGGTATAACATGAGTAAACACCATGATCGATTGCTTTGAAATGTGTTGTTGGTTTGCATACATTTGACCACGTTGACTTGATTTGTATTTGTTTGTATTCGACTTACGGCATGTTTTGAGTACTCTGTATGTTTTGCAATAACTTTTTTGCAAATTTTATTGGAAAAGCGAAGTTTATGCGGTTGTAATTTACTTGTGACTCAACGTATGTTGATTTTTTCACATGTAAATAACTACAACCAGTGTCTGATAGATTACAATGCCTTTTTACAAAATTTGCAAGCTGGCACACGCTCTCACCTAAAAATACTCGTGCATGCCCCAGCACAGTGGCTGATTCACAGATGTCGTTTGAGGTATGCTGTTGGAAAAAGGGCTACTAAACTAATTTTACGTTTTTAACACATTCTTCTTTGTACATGCACCCAACCTAAAGGGCTGCGTTTGACCTATTCAGTAATACCACAACATTTACAATTATGTTAAAACGCATAGGCCTACTGTTTCCAGTTTCGTGATTGAAACAATATCACTACTACTACTTAAGAGTGTACCTACTATGCCTTTACATAACTTGGCAAACTCTGAAACATCGTTGCTTTTTTCCCATCATTGCCAACGCATTGTTCTTCAGTCAGGGCCATAGCCAGGTTTCGAGGTTTGAGGGAAGAAAACATTTTTATGGGGGCAAGATTTTTATTTTTATTGTACATTTAAATCAAAGTGTTCTGGGCACTACAAAATTTGGAGGGACGCAAAAGATTTGGAGGGACACAAAAGATTTGGAGGGGCACTGCCTGTGAATGCACCCGTGGCTACGTGCCTGTCTTCAGTTCCTCTGCAACACGATAAGTTGGTGCAGATAATAGCAGTTCACATAGCACAGTGGTTCTCAAACTTTTTCTGATCGCCTACCACCTGATATTTTTGTACCGTCGCTTCCTCCACCTGTTCAAGAACTTAATTTGCTCAAATGTGCTTGTGAGTTCTAAAACACACAAATGAATTAACAGAAAACTATTTAATTGTAAAGGTGTAACGTTTTTCTTACCACAAGCATGGTCTATGAGAGGCAAAACCGTTTTCCCAAAATAAAAGAAATGCCATTGTTACCGCGGTGATAAGTGAAAACCCTGCCTGCTAATGCAATTCTAATGGCAAAAACTGCCCTTTAGAGGACTAACGCTTCTCTTCGAAATAATACTTCTTCAGGAAACTGGTTCTTAAAATTAGCAGTAGGCAGAGTGATATACTGTATTGCGACGCGTGAAGAGGGAGGCGTTTTTACTGAAAAGGATCGCCATTTCTTAAAAAATCTGAAGATACGCACACCCTAAGAATAATTACTTGTGTCAGTCAGACACGTTGATGTAAAATAGCAAAAAAAGCAAAGCAAGCTTTCGGTTTTGCAAAGCATTTCTATCAAAAATTGTTTTCGTCACGAGAAGCATTGTTTTCAAAAAGTTATTCAGGTTTAACTGCATACACAGTTTGCCTTCTACTGCACATAGAATAGAATGTCATTGTTTTTGTACTGGTAATAAAAACAGAAATCCTTTTAAAAGTACTTACTTTTTAAAAAAATCTTCCACAATTTTTGCAAAATTTGGTCAATCCTTTTCAGTTTCGCTTGTTTGTTAATGATTCTGAAGGTTTAGGAAAGGGGCTGCATGTATGTAGAAGAACGAATGATGGATAACCAAATATTTACCAAGCAAAACAGTAGTGTTGCAAGGAAGTATTTCACGACTGTCAGATCGTTTTTTCAAAAACGTACAGTTTCTCAACAGTATCCTATCCTGTCTTTGTATTGATATTGAATCACCCTAAAGCCAGGGTCATGGTTTAACAACAAAAAGAACTGAACGTTGTAAAACAACTTCATCGTTTGAGCTGTTTCTTATTCACTGTTGTGCCTCACTAGGATCTCGGGGCAGGTGTTGAGAAAGCATTCGATTGTCTCGTCATCCAGAATCGTCAGACCTTGCACTCAAGGACGATGGATTGGACAGCGAAGGACAATATGGTCAGTGGTCTGTTCTGCGCCACAGTCACAAGACATAGAATGGGCCATTCCCGTTTGTGTAAGGAGCGGAACCGGCCGACACCGGTGCGGAGGCGGTTAAGCCAGACCAACGCTGTTGTTGGCAGGGCCATTGAAGGAGGTTGGGTGCCGATGCCGGGATGGAAGTACAGAGTCTCGTAGTGCTCTGCAGCCACTCCGCTTTCCATCGGTGATATATCCCAGAGCGTCACACTTCTGTTATCCTCAGATGAACTGATGAGTTGTTGTGCGGCGGGTGCAAATGGGTGTCGTGTCTCGATTTGGAATGCCGTGCTTTCCCACCAGGTAGCCGAAATGTTTTAGAGCCGACGGAAGCAGATGAAGTGGTGTAGGAGGCGGGGGTACAAGCGTACCCCCAAAAGTTTTGACTTAGTGAAAATCCTGGTAAATTCCCTGAAAATCCACGCAAAATCTGGGCAAAATTTGTGAAAACCTTCGTAAAATCCCTGAAAATACGGGCAAAAATAGCGCCCAACGTGCTTTGATTTGAAAAAAATGGCGCCCAACAGATGCAGAATCACATGAAGACCTTTTTGGAAAACGGTCTTCATGAGAAAATATTCGCACCAAAAGTGGCCCAAAATTTTTCAGGCAAATTTGGGGAAATTCGGGAAAAACTCTTTTGGATCCCCCAAAATTTGCCTGCTCCTACACCAATGAGCAGATGTCCAGGCTCCATGTCACGGCGTGACAGAGACAGTGTGGCGCGTTTGCGACGAAGCTCATGGGGGTTGGATGTCCGCAAGGATAGGAAGATTGTCCACTAGTGTAAGACGCAGGCATCCAGTCGCAGTTCGTTAGGGGTCGTTGATGACAGGATCAGTGAGGCGAGTGCGAGCACTACAGCACCAGACAGGAGCGCAGTACCCTACTGTTAAATGGACCTAAGTTGGCTGTGAGCAACGTTGTTCTCAGCTCCCCGGCCCGAGCCAGCAAGGCACCTCAAGAGTGAGACGCGTGATGTCAGCTTTTGCGAAGTGATCCGATCCGAGACAAGGCCTTCTAGTGAGCCAAGGCCTTGCTCGAGGTGTAGGCGATACGTGAGTATCCTGTCCAACGTTACTACGAGGTATTTGTGCTCGGAGAAAAAGGGCAGGGTTTCGTCGTTGAAGTTGACTTTCAGCTCATGTTTAGCTTCCATGTTCTTTACGTGGAAGACGTTTTTGCCGACACCGTTTTGCAGTGCTGAGCTTTAGTTTGCAGATCTGGAGGTATTTACCTATAGTCGCCATGCCTTTACTTAGCACTCCTTCAACTGCTTGCCAATCTCCATCAGCATGCATGGTTGCTAGATTGTCAGCATATGCATGCTTTCTGGTGACGGTGATTGTCAAGTTAGAGGTGTAGATGTTGAAAACAAGGGATGCCATGACGGATCCCTGTGTGACGCCATTCTTGAGGCGTCGTAACTTGCTCCGTTGGTTGTTATCGGCGGTAAGGGTGAAGCCGGGATTACCAACCATCTCCATGATCATGTGGACCATAAGATTGTCAGGAAGCAATCACTGTAGCTTGCTGGCGAGACCGCGATGCCATACAGTGTCGAAGGCTGTTGTGAGATCGACAAACACTGCACCGGCCTTCTTAGCCAAAAAGATATCCTCGGTGTCTTGCGTCAACAAGGTGACCTGATATACGGTCGACCTCCCGTGTCGAAAACCCTGATAGCTGGAGAGAGGGAGATTTTACATTGTGCATACTCATCTGTGAAATCGAAGATTGAAGAATACGTTTCGATTGTAAACGACTGACATTTATTTGTTTCAGAAAGATTCACCCTGTAGCTTATACCGTTGTGCAGAAGATGAAATTTGTACACCATCTCTGCCAGCTTGGAGAATGCTTTATAAGCATACCTGTCAACGCACAGTCTTCAGAATAGAAGGTATATCCAGCTTTCAAGTGTGGAATTACTTTCTGTGACCAATTTTTATCAAGAATTTTCATGGAAAAACGGTTATAAGATCTTTTGTAAAATGGCTCAGATCCATGTTTATTGCGCGGTTGGCGCCTAACGTAAGAGCAAATATTTTTTACCAAATTGAAAACATGAACTCAGATAGTTATTATGGAAAAAAATATAATACAACTGGAACAGAATTGAGTTAGGGCAATTTCTGCTGAGAAGTAAATCAACCACCGATGAACATGCAAGGCAAAACTAATTTTCTGTGAATGAAATTTGAAGTCGAAGCTCATCTCTACAGGGTGTTTGAGGGATCTTTCCACGACATGGCATTTCAAATTCTTATTTTGTATAACAATATGTAAGGTTAATACTGCATTGATCTTGATCTACCCAATTAACCCGAAAACACTCTGATAAAACCTGGACTGGCAACAGGTCGGTATAAAATTTGGCTTCGATTTTCTGGCCAATGTATTTTTCTGCGTAAGGATGTGCCTGACTAAATGTATTCTTATCGTTGGATAATAATGCAGATAAAAAAACGATTTTTTGTAGTATAAAACAGTGTTTCCGATTATATCAGCTGCAAAAGTGATCAAAGTTTAGGTGGCAATGCTTACATAGAATGGCAACCAGCTCCCAAAATTTTGAAAGGCCATGTGCTAAAGACGTTGTAGTTTTTGCTTCTGAACAATACTGAAAAATAAACTTTATGCTGTACACGGGAAGGTTGTTATTGTGCAACACATGTGGCACATCAAACTTTTAATCAGATTTTTATTACTGAAACAGATTTTTTCGCATGGTCCTCGTGGACATCCTGGAGTGATTGTTCGACCTCGTGCGGAGGAGGAGTTGAAACGAGGACTCGCCACTGCGCTGGTGCAAAGCATCAGTCTTTGTGTAGAGGGACGAGTCAGCAAGTTCGAAAATGCTATACGAACGAATTTTGTCCTCGTACGTGGAATTCAGACCAATTTACTTTGTGATAGGATTATCAAAAAATAGTTAACTACAAGCGATCAAGGCAATAGAAGGTCGGAGACTGTATTTCGTTGATGATTACAAGACAGACCAACGGGGAGTTGTAAGTCGGGCCGTGCTTTTCCGGTCGGGCTGGGTTCGGGTTTGAGTTTGTCAAAATATTTCGGGCCGATTTCAGGCCTGTATACAAAACTTTTTATAACATTCAGAGTAACGTTTTATTTTCTTTTTTACGTACATTTTCTTGTGCTCACCGCTGTGACTTCTGTGAGTGAAGTGATTGTGGTTTTATTTCATCTGATTGTAATGCAAACACAGCTGTGATCTTTTATTCTCTGCTCGGATTAGTCTAAGAGTCTTTTTGAGAAGGCGACGGCGCTGAGGAAATCAGCACGCAATGACGTTGCTTTGAAAAGATCAATCACGTATCCCATTCTTGGGTTGTTTCAAGAAACGATAGCCTACAAACCGTTTTTTTCATGCGTATAGCGCTGTCCTATAGATAATTTCATTTACGCCTATAGCACCATCGTGGGTAGCTTCGTGATAGTTTCTTTTTTCCTTGAGAAACATTACATCCCACAGTATTATCGTTGACTAACACGCTAAGTTTGTGCTTGTATAAGCCAATGGTTTCGTCAAGGTAGTTGCTATTTTGGGTTTGATAAAACCGTGTACCGGCAGGTATACCCGCAGCCTACATTGCACCCCTCAGTTGCGCATATCCTGATTCACTCAGTAAATTTGGCTTTCGGGCCTAAATTGGGCTTCAAAAAAATGTCGGGCTTGCGCCGGGTTTGGGCTCGGCCCGGGTTCGGTTTTCAAAATGAGGCCCGTGACTGTATTATGTTTGAAAATATTCTTATGAATGCAATCTAACAACTTCAATGAAATCTTTGGCAATTTGAAAAAAGAAACTTACTTTGTTTCATTTCGCTGACACAAGAAAAGTTTTGTTCAGTTTTACTCCAACATGCCGAACAGACTTGATTATATATTCCCATTCACTTCACGATGTGCGGGTGTGGACTTCCTGGGTTCTCCCAACCTTAAAAAATCCGAACAGTAACAAACACTCGTGCAAGGTCTTGCAGTTTAAACAAAAAGCTTAATTGAATCAGCAATTACTTACTTTTTGTGCTCGATCATAAAGACCTTTATTAATGACATTAGTCAAACAAGCAGGATAGATTTCTCGAAAAAGTTAAAAGGTATTGTTTTCAATGTAATCGATAGGTTGTGCATCGCATTAAAAATGTCGACGGTTCCAAAAAACCCTTACTTTGTCAGATATTAACATGCAAACTCTTGATAAATCTGTAAATCTATTTCTAGCAAACAATGGAAATCTAAGTTTAGAAGTGAATTAAGATAGTACTGGTGGACACTCGTAAACCACCCTTGCAAAAGCCTCCCGAACGTGAATACAGGGAACTGTAAAACGTTTCAGCAGGGTTGCGGAGTCGGAGGTAAAATGTCCGACTTCGACTCTAACGCCAACCTTTCCAAGACTTCTGACTCCAACCCCCGCCTTCGACTTTTCCAATATTTCCGACTCCCGACCCGATTCCGACTCCTTTACATAAAGTGAATAAAGTTTGGCTGTCAAGAATATTATAGCAACTAACACCCAATGGAAATCGTGGTACACAGCGAGAATTCTCTGTTTCAACAAAAGTTTCATAAGAAATTGTACCATTTCAACAGGAATTCTCAACTTAGGAGTGTGATGTAAAAAATGATCCAATTGGACTTCCGGAGTCGGAGTCAGACAAAAAATCCGACTCATACTCCTAACGTTGTTAGGAATCCGAATCCGACTCCCCCCAAAAACCTCCGACTCCTTACGACTCCGCAACCCTGCTTTCTAA
>JGI24022J15233_10008845_pt1 | contig 11296 bp, 5 predicted proteins | sample Ectturendosymbi2_FD_15233 | JGI IMG/M metagenome (IMG submission 15233)
CGCAAGTATTCAATACAATACATTTGCTTCCGAAAGACCTCAGGTGCGAAAATGGGGACGCCAAACTTGCTTCTTGCCCCGGGCGCCATCTAACCTTAAAGTCCGAACAATGTCGCAAGTATTCAATACAATACATTTGCTTCCGAAAGACCTCAGGTGCGAAAATGGGGACGCCAAACTTGCTTCTTGCCCCGGGCGCCATCTAACCTTGTTATGCCCCTGGGATCAACCGTTTACTTTTTGCAGGCGATTTGGTATTGCTAACATCTTCTCAACAGTCTTCAGCATGCACTCGATCTTGTTTTCTGCTGCGTGCGACCGAGCCCGAATGAAAATCAGCACTAATAATACAGAGGTATTATGTCTCTCTACAAACCCAAGGCATTGTATGCTGCAAGTGAGCGGCAATACACTGCCACAGGTGGAGAAGTTCTAGTACTTAGTGGTGATATTTACGAGTGGGGCGACACCTCAAGGGTCTTGCGAAAGATAATCAATTGCGTGTGTTTATGAAATGCAATTATGTGTCGATGCGTTAGGATGTAGCTAACCATTGATATGTTTTTGTTTTTCATGTGATTCCATTTGAATAAGAACTGAAAATTTTAAGTAATCTGAAGCACAAAAGGCAACATCGGCCAGCACTTACAAAAGCACAACAAACGATCCTCAGTGCACCTGACGGAAGGAGTCAGTCTACCTCGATCCGATCCCACGACAGTTGGTTCGTGACGGTTGGAGTGCGCGAAAAAATTACACGGATTGGTAAGGCTAACGCAGTTCTGCGTGAGTTTTATCGCTCTGTAGTCACAAAACTGGAGCTTTCAAACACCGCAAAGCTGTCAGTTTTCAAATCGGTCTTTGTTCCGATCCTTACCTACTGTATGGTCATGAATCTTGGGTAATGACTGAAAAATATTAACTCAGGTGCAAGCGCCAGAGATGGGATTTTTACGAAGACTTCACGGTGTGACGCAGGGGCGTACAGAGGTTAGATGGCGCCCCAGTGTTCGAACCGAAAGTCTTTTGGGAGTAAATGTACTGTATTAAAGAAAAAACTTGCGACATTTTTGGGATTTTTCGGCGCCCCCCCAGTGATTCGGCGCCCGTTGCATTGTGCCCCCCTGGTTACGCCCATGGTGTGACACTTCGCGACAAACTGCGCAGCTGTTAAATTCGCAGAGCCCCGAATGTTGAACCACCTCTCCAAATTGAGAGATCACAGTTACGTTAGTTCGGCCATTTGCACAGAATGCCCCACAAAAGACCGGCGAGGTAAGTCCTACTGGCTAAACCCACGGAACAGTGGTCCAGAGATCGTCCAAGGCCTAGGTGGAGTGACTGCATCTCCGACCTTGCGTGGTCCCGTCTTAGTGTGGGGCAAGCAGAGCTATCTGAAATTGCTGTTGACCGTGAGGTATTGCACGTATTCCTAGGACTGTTGCGTTCGCTACCCTCCCTAGTGGAAAAGCAGGTATGAAAATGAACGAAATGAATAACATTTACGTTATTTATTTTATTCACCGGTGTTTCAAAGTGCTCAGCTAGCGAGAGAACAAGTTTCTTTGACGGCTAGAATTGATTAATAGGAACGTAGAGACGTCTAGAAATGATTTGCGTATAATTCATGATACCTTTCGCAGGAAATAAGATGTAAAAGCTGTTTCTAGTAACTTCAGGTACCGCTATTGTTGCGTTAGCGTCATAATGCGGTCCACGTGTTACCTAAAAGTCCGCATGTGGCCCACGGAACAAATTGAGTTTCAGACCCTGCGTTACAGCATTCATAGAAACAAAAAATCTACTAACACGTAAGCCTCAAAACTTTGTTACAGGCCCATTGTGACAATCTAGTGTCGTAACAATCGGCGAAGTTGCACATACACAACAAACCTCTGACGTTCACGAACGCTGCCACGTTGGTTACCGGGCCTACCAGCCGGAATCTGTTTGATTAAAATAAGTTAAGGTGGTGCGTCGTCCAATAATCGAAATTTTACTGGTTAACTAGCCTGTTAACACCAATAATGCTGACTGACGTTTCCTATCCTGACTACACTGGATGGCTGAATCATGATTTAGTGGAAGCTTCGACAAAAACCTACACAGGTGAAAGTGGGGCAGCCAGGAAAAATCTTTCAAGACTTTATTTCAAGGTCTTGTTGCACACCCCTGGGGCCAGAGCCTGAACATTTTAATGAAAAAAAACTGTTCTTTTGAAGTACGATTGTTTTCCTGATTTACCGTCGACTTCATTCTAAGGAGTTTTCTATTCACACACATTGAAATAGTCACCTTGACGACCAAGAAAGATTTCTTGCATCGTTCTTTATTGTATTTATTACGAGAAAGCTGCACTTTTGCTGCAACAAATAAGCCATTGAACATCATAATGAAACAGCACAAGGCCTAGTGGCCTCGCGAAATGTTACCACCGGTCAGAACTTTCTGTGTTGATCACTTTCACAGTTAAAATTTTAATTGATGTCAGAATAAAAAGTAAGGCGGTTCGAAGGCAGAGCAACTGCAGAGAGTTCCCTTATCCGAGGAGAATATTCTTAGAAGAAAGCATATGTTATATAGAACGTGTTTTTAGGTTGTGCAAACTTGCAATGCATGTATGCTCGCCGGAATGTTTTACTTCTCATTCATCAACCACAATGTGTTCATTCCATAATCATTCCAGGTTTCCCACGCATTTAAAAATTTTTTTTCCATATTTTCTCAATATTTTTTGAATATTAAATTTAGGAAGTTAAATACCATTACTTCTCTTCATTTTTCAAAATTTTTAATCATGAAACACAATTTTACACATTGCATAAATAATGAAGTGCTTTGCCTTCAGTAAAAGTATGCTCAGATACGTCTGATTTCTTTTCCATTTAGAATTTCCATACTCTTTCAATACCTAATACACGTTTTGGACAAATTCAATACTTTTCAAGGTCTTGTAAACCAATTTTGAAATTCAATACTTTTCCAATACTTTCAATACCGCGTGGGAACCCTGTCATTCGCTGCTGTTCACACCAAATCGGGCCGTGGAAAACAACATCTCGAAGTCAATGCTGCACAGATTGGTTTAAATACTTGGATTAGTTTCAGGAATAAAATCGTAATGAAGTCCAGTAAATTATTACATATTTAGTGACCTAGCCTCACAATAACCTCGTCCTATAGGGCCGCTTATACTCTCCCAAGAGTAACAATGTTTGGGAAAAGTAATCGATTGTAACATATGTTTTCAGCTATTTTCCACATACTGAGAGTTTTTCCATGAAAACTTTGTTTTTAGTTGTGAGTGTTTGTCATTGTTTACAAAATACAAATACTGCGTTAGTTTATTGACTTTAGATGCCTGATTTTTGGAGAGAAAACTTTGACATACTTTATTTCAGAGTTTACGGTTTGACCTGCAGAGACAATATGGGAGTGTCTTAGTCTCAAACAAATTATCAGTCTTTTTTATATCATCGCTAGAAGTAATATGGGCTCTGAACCAATCTTAAGGTATAATTCGTATTGTCAGTAAAATCAATCACGTCACAAATGAAGATGATGAAATATGTCAAACAAGGGTTTTCGACCCAAGAAACGTCATTTTTCTTTTATTCTATTTTCGGACAAGTTTTTCTGAGATAGCACCAGTAAAGTGCGAAGCGCCTACTCGGTTGCTTGTTGCGAGCAACGTTATTTCTTTATATACAGCAAGTTAGCAAGATTTGAAAGCACAAAAGAATCAAAGCTGGAAGTGAAAACTAACGCATATTAAAAAGCCATTGATGAAATACACGTTGCATTTGTCTTGAATAAATTTATATTAGAATGTATGAAAGAAAGAACAAAAATGCCAGCTATGCTTTATACACCGCGTTAAACTATAACGACTTTTTGTTTCTTGCTGCGCTATTCGATTTTAAACTTCTCGATCGTTTTGACAAGCCAACGTCCGTTGGTGGTTCCCATGGGCGCAACAAAATGTAGTTAGAAGTGAACCGATCTACTTCAGGACGGGTTTAATTAAATATTTCAGGTCGGCAATAAGATCTGGTTCCTGACTTGGTTATTGAAAAATGTGCGTTCTTGGAACATACCTTACATCGTGCTCTTACTTCTCTTTACATCAAAATCATTTCCTTTGAGTTGAAGCAATGACTATACTGTATTTTGTAAATCTGGTAAAAGTTACCTTGATAAGACATTGTTTTTTATTAGCAGGCGAGTTAAGAGAGTTTTGGATCATTTACTCCACCTAGTGGATGGTAGTGCCACTGTACCACTTTCAGTTTTCCTTTGACAATAAAATAATCGATGGATTATTTATGACAATGAGCATGTTTTCCAACTGCAACACTACACTACAGTAGTGCTCTCACGCATGCAGTTGGCTGCATCAACCCGACTTCCTTTCCAGCACGATATCTGCCTACTTTATCATGACATCAAAAGGTGAGGAAGAAAAACTTTCTCCGGATTTTCTGTCCTCTCTTTAGCAACACCCGCGAGCCATTTGATGCACTTTTGATCCAAAGCTTTTTTTTCCTCTTCTTCCTGTTCACACCGAGGCAGTTCCTCAAGGTCTGCGTGCGCACGTAGACTCTCTGCGGTCACAGATGTCAGATCCGATGATGAACTTTTGGGCCTTTCCCTAATTATCAACTCCGACGATTCCGAGATTATACGATGATCAGCAAGTTTCAAATCCAGGAGAGTTTCAATCACTACGCCAGGCTCTTTTTTATCCGTGTCATCTTTGCTTGGCTTTTCCCTGTTCTAAAATGTAAAAAGAAACATTCTCATATTTTTCGCAGTGTTCATGCTAAGACTAACGATGAAGAGAACAATTTCAGTTGCAACGTTGTCCAAATTTTTATGAAAAAACTAACAAAAATTGGTTGTTACAAGATTTCTTCGCCTCTTGCGAAAAGTTCACTTTTCTTCCAGTGCAATTCAGACTGCATTGCACACATGCAAATATCTGTAAGTACGACGGTGGGAAAATATTACTTGCGCATCCGACCGAAGATAAAAATGTGGCCAGGAACTTTTGCTTATTGGATGTTCCTTCATAGTTTAACAATTTTATTCCTGAAAAGTTCTCAGGCTTTGCATATCGTTGTATTGTAATTCAGAGCAATCAATGCAGTTGGTACATTGATTCCACTTAACTACAATTTTTCTGCACCGATATACAGTAGCGTGCGTAAATAATTTAATGCATGTATTTAAACTTTATTTTAGAAAGAAAAAGTGCTGAGATAAGACATAATAGTTCCACGGTCAACTGAAAAAAGTGTAGGCCTATATTCTCTGTAGAATTGCATTGGATTTTCGAAGTGCAACAAGAAGCGCAACGAAGTTACAAAATAGAGCAAATCTTGTACGCTGCATCATCAGTTTTTTAAATGGATCATAAAATTCTACTCTCAGCAATATTAGATCGCGTCTGTTTGACGCTCCATGTTATTTTGTTAACTACGTAAATGAAAAAACTTTTCATCGGTACATGTTCACCGTCAGTAAATCGTGCAAACTACATCACACAACATGGTGTGGCTGATATATATATAAAATTAGGCGAGTCTTTCTCAAAATTTCAGGGTAAAGGTACGTCTGTGAGTCCAACTGTAACAGAATAAACATTCGCAGGCATTGAAATGTCACTGTTATCTTATCAGAATCACCGCTGTATTGTAACTTGTTTGCAGTAATCTGCGAAATCTTTCAAGTTTATACGTATCTTGTGGGAACATCTGTTGTTCTCATACGTCTCAGGCTTAAACTCCGCGCTCTATACGGATGAAGTCGCTAAAGTCAAAACGGTGCAGTCCGGATGTTATACTAAATGTACTACATTTTTTTGTAAAAGCTATGCCGCAACAATATATACAAAAACCAACAACGTTGAAGTTATGACAGGTGAGAAAATTTAGGTATAAATATTTTTGGATTCCTTCTGCTGCGTATCAAAACAACATTAACATGAAAGAATGCTGTGAGTAAAATTTTAAGTTATAATACCAAAATCGCTTTTACAAGGGATCAAAAATATTTGTTTCAATGCGTCATGTAATTAAAAACATATCCATGACTTCTTGGTCCTTTTTTTTAGTTCGTCAGTAGAAAGAATCGCCTTGAACTCATTTGAATCGTTTCTTTGATTCATGCTCATATAATCAAAATGTTTTAGAGAACTCTACTTTACAAACCTGCTTTGTTTACAACAGCTGACCAACAACTAGCTTGTTTGTAATGCTTTTCAGTCGGTCTAGTTTACTTTTAGGGTAAAACAGAATTTAGAAAGGAATTGAATGAAACATATTCTACAGTCCACAGCATAACAAATTCCGATTAGGATTCGCTATGAAAATGTTTCTTCTAAAAATAAAACTTTTGCTGTATTTGGTTCATTCGGGCACATTTTGTCATCAAAGCTTGGAGATGGCTCAAATCAGAAGCAAACAAAACAAAAACCACCATTTATAATATTTGCAACCTAAATTTTTCTTTTAGGAACACGAACGGGGTACTAAAATAATCGAAAATGCGTTCGTAGAATTTTGATCACACAAAAATCTAAAACAAAGCTTTTTAATAGCAAATCACCGGTATTATATTAGGGAACCCAGGACTGCAAAAGGCAGCTCTTATGCGTTCTCAGCTCTGCAAAACATTGCTGGTGTTTCTCAGACAATCGAACAAATACATCTTAGAAGCATTAACTAAAAAGTTGATGCATCGTACAGTTCAGCATTACGTGTCAATACCAATGTTTGTATGAGCACAAACTTTTGTGGAATAATGAACTAAAAAATTTGTATATTCACGAGAGACGTCTGGGTTATGTTTCGCACAGGCGACAAAGTTAATTTGTTGCCCCTACAGTATATGTTACGCCTTGGGCACGTGTTCCCCTTTGCGGCCCCTTGGCAAAAGTGTTTCAAGTTGTCAAAAAAATTAGGCATTATTTCCTGGCAACCTTTGGAACTTCTGCAAAAAATGTCAAACTTCCTCAAAATCCTTGGCCAAAGTGCAAGCACAGTAGAAGGCTGTTTTTCAGTTGGACACAAGCGTCGAAAGGATTTTTTTCCAGGGAGGGGTCAGTAGTGGACTTTCCAGGCGTAGACAAAAATATTTTTAGGGGGAAAAAGTGGCAAAATTTCATTTTACCCACTCCGAAACTACGAAAACAACCTTTAAAATTTGATGGGAAAATCTCAAATTTCAAAATCCAGGGGGGTCAAGCAGGGACGGATTTAGGAATCGCGGGGCCCTAGGCCATCTTATTTTTTGGGGCCCCACGCAGGTGTGAGCTATTTGGCCGTATGTCTGAAAAGCATGAAAGTATGCCCACTTATGGGTAGTGACCCTTCAAAAATATATCTTTTGTGGTTCCGACTTTGGTTCTACGATTGCCTTAGATCTTCAACAGAAACTAAAGACTTTCCTATGGTTTTCTCAAAAACATATAACAATGCGTTCTTTTCTTGTAATTTATAGCGCTTTCGTGTAGTTCAAAAGTTCTCTTCATGAAATTTCCGTGAATTCCAGCGATTTTTGTAGGTTTCTTTTTTGGATAGCCTACATACATTTTCATGCGGGACCGTGTTGCCGCCCTCGAAAATATCGTCTACTTGACAATCTGATTTGCTGTACGTAAACTCCCTTTTGTGGTAGCCAGTGCACATATTTTATGGACCAAACAAGCACAATACATTCAGTGGACACAGGGTATATTCATGCCATTTTCAAGTTGTCATTTTCCAAGCAATACAAAATACAGCATTTTAACCCTCTGTGCCAGGGCTGGCCAACCAGTCAGAGACCAACAGCCACATTTATTGTGTTACCGCAAAGATCCACTTCACACACGTGGGCACACATAAGCATCACCCCATGTCTTCCTCACACAAACACGTACCTTTGCTCTGCTACATTTATTGTAATGATCGCACACCAACATGACAAGAACAGAACTTAAGCGATTTACTGTTATGCATGCTATTTAGTGGGACTTCTGGTAATTGCGTAAGAGCCGCATGAAACCGGGCCAAGAGCCACGTGCGGCTCGCGAGTCGCGGGTTGGTCACCCTTGTTCTATGCTATAGGCTAAATGGTAAACAGCCTGAAGACAAGTTTTGCACAGCAAAGTATTGTTGCAACACCCTTAGCTAACCATATGAAGTAAACCCAATGTAGACACGTTTTCACAAGTAAAATTTACGAGAAACTGTACCAGCTGATTTATCCAACTTATAGAGCTTCAACAAGCAATCTCTGTTTGCGAGCAATCTAGTTGGTAACAACCACACCTAGTATTCAATACTTACAATATTGCGTTTCATCAGAAGTTCTGCAGTGTCTAGCGTTTTTGCGAGCTTTTTGTCAGTGGGAGATTGAACATCAAGTAGGTTGAATACTGTTCTTTCTTTTTCCTTTTTTCCTGCAACCATAGGCGTAGACAGAGGGGGCATGGAAGCTACATTCCCCACTTTCTAGCATATCTTGTCATTTTATGCTTTGACAGGCAGTGTCCCGAACAAAATACAGTTGCTCGCTTAAAGCCAAAGTATTCGTCCCCCCAAAAAAATTTGGCTTGGCTACGCTACTGCTTGTAACTACTTTCATACAGACGGCCTGCTTCTCTCTCACGCCCAGCCATGTTCCTCAGTATCAAGCCTTTCACACAGCCTGCACTTTCCTACTTGATGTTCAGTCTTCCACTGACAAAAAGCTCGCAACTACTCAAGCCCGCCAGACACTGCAGAACTCCGATGAAAAGCAGTGTTGTCATTCTTATATTGTGTAGCAAAAATATTATTGTATTGTTACTATACAGATAAGAGCCAAGACATGTGCATTACGCTCGATTCAAAGTAAATTTGAAGTTATGCCTCTACGCAGTTTCTCAATATTTAAGTTAATAATGGGTCTTCATAGGAAGGAGTAGCGCGAGGCCCTACTCTTGGCCTATGCGTAAATCCGTCACTGGGGCCAAGCTCCCTTCCGACACCCATGGTTGGACGTAAACATCTTCTTGCCTGTTTTTGTGAGCGTCTACAAACCTCGTAGCAGAGGATGTTGTTTCCTTTACGCGTACCTCAGAACGTTACATCAGGGGGGCTTGTTTCCCTTTGCCACTCTTATGTCAATATTCATAATCACATACACTAATCACAATGTAGGTGGGCAAAAAACTGAACCGTCATTTACAAATCATTGGCAATAAAAATATTACTTAACTCACTTTTGATTCCGCGTGGTAATGTAGCCTCCTTTTAGAGTTAGTTGAGTCAAAGTATAACACAGAAATTGGAGAAACATGCCCAATCATCTAGCAACCAACCCATTGCTTTGAAGTCAGTCAAACCATATCTATATTCCTCACTAAGCTACCTACATACGTAGTCATTTTTCCTTTATTGCCGCTTTTTGTAGCACAAAATCGTTAAGTAGAAAGGTGCGATATGTAAAAGTGGTGTGGCATTGTTTGATCAGAGTACGTATAATTCAATAAAAGTATTGTTATCGTTTTTCTCGAAAGACAAGGATATAAAAAGTCTTTCGTTAACTTCTATATCATCACTTTCTTTTATCGCGGGCAATTAAGTATACGTCTTGCCCTCTCGTTACACGTGAATGAACAATGTTTTGTTTTAATGGCCAAGAATAGATTTAAAACTAATCTAAATGCTGCGAATGATTATTTCTTGCATGCGACAAATTGACAGACCTTTGATATTACGAGTATGATCCTAGGAGGAAAAACAAGTACTAAAATCTTACGGTGCATTTACCTGATGATGCTTCAGTACTTTATCGTAATGGGCACTTTGTTCTGTATTCGCAAAATTTCGATGTCTCATGCGAAACTTTCGACCTTGGTTGAATTTAGCCAAATCCTCAGCCAGATTGCCAGAACACTGTGTCCGTTTCTCCGTTTTCGAAGGCTCCATTCTACCATGAATATCGGGAAGACGCTGATTACCCAGCGCACCAGGATGAGGTGCCAGGGGCCAAGATTTGGCGAAATCGTTCAGCATTTCTTCAGGTGTTTCGAGGTGCTGGTGAACGAGGGAAGTCTTTCGCCATGGATCTTCTTGAACAGAGTTTTTCCGATAAACTTCAGGTGCGCTTGCAACACTAGCTTGAAAGCTTTGTTGCGACAAGCGCTTGTCAGATGAAAGACTCGAGCTTCGATCACCTGCATAAAACATCGCCTGTACTAAAAACTCGAATCACTTGGGACTCCAGTCGTATTCTTTTTGACTTGAATAGATTGCAGCCTTATATTTATTTACATATAACTTGATGTGTGTCAAACAAATATTTTTTCTTGCATATGTCTCTACTTGAATATACGGTAGAGTCACAACAACAGCAGACGCCCAGCTTACTCATAACAAGTTTCTTATCGTAGATTCCGGTTCATGGGCAAAAAAATAATTTCATAATTGAAAGAGCTTACTCATAACAAGTTTTTTATCGTAGGTTCCGGCTCATGGGCAGAAAAATAATTTCATAATTGAAAGAGTCGAAAATTGCCAACTCGAATAAATAATTGCTCATACGCGTTCATACAAATTTTTGCTTAAGGGTTCAATAATTATTATTATGGTAATTATAATTACCATCAAAAAATTTGGGGAGAGGCCGCACCTTTCGGCCCCCTGGCTAAGTCCCTGCCTAACCGAATAAATAATTTTCGACTAAAGAGATTGATCAAAAATTTCAAAAATCAACGTTAATAACTGAGGGAATATTAAATTCGGTAGAATTTGGCAATAACTTAAACTATAATAAAATTTTATGAAACTGTCGAGGGGTGCCCGACGAGACAACCTGTTTAACAGGTTTTTTCGGTGTCTCGTGCCTTAACTTTAATTTGCATAAATTTGTTTAATGTTTGCGCCAATAAACTCTATCTATCTACCTATCTATCTATTTATCTTTGCCTGCAGAGGCAGGTTGCGAAACTCGTGAGAGAAATTTTCTATTATTGGCCTTTGTTGCGTAACAATAACATGGCAATAAATCTTCGACGATGCATTTCAACTTACCGTGATGTGGTAGGCGTTTTGCCCATTGTAAGTAACTATTGAATGCAGACATTTTGCCAGGTAATGCAGCGAGAGAGTGACTGCTGATAGCGGTAAGCCAAGCAGGTTTATACCAGGAATAAGCAACCTTTTGCTAACTGTGCGCCGACTTAAAATTGGAAATTGCTTGGCCTGCCAAGAGTGGTTCGCGTGCCGTATGTTGCCGACCTATGGTTTATACCAATGGTGAGCGA
>JGI24022J15233_10008846_pt1 | contig 11296 bp, 8 predicted proteins | sample Ectturendosymbi2_FD_15233 | JGI IMG/M metagenome (IMG submission 15233)
AAAGCAAGCCGCAGGTACAAGAAAATAGTGACCTCAGCAGAGAATAAGTAGAGTTGCTTGGCGAAAAAGAGTATCGAAACAACTCAATTTAACACAAGGACCCAACCAAAAATGAATCTGCATGCATTAATCCGCACGCCACACATTCAGACAATTCAGTATCACAACCCTGTTTAACATTACATCATCTGTTGCGCCTCTTTGTGGGAGAAGCGAACACGAAACGGAAACATGTCAAGTCTGCAAGTGCAAGCAAGCGCAGAGAATCCCCGCTCGACCAGGTTCATTCCATTCATTCCAGTGTTACTTGTGCGGCACCACACAGGCTCGTAGCCAGGTTTCAAGGTTTGATGGGGTAAAAGACATTTTTTGGGGGGGTAGATTTTGTTTTCAATACACGTTTAAAACAAATGTCTCTGTGCACAACAGAATTTGAGGGCACAAAAAAATTAGGGATGGGGCACTGGCCCCGAATGCCCTCCGGGACTACGGACTTGCCACCACATTATTGAAGTTATTCCCGATTTCGCGCTCTGGGCATGTGAGGCGTTACGCCGTCTCATATCCAACAAGTTTTAAACTTTTCATAAAGACCTACTGAACAACCTTTTTCGGTGAAATGCTATGCACTTTCTGGCTACATCCTAGGCATTTAATGGCTCTTTTGAAAATGTGAATGCTAAGTTAAGAAAACCCGGCAGGTTTTTGATAACCTGCGTCGTGTACGCCTTGTTCATTTTTCTATCGGCGGAAACAACACACCGCATTGGGACCAAAAGAATTTATTGCGTCTTAGACCCATTTACTGCACGTCATGGTACTTCAGCCTCAATGTCGCAGTAATAATGTTCTGCTTGCGTATTCTAAGGGTAATCATTCCAAAAAGCACTACACCAATGGTTTTCAAACGTGTGCCACTCGGCTCACTAAGGGAGGAATTTTTAATGCCTGGGAGGAAATTTATTCTGGGAAGGAAATTTGTTCCAGGGAGGAATTGGGGAGGAGAAACTGACTTTTTATTATTTGTTTATTCAACACATAAAAAACTGCACAATGAGGTTGGTTTAGGTGGGAATCTCTACAGTACACAAGGACAAGCTGCTTTGATTGCAGTGACTGACGTTATAAAAGAGACTGTTTGGTTCATAAATGTCTATTCAATAGACGATTTAATTTTATCCCTGAAATAAATCTTCAAAAGACACCTGGAACCACATCCAGATAGTGTGAAATTTTTGCAAAACTTTTTTTGTGATTTTTGTTGGGAAGGAATTGACAGTGCTTCGGTTTGGAAGGGGGGAAGATAAAAAAAACTTTGAGAACTACTGCACTACACTAATCATTGCGGAAACACCCTGTTTCGTGTGAGTGAACCTTTGCTTCAAACGTATTGAGTTTATAACAACAAAAAGCAAAAAACTTATTATTGAAAAAAAATTTTAAGTTTCAAAAAAATTAGAAAACAAAAATTCTTGTTTATTTAGGGAAGTTTTCCATTTTTCCTCTTTAAATATAGCTTTTTTCTCTGATCAAACCATAGTTGATGAGCTAATTTTGAACTTCCTAGCTTTGTACTTTGACACTGCCTCGTGTAACCACTGCCCTGAAATGTAACCATCACCTTATAGCATCCAATATTATCCCCATTCATGAAGCTTCTAAGTTTCTTTTCCACCCTGTTTATTTTGTGCATTACGTCATTCCCTGTCTAACCTAATAATTAGCTTTGCTGGTTTCCATCTGTAAGAAGAACAAAATGATTAGGTAAGGCTTTTATTTAAATTAGTTTAATTTGAGGTATACTGATTTTGTAGAAACAATACCCGTTTCGTTGTGATAGGACTACTTTTTCAACGAAAACATGTTTGTTTTGAAAGTTTTGCACAGAAATTTCTTTATTACAAAATAAAAAAGTTGTTAGTTACATATTGTTGTTGCAAGTATAAAGTTTCTCAATATTTACCAATCTTCATATTTGCTTGATCAAACGGGCTCCAACATCCATGTGACTTCCAATGTTTATCAGAGGCACTTTGAGTTTCTGTAGTGTGTTTGTGACAGTACGGTGAGCAGTTGATTTAATGTAAAAAGGAATTGCATCTTAAGGCTTTTAGTGATACCTTTAAGCGCAAGTACAGTAGAAAACGTATGCATATATGTAAGCTGCGTGCATTCTTTTTTAAATCAATATGCATAGTAATGACCAATTTAAAATTTATATTGAAAGAAGGTGTCCATTACTTACTCTCGCAGTTAAGTATTCCACATTTTCATGTATATGCAGCTGAACTGGTTCGCTTAGAGCTGCCACTATTATATATAAAACATCAGGTATTTCTGAAGATTTTCTGTAGATAGCGGGTGTTTTAGCGTTTTTTTCTCATTAATGCAGCTGTTTAAAAACAAATTGTTGCATGTTTGTGCTTTTGCGAAGATCTTGCGATTGTTGCTGTAAATTAGTATGTACTTGGACGAAACACATCTTTCACATTAAACCGTTCGTGCGAATAAACTTATGTTGATGTGGAGCTGGTCTTAAATATTTCGGTAAATTTCTCTGGCTTGCGGTTGTGGTGCTTCATTTCAATTTGATTTGTCCACCATACCAGTCAGTACAGGCTTACTGGAAAGATTTTTTCTGGCGGGCAATGGCCGGTTACCTTTAAAAATTCATCATTTGCCCGAGTTCCGACTTCCGACCCCAGGTGTTACTGAGGTTGATCCTCCAAGTCACCTGTAAATCAACTGATTTTTGACAAACGTTTCGTAATTTGCACGTAACAATTATGCAAAAAGCGAAAACAAATTACTTTTGCACCAAAATATCTTTAAAAATATCTGCTGCGCCCAGTTTAAGTAGTCATTTTACTACGTCGTGAATTTCCTCGATCAGCAGTTCACTTCCTCACCTCCTGTAATGCCTTATTTTCCATGATGCGTGTATTTTTGCCATGAAAAGAAATTTGGTAACAAAATCCCAAACGGCCTCATTTATTGTGAAGATATTGTAGCACTTCGTATTTTACCAATTAAAGTATTTTCATTCGACAGAATCCGCCCATGTGTGATGATTACGAAGTAAGATTCAATTGCTGCAAGTGCATTGCACCAACATGCAACAAAACGTGCGATTCATCCCCACCATGTCAACCACACCAGGTCGTGAGAAATACGTCGGACCCTTGCTGCCCTGAAAAATGCGTTTGCACTGGTTGCTATCACAACCAGCAGTTCAAGGTAAAGAAATCTTGTCTCGACCGTTTCGTTAATTTACCACAATTCTCCATCTCTGATCGGCCACCGTCGTTAAGCAAAATGCATGTTTATTTTTTTTAAGAAACCGGGAGAAGAGTGGATTGAGAATTGTGCAACACTGCAATGCGTGAGTGACGGAAACGGATGTTACAAAATAAGCACTAGCCAAGTGGTCTGCAATAACACGGATACAAGGTGCCCATACTACGCCGTTACGGAATATGAAAGGGGTAACCCTAACGGGCGCAGCGCAGAAGAGTGCTGTATTAAACAGACATGCGGTAAGTTAAAATATGGAATAGCACTTGCCGACTTCGGATGATTTTGAAAGAGTTGTGATTGTTGATCTTTTTGTCGTCCAGTTTGTCGCAACGAATACCAGATTGGAGCAAATATTGAACTGAACTGCACCTACCCTGAAGTTGTCAACACAACACGAGTGAGGAACGGCTCCCTCGAATGTGAGATAGCAGAGTGTGTCTGCCCAGACGAAGGAACGATGCACTGTGCAGAGCAAGTGAACTGCTTCGCTTCTGGTTGCCACTCCGAATCCGAGACGCGTTGCGGATGCACGTCGAGAAAATGCGGTATTTGTTTTGATAAACCTACTTACTAATAACAATAGTTTGTGCCTTGATCGCACATTTCCACGTAAACAACAACTTTGTGCATCAGTTACCACGCGCGTTTACTTCAACTTTACTGAATTTATTTGCACTGGGCTATAACACGCAAGTGGGAAGGATCCTCAGCTGGAATTCAGCGAACGCTGTCCCAACGCTTTTTACTTTCAAAAAATTTAATTTTGTTTCATTAAATTAAGAAACTCAACCCTAAAATCCATACTTAAATCTTAGGGTTAAAACTCAAAGGTCTTTTTTTGAAATATGCATTGGAATTTTTCTCGAATCTGTTATTCATACGTAGCCATTGTCGCCTATTTTATGTCTGAGGAAGCTTTAAATATTTGTATTCTCACTAAACCATCGAAGAGATTGTTTCGCAATGAATCCGAAATCTCAGCTCCAACTTCTATTTCGCGTTTGTCGGAAAATTCAAGTAGAAACAATGAACATATAATTTTGAAAGGCAATAAATAACGACATAATATTTATGAGATTTATAATAGTGCATATAAAAGTTTCACACAAATACATTGAAACATTTGCCTTAATTCGTAGTTTGCAATCCTGATGACTGCGCTGCACCAAAACCGAACTGCCCGCCTTGCCACGAGTTGGTGACGCGACCTGCTGACAACGCAACTTATCCTGATACTCGCTGCGAAAGAGACACCTGCTGTGCAGTAGCGACGTGTGAAGAAATAACTTGCCCTAGCAGTGAAGAACTTGAGTGCAGTGAAAAGGAAGAAAAAATTAAGGTGCGTTCCTTTACCGCGTTTAAGAGACGACAAAGAACTGGAATTGTTGCCGAGTTGAAAAGTGAAGAAAAGTTGAGAAATTTCGTAGTTGCAATTTATCTAAAAAACGTTTCAATATCTCGTATAGTCCGCACAACTACTTTGCACACTGCAGTAGAGAAATTTCACTTTATTTTATTTATTTACTTATTTGGGACTTAATATTTTCGTGACATCATATTCTCAGATTGACACAGAGAGCTGCTGCGATATATTTAAATGCAAATGCGTTTACTGCATTGACAACAACGGGACAAAGCACATGATTGGTGAAGAATGGCCTTTTGCATCTGACCCGGAATGTGTTACCAAGGTATGATGTTGCTGATGCTACGAAAGTGCTATGCCCGTGTTTATCAATCTCATTTTCACAGAAACTTCCTTTTTTAGACTTGCATCTACGAAAACGGATCTGACTGTCCTGTCGTGAAAGATCTTGAAAATAAACGGAAATTATGCCCTGTGAATGATGTATTATGCAAGAAATACGAAAAGAAAATGTTAGAAAAAGTCGACGATTGCTGTTCACAAGCGAAGTATGGGTGTGGAATGCTAACTGCTATTCGTGTTCACTGTATACGCTGGGGATTGCCAACAGTCTGCTTTTTTGTCAATTTTTGGTCATAGACCGAAATGCCTTTTTATATGGCCGAAAAATTTTATTCATTTTGATCAAAATGTCTGAAAAATATAGATTAATGAAGACTGTTGCGGGGGTTTTTAATACAACTGTGAGACAAACGACCGAAATGTCTCAATGACCACATGTCTCAGCAAAAAGTGGCCGAAATATCTCAGTGAAAAAAAAAACAGCCTACAGCTAGATTGGTTACTTTGATGTTGCACTAAATGCAAAACACAGCAGATTTGAAGAGACTTTGGAGCATAAAATTGAGATAGACTTAACAGTTTCATCAACACTAAAAGAGCCCACAAAAATATATGCAGGTTTTATTTTGAGACGTTCGCATTATTCTTAATCCATCTACAGTCAAAAAATAAAGCAACACTTGGCATTGATAGCAGTTCAAAACCAAAAGGCTCTGTGACTCAAGAAATAACAGGGTGACGCAAAAGACGTCAAAAGCAAAAATAAGATCGTCAACCATGTCAAAATCGCTAAAAGTAAAAGCAGGACAAATAGCTATGCAGAAAATGCAAGAACAAAACTTAGGTAAGGTCATAATCTACGAAAACAAGCCAAGACCAGCAGGAAGGGGCCGTTCACAGAACCCTGTATGCGAAAGATGCAAAAAAGTTTAACAAATTGGTACTACAACCAGCACCCTATGTCTACTGTTGCGATCGGAAAGCTCGAGCGGCAAGTGCGCAAAGCTTCACACTGGCAACAAGCAACAGTGGAGACATGCCATGATCACTCTTATCGCTTGTTCGCGCCATATGTATGTGGATGTTATTCTTCGCGCACATCCCGTTCGTGGTGAATCACGCATATAACTCAAACGCCAAACGAAGAGGTTGTAGCAACATCCCCTTCTTTTTACAACGAACCGCACGGGTCGCACGTTCTTTTTGCGAAGGCTGCACCTGACACGACCTTCACATCCTGGTCACAACACCATTTTATTGCGATCGGAAAGTCCGAGTGGCAAGTGCGCAAGGCTTTACACTGTGGCAGCAAGCAACAACAGGGATCACATGCCATGATCACTCTATTATTGCTTGTACGCGCCACGTATATGTGGATGTTATTCTTCGCACACAACCCGTCTGTGGTGAATCGCATACTTAACGCAACGCCAACGGAGTTGGGTTAATATTTGTTAATCGCATTGAAGCCCGAAGTAATCGGTATGCATTTTCACAAAGCAGTCAGCGACAGCAGTCAGTTACAGATTGGAGCAATGGTGTGGATAGTTGGTGCAACATCATCATAGGCAATGCGATGGTTGAGATAGTTGGTTTATGAGCGAAGTAACACTGGACAAAAGGGCGAGAAAACGTACAGAAAGCACGAACATTCGGAAGGTAATAGCTATGCAATAAAGTGAAGGCAAGTGGGGGAAAAGTTATACTTACTGGTCAATACGCTGGGGACAACCAAAATAAGAACAAACACGCGTACTACGTTTGCCTACATCCACGCGATAGAAGATGTGAATCTTTTCTTTGCTTTTCTCGACAGTGACAAATTCCAAGGAAGGTGAGTTTTCAGTCATTTTAAAGCGATCAACTGCATTGCATAAAATTCTTCAGTGAATGAAATGACACAGATAATACTGTTACGAAGAAGTTTGGAAGATGTTTACAATATTTTAAGTAACAAATGTCAAAAGGACAGCAACGATGACTTGGTCAGGTTCTCTAATAAGAATAAGCCTACAAATGAATTTAAGCTGCTAATGAGATATATGTATCTTGCTTTCGAAATTTGCAATGGTCGCTACTTTCGTTGAAATGTTAAAGACGACATAAAAAAGCAGGCAAATTTTGTGAAAATGTTTCTTCTTCTTCGCATAAACAATACAGAGCGAGTTGTCGTCAAAAATTAATGCTCAGGATATATTCCAGTAGATCTTCCCTGTTGATATGGGAGATGCTCAATGTTTGCTTTAATGCGATCGACTCCAGTCTTGCACCGGCTTAGTTGTATCCAAGCTTTTGTGGTGTACTGGTATCCATCTGGTTTTGCAGTCAGTTCATTAATGTATAGTTTCTGGGGTGAGGGGACCTGTGGGAAAGCAATATCTTCTCTTTAGAGATGCTCCACATATGGCCGTAGCAGTCACCTTGATTCTAACCGAATAGGAGTTGGGTGTATATTCAGCGTGTGATGTAACAAATGGTCAACAAGTTTAGCTTTGGTGTAGTTGTGGAAACTCAGAAGTGAAGTATCACGTCTGAGTTTTTGAGGACTGATTCCAGCCACAAGGAGTTGATAACTTACTGGGGTGCTTTTCACGCATCCTGTAATTGTTTGCATGGCTTCATTCAGCACCACATCAATTTTGTGCGAATGTGAGCTGCGACACCAGACTGGCGCGCAATATTCAGCTGGACCATATACCAGGGCTAGAGTAGATATTTTTAAGAGCTCTGTTTGGATGCTCCCCATTTTATGCCAGCCTGTCTTTAAACCAGGGACACTCTAGCTGAGACGTTGCTCTTCAGTTGTTCGATGTGATGTTTGAATGATAGGCTGCGATCAAGATTGATTCCAAGATATCGTGGAGTAGGCTCATATTTGATGATTTGCTGTTGATCCAGACAAATTTTAGTTGCTTATTAACTTGGTGGTTGCAGATATGGAAGGCAGATGAAAAAGTTTTGTTTTTCACAATTTTAACCTCCACCGTTTTAGGAAATTTTGCACAATATTCATATCATGAGACAGGATGCCTTCTACCTACTTGGATGTAGGTGCAGCAATAGTCTGAGCAATGCCGTCTGCATACAAGTACCGATCAGCAACTGTTGTGGAAAAGTCCGACGTATAGATTTTACACAATGTTGGGGCTAAGACAAAACCCTGTGGCATGCCGTTTTTTAGCCAGCTTTGGGAGCGGCTCTTCTCACCATCATTAGTCACTAGACAAAGGTTCTTGTATAAAGTAGTTCCATTATAAAATTAGTCATTTTCTTACACTTAATGATTTTTAACAGCTTTAGGTGAAGATCCTTGTGCCAGACAGTGTCATAAGCTGACGTCAAACCCAGGAAGACAGTACCGCACATTTTTTGTTGTTGAATGCCAGTTCGATGTTCTGTGAAGGCCGCGTAACTTGACCAACTGTGGATTTCCCGTGACGGAAGCCCGCATGCTCCTTGGGTGGGCAAGGGTCTACAATGGGATATATTCCGCTTAGAACTATGCGTTCCAGTAGCTTGTACGAGGTACACAGCAGTGATATGGGTCGATAGCCTTGTGGAAGTTTTGAGTCTTTACCAGGTTTCAGAATAGCAACAATAGAAGCAAACTGTTCTGTCTTCAATTGATTCCTAGGATGTGGTGAAAATGCTGTTTCTGCAAAAATGATATTAATTTTGTTACAGAACAAGGTAAACCGGATTAATGACTAACTGTAAAGTATTTCGCGCTGTAAAAGCAACCGTAATGATTAATTTACTGATTGGTTTTGTTAAAAACTGGATGAATGTTCAGAGAGAGATGCTACGCAAAAGAACAGAATAGGTTAGCAAGTTGTCAGTGAGTTTGTTTTTATACTAGCGTCCACATGGTCATCAAATGATGTTCAAGTGAAGCAGTCTTGGTCAGTTGCATGAATATTTCCTTATCGGATTAAAACGTGACATGCCCTGGCACGGCTTTTTGCAACACAGTCCGTTACAGGTTAAGTTAGAGCAGTGTTTATCAACCCCGAGTCCGCAAGCACAAGGGGCAAACAAGTTTGCTGTAATGCCCTCACACAATAATAACTGTATCAACTTCATACCATCCACGATTTTGTTCGTACAGCGATTAAAAAGCACCTAACCAGCGTGAAAAAGTCAAACATTTGCTGTTCCACATGGCATTCATACTTTTGAGGTAGTGTGGTTAACAGCTTAAAGTTGTTATCAAAACTGCAGTTTGTTTTTGCCGTCTTAGTTTATAATTGCTGAACGAAAGCAGGCGTTTGTGTATAAAAACAACTACTTGAAACTTTGATTACTTCAGTCGTGGTAAACGGTGAAATCCGGCCACAGTTCGTGCATTGCTTAGAAGTCCTTGCTCACGGATCTCTCAAAGACGCTTAACTATCGAGGAAAAAATATGTAAAATACCATGACGAAATTCTTGAGCTTTTTAAGAGAAAAAACACCAAATTGAAGTTGTACTTATCGTCCATCTACTTCAGGAGTAAAAACGTACTCCCATAGTAAAGCAGTGCGTGCTTCTTTTTCTATTGCTTGGAAAAATGCAAGAGCAAAAACACCTTATACAGCAGGAAAGAGCTTGGTCAAACCAGCACCTGTGAAAATAGCCAGAATAATGTGCAGCGATGCCGCGCAGCTCAAGGGTGTGCAACCGAACAGCACTGCCAGCCTAAATGCACATAACCAGATTATTCCACGGGCCACAGCTGTATGTGTGAAGCTTTGCGGGTTAGGCAAATCGCTGTCAGCCCACTAAAAATTGGCAATGACCTTAACCTGCATTCTCTGTGTGTTTGTTTGATTAAATCGCCATTGTTCCACGAGGTGTGGACAGCACAGCTGTTCAGGTTTAGACAGAATTGCGGTTGGGCTCTGTTCTGTCTAAACCTGATTTTCTGCCCGTATTCTAACAAGCCACGTATTTTTGTACTGTGTGAAAAGAAGCCTGCATAAGAATCGTTTGATTAAGCTATTCACTCGGGCACGTTGATCGCAGTCTCACCCTAACAATCGATTTTTCAAACTTGTGGAAGCACGGCTACAGATCATGCTTCTTTTCACACGTTATATAACTATACGTGGCTTAAAGCTGTCAGCAGTGTCACTGTATCGCTGGATTACCTGCCAAGATGTCTGTGTTCAACAGGCATACGCAGGGTTCCCATTCAGTGATTTCAAATAAACCCAGATTGCCCACCAAAAAAACTATATTCGTACAATAAAAACCAAGAAAGCTTGTGTTACGCACAGAAACATGGGTGTGCTTATTTGAATTGAAACGATAATCGAATACTGATTTAATTATAGTTCCTCTTCCAAATTTCTTCTGCAACGCAAACATTAACATTTGAACGACCTTTTTGTTTCTTAAGACAAGACTTTTTTCATAGTGCTGGTAACATACTCCGTTGATGATATTTGCCATTAATTGTAGAAGTACATTTGTTATTAGAGTAGGAAATTTTTTGCAATCTTGAACTGCAGCGGGATCTAAAATCCCACAAAAATATATACCCAATTCCTTCTTCCTGTAACTGCAATTTTTTTTTTAATTTGTTTGCATAGGGAAACACCGAAATTTAAACAATCGGTCCTAACCCTCTTCTCACCAGTCTCTTCAATTATTATCATTAGACAACAAAATTATCTATGTAACCCCGACAATGATCTTGCATGAGGATATGAAACCGATTGAACACGTTCTGCTTCATCCGATATGCGTATACTTTATTACCTGATGTGCGCATGCAAACAGTGTAATATAAAGTTATCTCTATATAACTGAACACATTGCAGTTGCTGATGAATTTATCACTTCAGAAACAACGCGATTTATCATAATTAACGAAATTTTTCATAAGTAAATCTAGACACTCAGATCGAATGAAAAAACAGATCTGGGTGGAAAAAACCCGCAGTGGGAGCCCTGGTCGCATGCGGAAAACACGTGTCACCGTAACTTGAAGTGAGCATTTGAGGATTTATTGCCGTGTTATTGTTACGCAGGCAACACCAACAGTAGAACAACCGATAGCAGGTTTCGCAACCTGTCTGGAGGCAAAGGAGCATGGACATGAGCGAACTGCAATCTTATCATTGCATATTCGAACAAATTAAGCACATACGAAGCGCCGTACATGGTCATCCTCAATTGTCTTTGAACTGAAGTGCAGGCTGTCAAATCGCATCAGTTTCGACGTTTTTGACCGGTGCTTCTGCAAATTTGAAATAGGGCATGTGAAACTTCCCAGTTGCGCTAAGCGTTTAGGGGGCCTCGCGGTC
>JGI24022J15233_10008849_pt1 | contig 11295 bp, 6 predicted proteins | sample Ectturendosymbi2_FD_15233 | JGI IMG/M metagenome (IMG submission 15233)
ATCATAACTTTTGAACCTGAAACCCCAGCAGGTCATCCAAAGTATCAAAAGACTCAGATTGTAGCCTAGTTTCCAGTAAAAACTTCAGCGAAATACTGCCACCTAACGGTTGGCACCCAGGGCCAGGCAAAGTGGGCCAAGGTGGCCTAAAAGCCCTCCACTTATGACGTCACTCACAAAAAATCTTGCACCCCCCAAACAAAATTTTTTTTGAGTGCAGACTAGAAAACTTGCCGTGTCTTTTGAGACTTTTACCAGGTCTGAAGAGCATACCCAACCAGAGAAATTCCCACACAAAGCCACGTGCGTTTAGGCATTTCTTTTTCCGAAAATCCACGAATCCTAGCGGATGCCAAAGAGTTAATACTTGTCTGTACGACTGCTTTGGATAGTTGTTGCCTTACTGGGTTACCTATCAAAATGATATTGCATTCCGAATGCCATTCCGGAATGTTGTGCTATTAAAAAATGCTCAACTCGCACCCAAACCAGCGTCCACTGACAAGCTCACTCTGGTAACTGTGCACTCGCACCTAAAAATGCATGCATAAAACGCTCACTCAACAGAAGCTTTTAGCACCATCTGAATATTGTTCTACAGGTCGGATCGATTAAAAACTGATTTTGCCACCATTAAACTGGCAGCTACAATCAACGTTTGAAACACGATGCCGCAATATCTTCAAATGCTGCACCACTAGCAAATTAAAACCACGTTTCTGGAAGTTGCATGCGGCTCCCAAGCACCTTTTGTGCGGCTCTCAGCAGTCTTTCAATAAAACCAGTAGCATAGCCAGCCCAAAAATTGGGGGGGCCAAAAAGTTTTGGGAGGAAACTGTTGATACTATTCTGTTTAGGATACCGGCTACCAAAGCACAGAACGACTATATGTTCTAAAAATTATGGGGGGAATGGTCCCATAGGCTCCCCCTGGTTACGCCTATGCATAAAACCTCTAATATTTTGTGTAGCAGACTTTGTTCTGCAATAAAACAAAATGTGTGAATTGACTTGCGTTAATTTTTTTAGTGCAACTCTCTCACAAAATCGTAGATCTGGATTTGGCTCACTTCAGCAAAGTGCCATGGCAAGGCAGCCCTGTACCCTCCGGTTGGGGAAGGCTCCGACTATTCTTAGGGGCCCCACAATATATATTGTATTAGTAAGTTCGAGCCCTCTCTCTACCCTTGAATTTTACTCTTTCGGGTTTTGCCCTCAATGCCGAGCCGGTAGATTAAACATGTAATATCATGATTTGCTAATTTCGAAAAAGAATTGCGGACGTTCTGACACTATAGCAGTTTTTTGTGAAGTTGTGGTTACGTCAGGACAAGGGGAATTGTTACTAAGGTCTTGACCTTCCCCAGTTAACTTCAGTGGATTCGCTCTTGTGCATTAAAATTCTTGGGGAAATTTATGTCATGATGAATGTGCTGTGGAGTGTTGCACAATCGCTTTGTAGTTGTGTACAGATAGAGAGACTGGCTTTCTAGTTCATCGTTAAAAACGTTTCGTGAAAGCAGCTTAAGACAGTTTATGTAAAGATGAAACGAAGGAAGGCTGTTGTGTCACTTTGTTGTATATAAGTCTTTTAATTTAAACTTTCGACCAGAAAAACCGGGGATAATGTCGATAAGTATCTTCAGATTTAATCTCACTTGCTATATGTCATGAAGAAGGTGGATGGTGTCAGATTCCAATACATTCGTTCTTATTAGAAGCGCGTGAGAAATTTCCAGGCTGTTGAGGATAGTGAAGGCAGAGGGAGTGTTGGGAAGCAGTTAGTTCTACGCACTGTTTCCATCTATCAGCTTTAGGTGAAAGCACCAAGATGATTACATTGATACTGGCTATCAGGGAGCACGCTGATATTAAACGCAGATATTAAAGGGCCCCATCTGGATTTTTTTGGGGGGGCCCTAACAGCCTTTCACACGGCTCTGCTTCAGCGAAAAGGTTGAGAACCACTGGCTTTATACTGTGCAGGAGCCACAGGCATACCATGATTACATGACTTGAGAATAAGAATTGCTTGACCCTGCTGTGCGAGTTACGTACAATCTTGCCGTAATAGATGCGTTAGAGATTTTTTTGATATCTTTTGGTGTCTAGAAGTCCCTCAATGGTCTACAAAGTATGATTTGGTTGGTTGTTAGAAACTGTGTTACGATTTTCCATACGCCGGCAATTGTTGCGAAGCTTCAAGTAAGCAGTCCATATCGAATAAATTATCTAAAATTCAAATGTAGTAAAAAAATTCCTTGTAAATTGAATAGTGCCCAGAAAATACAAATTTTGGAAGCGGGTTAAGCAAAGATGAGGCACGAGAATTTGCCACTTCGTGGTGAAGATTTGCTGCTTCCATCGGTTTTGCACTTTTTCAGTATCTCGTTTTTGCATGCCGAGCGGTAGCGTGGTACACTGCGGTAATGCAACTGTTTACATGTTGAATGTGAACCGTTGCTAGTAGGTTGAATCAATCCAAGTTGATCTCTATGTACTCAGTGACAGTTAAGTCTCTTGAGTGCAACGTTTTTAAGAAAATAATTTTTTGTGACATCACAAAGGGGCGATCGTGTTCAACTTGTGGCCCACGGGAAATTTTGACAAGCTTCCTAGGAAATTTACATTTTTTCAAGGATAGGGTTTGAGTACTGTCATTCCAATAAATATTTTTCATTTTGTACACCTGGACTGCTGTTATGAACTGATTTTCTTTGTGTGATGCATAGGTGCAAAGTCTGAATGAAAGTTCAGTTGAATTCCAGTTGCTGTGCTATAAGAAACAAAGCACAAAAAAATTTTAAAACAAACTTTTTAAAATTGAAAATTATTACGGTGGCTGTTAGGTGGCCACCCTTTACACATTATATTTAAAAAAATCTGATTGAAATTTTGAAAAATTCGATTTTTTTTATTTAAAAAAATCATGAGCTACTTGCGAGCTACTTGCTTTTGACATTTTATGGAACATCTGCTGATTCAATCTAGTGTAAAACGCAATTTGGGCAGGCATGTTTTGGCATAAATTGGCTTGTTTTGGACTTGTTTATCCAGATTTGCATTTTTGTTTTCAATTTACTTGTTTTTGTTTTGTTCAATCTTTCTATGAAACATATTTTGGGCTTGCTTTTCTTTTAAATTGTGCATTTTGGTCTTGTTTTATCAGATTTACTTGCTTGATTTTGTAAATTAACCTGTAATCACTGCTCCGTATAGTGATGGCAGGATAATTGATGTGCTACTTGCTGAGACCAACAAAGCTGTTGAGTATATGCAACATGTTAAGTCAGCGAGCACTAAGACCATCACATTTTAGAACTGCGTCTGTGCGAGCATATGTTCTCGATTTATTGTGTTAATTGGACGGTTCATGGCGCTTGCTTCAGTAAGGATGTTGTCAACACAATCGGTTCAAAATGCTTGTCTGTACGACCGTACGAATATATCATAGACCGGTTCTCAAAGTGTTAATGTCATAATATTGTTTTGCCACTATTGGACAAGTGCACTAGCTGTGGTTTTCCTTGATGTTGAAACATAACAACGCAGAATCTTTTCAGGCACTTCAGGAGATTTCTTGATGCTAGATATTTGTTTCATGCGTTTGTATTGATTTCCATCTATGATTTTTTACCTATGGTTTCCTTGGATCTTTAACACTTTGAGAGCTGGGGTACGATATATTCGTACTTTGAAATAGGCCTCAAAACAGCAGTTGTCAGTTGCCTTACCAATGCCCTAGCTCCTCCGCCAATTGCGCTAGAGAGCTGTTCAAGGGTTCAAACAGATCAGCCAGTCTTCTAGTCTGCACTCGAAAAAAATTTTTGGTTGGGGATTGTGGATTTTTTGTGAGTGATGTCATTAAGTGAAGTAGTTTTGGTGCCATTTTGGCTCGTGTTACCTGGCCTAGGGCCTAAACGCTAGGCCAAAGTATTTCACTGAAGTTTTCATTGGAAACTAGGCTCGAGTCCTAGTCTTTTGAGCCTTTCGACTTTCTTGCGTTTCTGGTTCAAAAGTTATGATCTAAAATAAACAAATTTATTAATTATCTGATTAACTAATTAGTCAAAAAATTTTATTAACTTAGATCATAACGTTTGAACCCGAGACTACAGCAGTTCATTCAAAGTATCAAAAGATTAAGATTGTAGCCTAGTTTCCAATAAAAACTTCAGCGAAATACTACCATCAAATGGTTGGCGCCCAGGGCCAGGTGAAGTTGGCCAAGGTGGCCAAAAAGTCTTCCACTTATGACATCACTCACAAAAAAAACGCACCCCCAAGCAAAAAAATTTTTTCAAGTGCAAACTACAAGACTTGCCGCATCTTTTGACACTTTGAGCAAGTCTGTAACCTGTGCAGGAGTGGAGATATTCCTGCGCAAAGCCACGTGCGATCCAGCTGTTTTTTTGCGAACCGCTTGAATTAACCTGGATGTCAAAGTGTTAACACTTGAGTTTTGTTTTATTTCAACAGAAAAAAGATTTTCAGTCTATTGGTTTGATTTCTAACATATGCTTTGTGTTTCGTGTTTCTGTTGCAAACACAGGAAATCAATGGTCCAAATAAAGTCAAAATTTTTAAATTATAAAGTCAAAATTTTAAGTTTTTAGGTGAAAGAATCGGTTGCCCTAGCCATTCCTGTCAAACAATTGGCATGTGTGTGTATGTGTTAGAGAGAGGAATTGTTTCCAATGTAAGGTATGTTGGTTGTGTGCCAGCAGAAAAAGTGTTGTTAAGTTAGTTACTGCAGGCTGGAAACAACGTGTGTGGATTTGCAGTGTTGACACTGGACTTGTAGATGGTGGCTACTTGAAAAGTAGATCTTGAATCTAAAAAGGTTGGGCACCACTGATGTAGGGTAAGCAATGCGTGAAGGTTGATAAATATACAGAACAAGTCAATCATGCACGCATAGGTGAGAAAGAAAAGTAAGTGACAGTGGAAGTTATGAAGCAATGCAGAACAGAGACGCACAGCAGACACCATGAAGAAGCAACATGGTTACCCATGGAACATGATAGAGCATCACAGTTGGATATGCAGTATGCAGCACAGGGGGCACATACTATACTGAATTTAGCCAGCATCGATGAACATGAAAAAATACCGGTAACTGTGTCACATCAAATGTTCAGTACATAAATTACTCTGATTTTAAGGACCTTGTCATTTTCCACATTTTCAAACTGGGACTGTAAATTGCATTTCGTAGCTTGTGCTTTTTGCATTGTGAAAATAAGTTAGTTCAATCTATATTCAAAATTATTCATTGTATAAACCATATGCATTGCAGTTTGAGGTGTATGTATGCTAATTGCTACATGAGATGCTGTATTTCGTGCCTTCAGATACCATAAATCAACAAACGTCTTTGTATTTTTCAAACATGCAGTTGAATAGAGTTGGCTAATGCTGAACACTTCTGTTGCCATGAAGCATGAAGCCAAATCTCGGTGGAACAAGAACAAGAAAAAGAATTGGAAGAAGAAGATAGACCTGAGTTTACTTGAAGATGCTTTAGACAAACAACGATTAGAATTACGTACCGGCCGCCTGTTTAGAGAAAGATCAGATGCAGAAATATTTTTTGTTCATAAACAAGGAAATCATAATAATGCTCTGCCTAAAAGATCTAAGCAGCTGGAAAGACTGACAGTTGACAAAATAATTTTGCCTGACCCTAGTGCTGTACTTCCCAAATCTGGGAGAAATGCTGCTAAACGGCGCAGACAAAAGAAAAGGCAGATCTTAAATAAAAAGTTGTCTGTTAAGGAAAAACCTGGTACAGTGACTGGCAGTTGTATAGCAGTCAATAAAGAAAAGCAAACGACAAACCTATATTCCCAGTTCTGGGAGAAGGATGCCAAGGATGTTGCTGAAGCAATTTTTGGAGAAAGTGATATAAAAATACATACTGCAAGTGTTATTGGAAAAAAGCAAGTTAAACGACCTTCTCATTTGTATGCATGCTCAAATGAAAATGTTAAAGCAGTTGAACCAGCCCATGGAGGAGCTTCGTACAATCCTAGTTTTTTGAATCACCAAGCTTTATTGAGGGAGGAGCATAATAAAGAGCTACGAGACCAACAATCTGAAGAAAAGTTACAGCGAGCATTGTATTGTAATCCATGTGATTTTGCCACTGAGGAGACATATGCGTCTGAAATGATGGAAGGTTTGTTGGACTCTTCAGACAGTGAAGAAAATGTTGAAAATAACAGCTTAGAGGGGCCAATTAGTAACATACCTCAGAGAATCACGAAAAAGAAAAGAAAACTATTGGCCAAATTGCAAGAAGAAGAAAAACAAAAGCAAATATCTTGGGCCAGCAAAGTGAAGGAGAATGAAGTTTATAGAGCAAAAACATTTCTTAATGAAATAAGAGAAAAAGAAAAAAATTCTGAATTAAAAAAATTAAGAAAGATGGCAAACGTTCGCCAACCTGTTTTATCCAGAAGTAGATATGTTGAATCAACTCAAGACTTGAAGCTAAGTTCCGAAATCTGTGGTTCCCTACGACAGTTAAAGCCAGAGGGTAACTTGTTGGTTGACCGCTATAAAAGCTTACAAAAACGTTGTGTTATTGAACCTCGGGACCGTTTCAAACCTCCTCGAAGAAAGTACAAGGTAAAATATCAAGAAAAACGGTCCTTTCGTGACATTGAGTTATAATTCCTTAAATTGGAGTTACCTGCTGTGATGGGAATTATTTGTTATGTGCTGCAAAAGTGGTTCTGTTTTATGATGACAAGTAGGTGATTGGTACAAAAGGAAAGATGCGAGTGCGCATGTAGAGTTTTTACGTTTCCTTCATCGTTGCCTGGTGTATTCTGGGCTATCTGCACATGAAATCAATCTTGTAATTCAAGCTGAAAGAACCCGCTTTGTAGGGTTTTCTATGTTTTAAAGAAAATTGGCAATGGTTGTTCTGTTAGCACAGCTATGTCCAACCCAAATGGCTTACTGAGCCAAAAGTTATGTCACTATCTTGACCAGGCCCGCACATTGAATTGCTTACTTCGATCTCAGCAAACTAAATTCAGCTGAAGCTGTTATACTGAAAGTGTTCCAATCCTAAGTGTAATGGCAACAGACATGATAAAATGGCACTGAAGACTGCCTGCATCGAAAATGTCGAGTTCAAGATTATCAGAATAAGGACAGATTGTCAGTATGTAGGATACTGTATTTTACTAGAGCGAAAACCTAAACTGGGCCGCACAAAACCTTCATAGCTGAAGGCTCCTTCGGGCGGACATACCTGTGTTAGCAGGAGTTGTTCAAAAACTAGACACATACATATCAAAAATGGAAAGCAATTAAATTTGCACCTCGTACGTGATTTTTTTCTCGTAAATCTCTGGAAGACTGGCTGACCACACTATGTGCAGAAAAATTGTATGCACGTCTTAATCACCCGCGATAATGAAGGCATACTGGTTGATAACAGTGATACAAAAATAACTTACAGTTGAAGGGAATTGTTGTGTGTAGGAATCAGCCCAAAATTCTGGTAACTTGCTAGTTTTATTTGCTTGTATATCATGTTGTATAACTTCTGAAACAAACATACTTTGCATCGTTAAACACTTAGGTATTTAAATCATCTCATAGGTCACAAAGGAAGATTGTTGAATGTCTGCTCCGCATGCAACTGCTATTTCATATCAAGTGTCAAATGGTGGCGGGGCCGGAGCAAGCCATTCCAGCGCCCAAGGCAAGATCCATTTTCAGCGCCCCCTCATAGCTTAAAAGTGTTGGCTTATGATGACGCCATCCTGTACCTTTTTGCAAAATTACCTATTGACTGCACTTGGCAATTGCAAACAAAACACTGACTCTACACACATTAAAATTACCGGTGCGTCATAGGCGACACCCCTCCACCGAAAAATACCCTTTTCCGTTCATGAAAACCAAATCTAAGATAGGCCTCCAAAGCTTTGTTACAGTCCCAGTGTTACAGCCATGGCGTCGGAAGGATTTTTTCAGGAGGAAGCAATAATAGATTAATCCAGAGGGTAACAACAGAGACGAAATTTAAAATTTTATTTTACCCACTCGAAACTAAGAAAACAACCTTTTTTGCGAATAATCAAATAGAAAAATGTAATATTTCAAATCCAGGGTGGCCTTGGCCTTCCAATGGCCGTGGTTACAGTCAGGTGTCATAACAAACGACCCGGTCCACATGTACAAAAAATACTTGACCTACGCGAACGTTACCATGTTGGTTATTGGCGCCTGCCAGCTGGAATCTGGTTAAATAGATTAAGTTGGTGCGTCCTATAATCGAAATCTTACAGGGTTGCGGAGTCGGAGGTAAAATATCCAACTCCTACCTTCCAAATTTTTCCGACTCCGACCTTTCCAAAATTTCCGACTCCTTAACGTGAATGAAGTTTGCTTGTCAACAAGTCAACAATGGCAAAGAAGCGAGCTAAAATTATTTTATGAGTGAGCATTTTGTTATTGTCGCTTGATACATGAGTTAAGGCTTTGGTTTAATCAATTTAGTTGAAGAGTATTTACTAATCATAAAAATTAAATGTGATGTCAGTCAAGTCATCACATTCAGTTAATTGGTTGCTGTGAGTGACCCCAGATTGTTCTTGTAGTTCTGCTGCACTTCTGTAGCATTTGACCCTTTTCTTGGTCGTTCATTGAGTTATTTGACCATACTCACCATATTGGACGTATCTGCGACAATGCATAATACATGGTCTTTCTGTATGCCATTGTCTTGCAAGATATCTTTTACCAATTGTGTTAAGAACTTGCTGGAATGTTTTCCTGTGGTGTCTCGTATAGCTAAGGTTTCGAGTGTAATTTTTTCCTTCATCTACATTCTACATACCTAACGTTAATGGCAAAGTAATTGGCATGGTGGCATGTACATGCATCCATTTTCAAGTAAACAAATTTGCTGCTTAGCTTGCTCCACTGCTGTTCCTTTTGACTTTCATATTCGCCAAGTAGGCCTGCTAGCTTCTTTATGTTATATCTGTTTAGAGGCACTCCTAGTTTTCCTGCCGATTCGCCAATCAGTGCTAACATTTCAGGTTGAGAAAGAATGTCAGAGAAATGCATTGAGAACAGTCATGTCAACAATGTTTGTTTTAATGCATCTGGAGTCATTGTTATAATCACTTTATCACGAGCATAAAACTTTGTCGGAGTTGCTGTAGCAAGACTTTTCGATGCTCAAAGCTTTTTAATAGGTATTTGATGCTGGTGGTGTTCCATACGAAGGAATGTCTTACTCTTGCATCAGTTTCAAAATCTCAGGATGAAGACCGCCCAAATATCTTTAGTTAGAAGTACATGTAGGAGCATGGGTTGTTTTACTAACGGACAGTGGTGTAGGAGGCGGGGGTGCAGGGGTTTGGTAAAAATCTGGGCAAAATTCCTGAAAATCTTGGATAAATCCTTGGGATACTGGGCGGCAAAATCTGTGCAAACCTTCGCAAAATCCCTGAAAATCTGCGCAAAAATGGCGCCCAACGTTGGCAGAACCACATGCAGACCTTTTTTTTGGAGGTTATCCCAAATGTGAAGGTCTGCTTGTGAAAATGTTCGCACAAAAAGTGGCCCAAAATTTTTTCCGGTAAGTTTGGGGAAATCAGGTAAAAATCCTACGCACTCCCAAAATTTTGCCCGCTCCTACACCTATGGAAACGGAAGCACTAATTTCTTCACCACCTTCGCTTATTATGCACCGGCATAGGCAACATAATATTTCAAATCACTGGTTAATGTAAGGCATACTATATTTGCGTGGAATTTTTCCCCTGTTCTTTCAAAAGAGAAGCATCGGGGGGAGAGCTAACTTTTCGTCACAGTATCATAGGGAATTTCATGGTTAACAAGATCTAGTTGAAACAAATGTATTGCAGCTATTCACGCACCCACAACATTCTGAATGGTTTTCTACACTTTCTGTTATTATTTTTTGAGGTCAACATTGTTGCTGAACAGAAACAAACATATTGGTGAAGAATTTTTTGTAAGTTTGCATTTCCCGCAATACCTTTACTGACCCCTGCCCTAACGCTGCTTCGGCTGCTACCTGTGCTTTATCTAATTCCACCTATAAACGGAGCATCTCCACAGACACGATTATCGAAGTTCAGGTCACAAAATTGCTAGCAAAACTTCTTGCAGAGAGTCACTGGTGTTAGATATTTTCTAGGTTAAAATATGTGGTACAGTTAAGTTAATACCAGCTTTTTGACAAAATATTTGATAAATTTTCAGCAGCAAAAGAAAGAAAACTCTGTCCTTGTAATTAGATAATTGCAAGAAAAGCACCAGATTGCAGTGTTTCTTTTATTTCGTGTTGCCACGAATGGGCTGGGTGGGAGCGCCTAAACTGAGTTTGTCCCCGGTCGGGAAACCCGAGGTACGCCACTGCTTGAAGTGTCGTTTGGTTTTTGCAAAGTGTACGTCTATTGCTGCAACATGATACTGTAGATAAAATCCTGTTTGGAATCTACGTAGTCGTGTTTAATTTCGTTCAATCCAGCACAGAAAATTCCTGTAACTTACCTTTGTAATGAAATGTCGCTTTTCTGATACATCGCACGCAATGGCGTAGCAAGGAGGGGGGGCGGGGCGCGGGCCCCGAGCGGCACTTATCTGATTAAAAATTAATTTTTGAAAGGAGTTTAAAAGTTCTGGTTTTTCGTTATTTTTTAAAATACATTTTTAAATGTTCTACCGTTTTTCAAGTTTCATGTTAAGAAGCTCTAGACTGGTAGGCTAGCCTAAAAGAACACGACATGTGGCTTTGGAGTGGGTGGATTGATAAAATGTTTGGGGGCGAAGAGTTTCCTGAGAGGGGCCCAAATTTTTCAAACTATTCCAATAGTTTTAAAGTACGTCCAAAACATTTTTCCAAGAGGGGCAAAAATTTTTCCTGCACCCCTATTTACGAGCATGCTTACTTGGGAGCCAATTGTGCCCCAGTTGCTACACCTTCCGCGCCAAAAAAAGCCATTTCAGTAATCTCACTCAAAAGCCCTTTGCACAAAGGAAAGAGATGACATTCCACCGCAGACTGAAAACGTTAGGGCTCCAGTTGTTTTTGGTTTATATTGCCCCTTCTATCAAAATCTGATAAAAATTTTTTGTAACTGGGAATCAACGACTGGCATTCGACATTTTGTACATCGTAATCATTAGCATCCGCTGACATTTGACATTTCGTAATTGTTACGTGACATTCCAACCTCAATTTACGCATTCAAAATGCTGCGCCCAGGGACAGACGTTTCCCTTTCCCCCTGG
>JGI24022J15233_10008850_pt1 | contig 11294 bp, 4 predicted proteins | sample Ectturendosymbi2_FD_15233 | JGI IMG/M metagenome (IMG submission 15233)
AGGACTGAAGCCAATTTTGGCCGGATCAAGACTGGATCGGACTGCAATTTTTTTGAAAGTTGGCGGATCAGGACTGGATCGGACTGAGAAAATTTTTTTTTTATATGTGATTTGTCTAGCTAAACCTATCAAAAATTTAATTGTGATCTGATTTTACAGACATGTTAAGGTAGTGTAGGCCTATATGTTGCCATGAATGGCAAAAGCTCTGCTGGGGCTATTTTGCATTTCGAACTGTATCCACCTTTGATCATATCATTGATTTATAGTAACAACGTGAACACAGTTGAGTGGTTAGTGTCTGCTGTGCGAGTATTCTTTGGTTCTGCTCTCACCATTTCCTTTAGCATAGCTACAGTAGTAGATTTTACACATTTGATTGTTTTTTTTTATGAACTTTTTCAAAACGTTTAGGGTGTAACCTACGTTTAAGTTTGGGTTTAAGGATTACATTTAGGGTTTACATTTTTAGGGATTAGCTGTCGGGTTTAGGTTTTAGGTTCAGCTTTAAGATTTAGGTTTTGTCTTTAGGTTTAAGTTTGGGTTTTGGATTTGGTTTTAGGTTTAAAATTTATGTCAGGGTTTCTTAACCTGGGGGGCTAGCACCACCAGGGGATGCTGAAATCAATGTCAGGGGGTGCTCGGGAAGGTCACATATGTGGCAGTCAAAGGTAAGGAATACATTAGGACAAAGGTGTTAGCGAATGGTAGGGGGTGCTTGACTGCTTAGGCATGACCAAAAGGGGTGCTGAGGTAGAAAAAGGTTAAGAAACGCTGGTTTATGTCATATTACAAGAACTTTATGCTGATCCAATTTAGGTAGTGTAGGCCTATATGTTGCCATGAACAGCAAGGGGCTACTGTGCCATTGTTACAGTCCAACCAATCGGATCCTCCTAATGGCAAAATAGCTCCAGCAGTGCTTTTGTCTCTGATGGCAAAATAGACCCTCCCTTGTTAATTGCTTATGGCAACTTTAGCAAAATAGTGACTTCTGAAATTCTATACATATAATCAGGGGTAGATAGGAAAAGAGAATGAGGCGGTCGTCTCGAGCCCCCGTTTTCAGAGTTTTGCACTTAGTTTTTGCTGTGCGAAACAGTTTTTCTTTATTTGTGAAGCATCAAGGAAGTCATATGTTTGTCAAAATAAAAGCAAAAAATATGTGCAAATGCGCCAAAAAGGACCCCTCAACAAATTTAATGTGTAGACAAAGAGCAATTTAATATCACATGACTCCCAACAATTTACAATGTCAAATATATTTTTTCACACATAACGAATTCCCAAGCAAAATGAAAAATTTGACTTGTTTTCAGTGAATAAAGTTTCTGTATATCATGTGTAAAATATAGGGGACTCCTTTCTGAGAGTTCGCCTCGGACATCTAAATTCTAATATCCACCTTGCTTTTCCTAATATCCATCATATAATAAAGAACAAACTTCACACAAAGGACCGCGGGGCCCCCAAAAGCGCGGGCCCGTAGCAATTGCTACATTTGCTACTAGGTATTGCTAATCCGGCACTGACTACATCCCTGCTTATATATTAACTGTAACACGTTCTTCAAACTGTAACTTTAAAATGTCTATCAATGGTGTGGTTAGGTCTATACAGCAAACTGACAGAATCAGGTCTTGGTGTTATAATTGATAATAAACTTTCATGGAAACCGCAAATCAGTAGCCTCTGGGAAGTTTTCTCAAGCCTGTGGCGTAGTGTGCAAAATTAGACATTTTGCTGATATGAAAACAGGCCCGTAGCCAGGCTTTGAGATTTGGAGGGCAAAATACATTTTTAGGGGTAAGATTTTGTTCATGTTTTATGTTTGAAACAAAAACTTCTGGGCGCAACAAAATTTGGGAGGCACAAAAGAAATTTGGGGGTACTACCCCTGAATGCCCCCTCGTGGCTACGGCCCTGTATGAAAATATTTCGTGTAATCTACTTTCGTCCCTTCCATTCACACTTACAATACCGCATAAATGATTGGAGTCGAGCATATAAGATTGCTATCCAACCAATGCAAGTGCTTCAAAACCGAAATTTGAAATACATGACTTTAAGCAATAGACCATCAAGTCAGGGCCGTCGCCAGAGTGGGAACCAATAGTGCCAGGCCCCCCATTTAAAATCTATGCCCCCATTTCATGTTTTGGCCCCCCGATTGCTACATACATCCAATATTATATTTAAAAATGTGGCCCCCTTTTGTTTTTTGGCACCACTGCTGCGAAATCCTGGTGACGGGCCTGCATCAAGTGCAAACAATATTTTTGCATTACTTAAAATCCTCAAAGTTTCTGATTTGTACCAACTTAATTTGGAAAATTTATGTATAAGCAGGTTTTTTTAAGGAAAATATTAGGTACCCGGTATGGACCTGTAAGGAACCGATTTTCTCTGATTCTAGGGACCCGATTTTCAATTCTAGCGACCCAAATCGGGTCCCTAAAACACCTTTAAAAACTCTGGTAGGCTATAAGAATAATGGCAATATCCTGCCTTCTTGTTTTGATAACTATTTTCAAAACTGGACTGCATACATGGTGAAGGTACAAGATAACAAATTTCAGAAAATTTTCATCATAACGTGTTAGAACTGATTATGGTAAAAAAATGTTGCAATATGTAGGAACTGCTGCATGGGTTTGTGTTTCTAATAATGTGTTTCTAATAAAAAACGTTACCATTACGCATGTTTTCCTATCGAGTAAAATTGCGGCTGCTTGCTGGTATTCGACCCTTACGTGAGATATATATGTGCTTTGTAAGATGTTTTTGAGAGTTGACCTTAAACTGAGCACATTCTTGGTTTCTTTGCTTTCTTTTTATTTCGTTTTGAAATCATGTTTTGTGCTTCACCTGTACTAGTGAAATTTGACAGTCATTAAATATGAGGTGGGCTTGAATAAATGACTGCTTTGGCCGTCTTTCGTCCAACCAGTGCTGTTTGTTTAAGCTTTGTCAATTGAAATGTGTTTTAATGCTGTGTACTTGCAGCGCAAACCTGACTTGACTTGATTTCATAATCTAAATGAGATGTCAGTAGTCATCTCAGCGGCCATATAAGTCCTCTCACTATGCTTCAGTTTTCAGGCACTCCCTGGGTAAAAGGCAAAGGCTCCTCTGCTATCTCAAAATTATCTTTAAACCTTTGCATAAAAAGTTGGGAGCTGACTTGTAGTTGTCACATGTAGGTATGTTCAGGGGTGTAGTGCTGAGCGCATCCAAGAAATTATCCATTTTCAAGCAAAACAAGGGTGGGGTCGATAATTAATTAATTAATTGTTGTTTTTAGGCCATAAATTGCCAAACACTAACGCTAGATTACTAATCAAGGGCTCTAAAGGTGAGGATTCTTGCCTAATTTGCTTTCAAAGAGAAAAACAACTCAGTCGAAAACAACCTATTGTAGGCACTTTGGATATATGATCGAAGTACCAGGCATCAGAGTCAGTTGTGGACCACGTTGATGAGTCATTTTTTGTACAAACAGGCCACGAAATGAATTGACCATTATTTAAGTAGCTTTTCTGCTCTACCAACTTGAAAATTCGTTTGTATTGTTAGCCAGTGGATTTTATATTGCACAGTGGACGCCTATATGTTTTCCTTCTATTTTTAGGTCAATATTGCAATCATTCAAAGCGCAGCATTAACCATAGCGCGTTTGCACCAGTCTTGCTGCACGGTTGATATGGAAAGGAGTTTTTTTTGTTCTACCTAAACAAGACTAGGCGTTATTGAGAAGAACACCATGTCTTCGTGTAGAAACTATTCGAAGAATGTCTTGCCACAACGGTACTTTGTCGCTTTCGAATATGAGCGGTATGCTTCTCGATTTATTCATACCACGCGCAACAAGACCAGGTGTTGCATCTGTTGACCTTTCATATGAGAACTCAAAATGGTTATCAACATAAAGATGACTTCTGCGCATTTGTTATTCGTTGAAACACTGCACAAGGCTGCAATTTCGACAAAAGAGGGCTTCAGATCATTGCACCTGCGCAGCTCCTATACCTTGTACTTTCATCGCACGTCACGCACCAGCGAATCATCAAGCCAAGTTTGACATACTTGTTTTTGACTGTAGGATGTAATCAACATCAAGGCATTAAAATGGTTTGGTGAAAAAAATTCCAAGTAAACATTATTTGCCTTACGAATTTTTAAACAGAAAAAATGTGTGTTTCATGCGACTGATTGAATTTTACTTGGAAAAAAATGTATTTACTTCATTCCAAGGTCATTCCAATTGAAGTAGTTGATTCAAATAAAGAAAAAAATTGCGATAAATTTTCTTTATTAAACCTGCGTTTTACCCGGCGTCAAAAACCGAAACTGCCAAGATATCGACAGTAATGCGGTGGTTTCAGTGAAGAAATGGAAATGATTTTGTTTTGTGAAAAAAAATCATTAAACGTGTTGATCAACATCAGCAAACCACTCTTTAGTGCGTTTTTCCAAACAATATCATAGGATTAAATACCACTGTTGCCAGTAATTGTAAATGTTGTATCTCAGATCCACTTTTGCCAATAATTATAAATGTTATATCTCAGGTTTTTAAACGTGGACTAGCTTGCAACATTGAATATACTATGGCTGCAAAAGATTATGACAGAACAAAAGTTACAACAAATTTAAAGCTGAGAGTCTGGTTTAGCCTAACATATGTAGGTTATGTAGGTAGCATGTTTACTGTTACTATGTGGAAAACAAGAATGTGTTTTTTCTTTTTTTATTAAATGCCGGTAGCGATTTTGCCTGAAAATTCTTTAGATCCTATAGTGCTAACGTTCGAATTTATTTTGATCGGTAGAAGTTACAAATTTTAATATAAAAGTCATCAGACTACTTTTCACGTTTTGGGGTGTCTATGGCCGACATCTTTTCGTTATTTCTAGTTAAAATTCATCAAAGCTTTCTGCTAAATACATCTCAAAAAGAAGTCTAAACTTCTGTTGCGGAAGCAATGTTTTTGTTGTACAACTTTCTGAGTTAAATTAAAACCAAAACAGTTCTAAAACAAAAAATGTTGTGCAAATGTTTCTTCATCTGCCCATAACATTTTGACTAACCCATAATTTTATTTTAAAGGGAACCATGGAGCAAAGAAAACAATAACTTCTAATTCCTGCTTTTTGTTTCATTTCAAGAGATCGACCTAAGAGAAACACATTTATCCCTGACGGTTTGTTAGGTAGAGTGCGCAGTAATCGTAAGATAATTCAGCGTATGGTCAATCTTTTTACTGCCAATCATACAAGTGAACTTGCCAAACAAACTTAATGCTTCTGCCGTGTAAGTCTTAAAGCAAGCGCCTTGATGCATATAGCTCTTGGATGAACGATCGTTGTTCAGTTGAAAGAGCTTTCATCACAACTAAGCTGAATGAATATCTTGCACTGACAACGGGTTGCAAAAACCCTCGTCAATTACCAGAGCAGGAATGAAATTCTACGAACACTACCAACCAGGGGCGCAACCAGCTCTTCATTTTGGGGGGCAATTTTCATGAACTTTCATTCGATGACGTCATCGTGCTTTTGCGCAAGCGGTCACAGATAAAGTTCTTTTCGCAACATTTCCGAAAATGAGAACTTTTCACTTTTAATCAAGATGCAGACCGAACGATTAGGACAGAGCGAAAAGTAGAAGCTTAATACAAACACCTGGTTATGTACTCAACTAGCGCAGTCATGGCTTTAGTGTGGCAGATGCATAGGCTACTAGTAAAGCTGCCTAATTTTTCGTGTTGTTTTAGCAAATTCATCAAATCCTCTGTCTAGATCAGTGGCATTCAATGTGGGCGAAATCGCCCCCCGGGGGGCGATTTTGTGAGTTACCAGATTTAGGGGCGATTTGCGCAAGTTAAAATATACTAAAATTCTGAATTGATTCCAAAAATAAAAACTGGATGTGCCACTTTGGAACCAAATCGTTTGATGCGCTTCTGACTCCACGGTTCGTAACAAAGGCTATAAAGCACAAGATATAGGACTGGTGATCTAAAAATGAAACTGACATTGCCCTGTGTAGCGCTTAACTGCATTAACTATCCAATAGGGCTGCCAGATGAAAATTGCAATAAAAAGCCAAAACAGTGCTTGAAAAAGGCCAAACCGATCATTCCAAGGACAGAAAAGAGCCAAACTTTGTTGGTGGTATTCGTTTTCCTTTGGTACAAAAATCCACCTAAATTATAAGTATATGACCAGACATTTTCTTTAAAATTTATATTAAGTCTTGCTTGTCCTTGTACTTGTAGAGTCGCAGACCTGTCTGCAAGTGTTGGGCTTGCATAGTGCTTACAACCACTGATGGCATTCGACCGGTTCGCAGAACCTGTTCTTGGAATTTCTTTAATCGCTAGAACAGGTTCTTGGCTTAAGTCAGGGGTTCTCAATTTTCCCCATGAACACCTTTTACTTCTGACTTATTTTGGCAAATCTCTCAGGCTCCCATAGACCTGCTACTACTTTTAATAGTGAAAAGCAAGACGAAAATTTAGGAAAATAACTAAGATCAGTCATTTCCCTTGCTAGTCTGTACCAGTTGGCAACACAAAGATCAACCTTGCACTTATATTGGGACAACCAGCATGGCTTGCCTCCGGAGACTGTGATAATGAGAGAACCTGTTGTTAGTGAGTCCGGTAGTGAGAGAACCTGTTCTTGAAAAATTTGAATCTCACCACTATTTGCAACACAGTTCACGCATTTCCAGTGATAGTGTAAAAAACTTATTTTCAATTTCTCATCCCTCAAATCTTATCAACATGAGAACTCGGGCGTCGCTCTAATATAGCATTTATCACAAACATTTTGCAAAGGGTTTCCGAAAAAATGGAATAGTGAATATTTTTAGTCAAAAGGTCAAACGAATTTTTTACGGCCAACCAACTTCAAATGAGGCCAGAAGATGGCCGGGGCGATTGAACAAAAAATGTTGAAGACCACTGATCTAGATTTTTGAAACTTCAGTTGAATGTAGGCTATTTGCTGTGAGATAATTTATGCAGACGACATTGCGAGTGGTGAAGTTGTCAGATACAAGAGACCGGTATGAATGTTAGGATATACTTAATCACGGATACTTTTGTTTTAATCGTAGATACGAGGCTTCCTCTGCCAACTGAAACACCCTTGAAAGGACTGCAACAGGAATGCAACTGTAACTTTATCACGAATGGCTGGGCCAGGCTCGCCACATGTGGGTGGGCTCGCCACCTTTGCCAGGACTACTGTATACCTAAACAACACCTAATAACTTTGAGGCTCTTATGAAATTCGAATTTCCCTTGCAGCGTTGGAGCTTGGCTATGAAACCCAAGCAACTGTTTAGTACTGAACGTAAAATGCAAACATTCTTAAACAGTAACCTACAGTAACCCCAGGCAAACGTAAATTTAACACAGTGTGAACATAGTATGCTGTTTGTCACCAGGCATAGTCTACTGGCTGCAAACTTTGGAACTTTGCTCCACTGGTATGATAACAATGCAGTATTTATTGTTAACGTTTCGAGAGTGCATACAAAATCTATTCCTCAGAAGATAGGCAAGAAACAAAATGAAAGCATACACACACACTCCATTTCTGAAAACCTTCAGAGTGGTACACGAACAAAAGGATAAAAAAACGCCTTAGACATACCAACATTTTAAACGATCTCCCAAGTTTTCACAATTCAAATATATCTGTGGTTAATACCAAACATTTACGAAATTTTCGATTTGCGAAATTTTCGACATTTACGAAATGACTTGTCTCAAGATAAATCTTGTAACGAGATTTTTACCAGTAGGACAGAGAAAAATTCAAATAAGACTTTTCTGAAAAATTATTTGAATACAAAATTTCATCTTTATTCTTTGAAAGGTTCTGCAAATGTCCAAATTGCTATGCAGTGTTTTGAAAATTTCGGGGGGGGAATGTCCCAAATGCCCCCTCTGGTTGTGCGCCTACTACCAACGCCAGGAAAAGCAAAAGACGAGGAATTCTAAGCAAAAATAAAGAAATTATTGTTCATCAAATAGCTAATCAGCCATGTGACCAGCTTGGGAAACCAGGGGGGCGAAGAGTTTTCTGAGAGGGGCCCAAATTTTTTAAACTATGTCCAATGTTTTCAAACTATGTCCAACACATTTTTCCAGGGGGGGAATTTTTCAGGGAGGCTTCACCCCCTCCGACCTTTTAATTATGGCCCTGTTGCTGGTTCACATCCCAGCGAAAATGCCAGGGTGGATTCAATCCATAGAGAAATGGCTCCGTCGTAGCAACATTGTCTTGTTATGTTTTTTGCAGTCACTGTATATCATGACTAAAGAATTCTGAAACTGATGTTGACAACTGATCGGCTTTTTTGAAGTAGTTGATTGCAATAGAGGTTTTTAAAAAAAGTTGACATAAAAATTAATAATTTCATATACATACAGCATTCAGAACAACTTTTCTTTCAACAGTGTTGCCTGCTGTCAAAGTTTATTTATTGTGAAGGTAGAACTGACGTGCTTGTTCATCTTCCTGTAATTCAGCGAAGACAAAAAACGTTTTGTAGTATGTCAAGCAACCGCTCCCAATTGCTGCTGAGCTTGAGAAAATCAATTCATTTTTGTCGAAAAGCTAATGTTTAAATCCTCTTGTTAAAAAGACACAAAATGTTGCAACTCTGCAACATTTCGTAAATAATGTCGTTGCTTGCTGCGCTGTTATACAGCATATAGGCTACTCATACAGCGTATCTTCAAAATTTTAGCGTTTGCAGAACTTCAGCAACAATATTTTTTGAATTGCTCAAAATGCTCAAATCGCACTCAGGATACGTTCAGTGGACATTCTTCCTTGGCAAATTTGCGAAATCTGAGACTTGTATGGTATTTCAACAGGTAGTCAGTAAAAGTCACTTGGAACAGAAACGTGGTCCAAGGCAAACAGCTGCCTTGTTGCAGCAGAATTTTGAACACCTGCTTCATACCTAGTCACGTAAGCCCGAGACATGCTTTCACAAAATTCCTTCAAATAAATATTTTCCGTTTCATTGCTCATTTCGTGTGGCTGTAGCCTTAGTGGTGTGTGTTAGTGCGTTGTACGCTTACAAACCGCTGCCAACTGAAAAGACCGACTTGTATCTATACGACCACAGGTCTTGTCTCCTTATTTGAAAGACCTAAGACTTTGCCTGGACCCTAAACCACGGGTAGGAAACCCGTTTACCACCAAGAGCCGTATAAATTGTGAAATATCGCGGGTGGGCTGCAACAGAACCGTCGCCACTCGCCATAAAGTCTTCCATACGTTTGTGTAGGGGGGATTGACATTCTAAAATTTGCCAAAAACTCCCCTCATTTATAGTGCTTCATATTTCAATTTGGGGGTCTTGGATCTTTGTTTGGGGGGGCTAAGCCCACAAAATTCCCCCGTGGCGACGGGACTGGGCTGCAAAAGAATATCAAATTTTATCATATAATGAAACCTTATCTTATGATAAAAGAATTCTGAATTTTATCTTCACTTTTCAACACGTCAATCCAACAAAATTGGACAGAAAAAATTTTGGCATGGGCCACAGTATATAGTAAAGGAAGCCGCAGGCTCTCCACCCCTGCCCTAGAGCAAGTCGAAGCAAAGCGATAGAACAGTTCTAAGTAGCAGTCCGTTTCCGTTACAGCCTCTCCAGGTGCAGTCATGCTTCCGATTGCTTTCCATGAATATACGGCATTTAGATAAACAGTAAACGCGTGTTGAGTTCGAAAGAGTGAACAAGTAGACAACATGTAGAACAGTATGAGGTAAAATGATGATCTTCCAACAAAACAGCGTTAACCATAAGAGTCCACACAACTAAAACGGTTACTAAATGCCAATAACGGAAATGAGGCCAGCATGTTTAAATGCCGTCGTTAGCTCAATGCTATAAATAACGTTGGAATTAATTCAAAGGAGAACCTGCAGTTGCAAACTTTGAAAATACAACATTCCTACCGTAAGGAATGCGCAAAACTGTAAAAGCGCTTATGCATATAACACAGAAGAGTGCATTCCTCATTCGGAAGAAGCGAGGATTAGTACATGACAAGCAAAATGCTGCACACTGTTTTCAAAGTTTCTTTTGATTGCGATTAACGAGGAAGAAATAAAGTGGACACAATCGATATGTCACAGAAAAAATCCAGTGTTGCTAGATCCATCAGAGACCAAAATGATGTCCTATACTTAGCAATGCGCAGGACATCATTCGCAGATGGAGACAGTATTTCAAAGATCTTCTGAATCCAGTCATGGGCGTCGGAAGGCGGGCCTTGTCCCCTCTGGATTTTGAAATTATCAGCAAAAAGGTTGTTTTCTTAGTTTCAAGTTAGAAAAATCAAATTTCACCACTTTTGCCCCCCTGGAAAAATTTAGGAGAAATGCCCTAGTGGTCCCCCCCTGGAAAAAATCCTTCCGACGCCCATGAATCCAGTCATTCTCACACCACTGTACACGCAGGAGGTACATTTAGGGGAGGAAAGTACCATCACTGCGATCGAAGTCTTAGCTCTCAAAACACTGAAGACTGCGAGAAAGCTGCTGGTTGTGATGAAATCCAACCTGACATGCTCAAGACCTTGAACATGGAAGTTCATGGGATGGATCGTGTCTATCAAGTGGCATAGCGTTTTGGAAGGGCACTGAAATAGCGGCAAACTATGGTGATCATGCCATTAAGCAAGAAAGCAAACACAAAGGAATGCACTAACTACCGGGGCATCTCTCTCCTTAGCCTCGCTGGAAAAGTGTATGGCAAGTGCCTAGAAAAGACATGCCGCGAAAAAACGCCACCAAGTTGTAGGATTTCCAGTGCGATTTTCGTCCTGGGCGTATCACCACAGACCAAATTATCGCTCTCCAGCAAATTTTCCACAGATCTTGGGAGTATACCAAAGATGTCTACGCTTGTTTTGTCGATCTCCAGAAAGCATACAGTATGACCGGGTGCCTGAAAAAAAGCTTGAGTGAGTTTTGCGGGAGTACGTTGCTGACGGCCGCCTGTGACTGGCCGTCAAGTGATTTTATTCCTGTTCAGAAGTTCGTGTCCGTGTCGGCGGAGTTAAGTCACAGCCGTTCACCGTGGTGTTGGACTCCGATAAGGACGGGTGCTTTCACCATTCTTCTTTGTAGTTTATATAAGTGGTTCTTAACCTTTTCTCTACCACGCTCCCCTTTAGTAATTTTCCTATGTTTCAAGCTCCCCTGATATTAAATGAGTTGTAAAGCCAAATGTATTTATTAGTAAATTATCGA
>JGI24022J15233_10008851_pt1 | contig 11292 bp, 5 predicted proteins | sample Ectturendosymbi2_FD_15233 | JGI IMG/M metagenome (IMG submission 15233)
TCTGTATTGTCTGTTTTTTCAACCTGCGTTCTGCAGAGTGTGTGTGTTCATACTATGGACTTCGTGTCTGCTATAAACAAACAAATAAATAAATAAATATTGCTGCTTTCTCGCTGGAGTCGAAAATAGAACTCAAGATAAAAGTCAAGCAAAAAAAACGTCAAAAATTCTTTTTAACAAGGTTTTATGCACGTGTAAGTTGAATCAGGCCCACAACCAGGGTAGGGGAAAACCGGGCATTTGCATCCGCCCCGAAGTTTTCAGGCATCATTTTAGATTTTATAAAAAAGGTGGTGTTGGTCTTTGGTTTTAGTGTAAGCCCCTGAACAAACTATTGACTACATGTATTGCAAACTGAACTCCTTTTTTCTCCATGTTTCGATTTATTTACAACAACAACTTTGAATAGAATGTAGTTTATATATCCTGCAGGTAAAGATAACCTATTCAGATATCGAGAGCAAATTGGCCAACCACCGTTTTGTTAACATTATAGATTTTGAAAGTGCAACCCAAGCTTTGAATGGATTGGCTGCAAACGTGCGTAATCCCGCACCAGCTGTGAAAATAATCCATGTACGATGTGTCACACACGAAACTAGCTTCCTTACCGTAATAAATTGCGATTGATTCGCTTGATGTGGGTCACTGTTGTGACTAAATTATTATTGATGAATAATGCGTGCAAGCTTGAATCATTGCAAGAAGATGGAAACAGAACCAGGCAGGAGATTCCTCATACAGCTTGCTGCAAAGCTAGAGCCTGTAATTCTTATACATGTTTATTGGTAAACATATTTTTATTATCTTCCTCAGCCATTTTGTCATAAGAAATTTTAGATCAGTGGTTCTCAAAGCGGGCGGAAACACCCCCTTGGGAGCGATTTTGAGGGGCAAAGGGGCGATAAAACCAAAGGGGGATAGGGGAGGAAATAACACAAAGGGGGCAAAAGCGCTCAACCACTAATCAATCGTTGAGCTAACTTCAATAGTCTACTGTTTTGACATGTTAGTTTCTTGCAAATTTTCATTTACTCTGATATTCGTTGAGCTTGCTGTTAAAGCAATTTATCCGTTAAATTTTTACTCTGGGTCGTCCGTGTGTCCGGCTACAGTGTGGATTGTTTTCACAAAAATCCTTAACGTAATATTAGCGTCGTAATACAACTGCTTAGGTAAGCTACTTAATAGCTTGGTTCAGCTATTTAATACTTCCATTGTTTGCAACATGCAACATGAAAGAAACTTCATTACGCCCAAACGAAAAAGAACGCATGATGTAGCAAAAAAGTGACATTTCATTACCAAGGTAAGTTGCAAGAACTTTTCCTGTCTGGTTGGAAAGAAATGAAACAGGCTATGACTACATAGATTTCAAACAGTAGTCTCTCGTGTTGCAGCAACAGAAGTGACAGCACTTTGCAAAAACCAAACGACCCTGAGGACAGAATCGCTTCTGATACAAACTATTTTCATATTTTGTATCAGAAGTTGTATCAGAATACAGACAACAAGAAAATTTGCTTATGCGAGTTATGAGCCGCATTATGCCATTGCTGAGAGGCATCTGATTTTTCTGTACATATGCAAAATGGTTCTGCAAAACAATGGGTGATTTTGTGCTTTTGTATGTCTTGTAATATTGATTGAAACAGCGTTGAAACCAGTGGCGTAGCCAACCCAAAAATATGGGGGAACCAAAAAATTGGATTTTAGGCGAATAGCAATATTTTGCTTAGAAAAACGCCTGTCAAAGCACAAAATGACTACATTTTCTAAAAAATTGGGGAGGGCATGGCCCTTTTCCCCCCCTGGCTACGCCTATGGTGGAAACGACCGCAAATGTTGTCTCCTAAGTTAAGTGCCTTGTGAAAGATGACTATCAGGCATCAAAATGCTTGAGAAATGCCAAGTGTTTATTAAATCAGTGTAAAATTATTTCGGTTATAGAGTAAATTCACCGTCTAACGACAAACATACTAACCGATTTAGACGAAGCACTATGACAGTTCATTCGACAGATGCTTTTCGCCATGTGCCAGAATTGGTAGGTGCAGAGATATGGAGTTTTTGTCAGTATGCCCAATTTTGCTTTGCAGAAAGGAGAAGATTGTCTTAATTCAGATGTTGAAAAAGCCATCATGAAAATGCAGAAGAAAACTCAATGGCATACGAGAGGCTTAGCCAGGGAGTTTATCGATTTTCTGCACGCCTTAGAATATCAACATATCAACTACACGCTGAATGATATTTACTACGTTTTTTCTACCCCAGGATAAGAAATTTTCGCAAAAAGCTTTACTGGCAGCAGGAGCCTATATTTCCAAGCCCGAACTGCTTTAAGATTATTGTTAATGTTGATTTTTCCAAACTAAAATAGAACCGATCGTTCAGGTTAAAAGCAACCTCAGCAAAATATTTTCTAATGCTATTAGATTACCGCAAAAAAATCATCCAAAGTCAACACAAAATAGTGAGAAAAGCAGTTTCTACCAATGTGTGCGGACGGAAAAGCGCAAGCGAACATTTTCCTTTGGCCACCACTCACGCCAAAATAGCGAATAGTGGTAACAGTGAAGTGCGATAGCTCGCTACCACATGCGTTATTTTTTTAAATAAGGAGCGGCGCTACCGCCATCGCTCCTGGAAAATTAGCTCGCTACAGTCGCTCGCTATTTTAGCAGCTTGCTACAGCCCACCTCTGCTGTTAAGCTACCAGAGCAGTGCTGGTTAAGTGACAAAGTGACCGCTTTATTCGAACCGCGTCATGCGATGCGTTATGGTCGAATATGTTTTGAAATAGGAAGATCTATTGGTGGTTCTGTAGCCACTTGCAAGTAACAACACTTACGTTTTCAGTTCATTGTCCTGTGGACACTAAAACCATGTAGTCTTAAGGCAGTGGGTACATTTCGGCCATGGGACCTTCACTTTTGAAAACTTATTCGTCAGGACTGGATCGGACTGATGATTTTCAAAAATTTGCGGATCAGGACTAGATCGGATTCAATTTTATCGGATCAGGGCTGGACTCGGACTGAAGAATTTCACAGTCCGCTCATCTCTGTTGCACACCAGTGGTGTACGGTAGAGATGGCACAGGCCGCTAACAGTCTGGTCTTCGGGCCGTCTGCTAAAGGTTTTAAAACGCTCCGCTAACAATTTTTTTAGCAGTGACGTCATTCCGGGCCGCTTCGGTCTGCTCGCCAATGAGGCGAAATTTTTGTTTTTTGCAAAGTTTCAAAATCTAGCAATGAAATTGTTCGCTGCTGTTCTTTCTCTTTCACAGTTCTGCTCATATTTCGTTTCACTTGTTTCCATGCAAATCAGTGAAACGTTATGAATCAATTAAAGCAACAACACTTTCATTTATAGTCTGTCGCTGTTGCCCAGGTTTAGGTTTAGGACAGGTGTTCCCAAACTTTCTCTGTCCATGTGCTCCTTCAGAATTTCGATAGATGAGCATGTACCCCTAAAATTTTTTATGACAAAAACGTTGAGGAAAATAACAAAAATATATTTATCAATAAGCATGATTTTGAAAATAATATTCACAGATGAATGCATAAATATTTCGAAATGACATAGCCTATATGTAAACATATTTTTCCCTTCAATTTCTAACCTGAAATGTACCCCTTCAGATAGGAAGGGTAGCCCTAAGGGTACATGCATCCCAGTTTGGGAACCCCTAGTTTAGGATTAGAGGCTAAGTTTAGGTTAGGGTTTAAGGATTAGATTTAGGGCTTGCATTTCGTATGTTGCTACGAGAAATTGTAGTGCAGCCTAGCACACACGTGTGTGTTGCACATTATTGTCGGCGAACGAATAAATTTTCATAAGTGAAGGCCCCATGGCCGACGTATAGCCACTGCCTTAACACGACATGGCTTTAGTGTCCACAGGGCAATGAACTGAAAACTTAAGTGTTGTTACTTGGAAGTGGCTACGGAACCACACATGGATCTTTCTATTTCAAAACTTATTCGACCATACCACCTCGCATGACGCGGTTTGAATAAAGCAGTCACTTTGTCACTCAACCAGCATTGATCTGGTAGCCTAATGGATAGGTTCCAAATCTGTCATGTGAATGGTTGAGGGTTCGCCTCTTGACTTGACGCCTTATGTTTTCGTAAGTGAATGCTTACACGTTTCAATCCGTGGAACCAGTTTTTCTTTACTTTTTTCAAAACTTTCCAAACTTTTCCTTCAGGGGTTAGGTTTAGGGTTTAGTATTACGTTAGCGTGTTAGCTTAGCATTTTCTTAGTGTTAGCTTAGCATTAGGCTAGGGTTAGGTCAGCGTTAGCTTAGGGTTAGGTTAGCTTCGGGTTATGTGAGCTTAGGATTAGGTTAGGATTAGGTTAGGATTAGCTTAGCTTAGCATTAGGTTAGGGCTACGGTTAGGGTTAAGGTTAGGTTTAGGTTTACCTTTTGTGTTTACTATGTTTTTACAAAGCCTACTGCATTCTCCTCGTGCATTACTGTCACATTACAGGAGATGGTTCAATAAGGTTTCAAAGTTAAAGATCCATCGATGGTTTGTTAGCCAGTGTCTTGTTGCTTGGCTTTTGAGGTTATGTTATATTACGAGCCACGGGCTGGTCCGGGCCGGAAAATAATTTGTGGTTTAGCATAAACAGGCCGGGCCGGGCAGTTTCTTGTTAGCTCTGGGTGGGCTGGGCTGCAAAAGTCCTGTTCTGTGCCATCTCTAGTGTATGGAAATGGATATTTTGCAATCAGATTGGATCCGAAATTTTGTCATAATCTCCATATATAATCCGTACCCGAAAATTTAAAATTATGGACTCTGCTATCCAATCAAAATAAAAAAACCACCTACTCAGTTGCACATTATCCAAAATATTTGGTAGTGTCTGTTTTGCCTCATGAGGCAAAAGTTGTGGCTATTTTGCCTTAAGTCAGACAAGACAGGTTGAAGTGGTCATCTGAAAAGTATGATACGCATAAGAAGACAAGGGTTAGGGTTTAGGATTAGAGTTAGGATTTAGATTTAGGTTAATCTTCAGTTCACACAAACAGACAAGAAGCCAGTAACGTAGCTTGCCTGCAATGAAACCATGACAACACTCGTTCATTGGACTAAGCCGTTACAGATGTCGTTATCAAGTGAGAAGGTCATGCGTTTTGAACTTGTCATGTGACCATTCCAAACAATTGTGTTTGTCTAAAGGTAAAAGAACTCCAGAAGTGCTGTTGCCTCATGAGACAAAATAGACACTGCCAACATATTTGTCTTGAATGCAATGGCTACAACTGCCTTTCACAATCAGTTTTTGAGAGATCTTGACATGAAGTGGTCAATTCTTTCTCTCTATGGCAACGCAAGTTATAGTTGTGCATAATTCTCACATGCCCTCTAATGGAGATTTAAATCAAATGATAGCCCACATTTGTGTACCTGCTGGATTCTGTGACAATGATTGCGTGTCAGCAGTGAGAAAAAAAATCGACAAGTGGACATAGTAGTGTTGGGGGTCAGTAAATGACCAACAATGGTTGCGTGTAAGGAGTGAGAAAAAACTCGATGAGAGGACGCAGTAGTGTTGGGGAATGACCAACAATGGTTGTGTGCAGCGGGAGAAAACAATCGACAAAGGTCGTGGGATTGTAGAATATATAGTGTTCGTGTGACACACCGATTTTCGGAGTGGGAAGATAAGTGGATGTTAGCAGCTGACGAGAGTGGATGTTGACAACTGACGATTCAGAGGTACGAGTTTGCAAGGAGTTGTGTCTGGTTCGCTAGGGGCAAATACTGAGTGGGGGTGCAAGTTCTCTGAACGGTGTGCGAGAGAGCGGGACGCATGAAGTAATTTACTATGGGTGTCAACACATAAACCAGATGCGGAGGTAAAAATCTCCTGGAAGGGGGCCCAAACAAAGCAAACGTTGCCAGAGACAATTGTGCAATGCCGGTGTGATCACGACCGTCAATGCACAGAAGAGGAGATTGGGTGGCCAAGGTCTGGTGCTCCAGTGAACATTGCAAAGTTACAAGNTTGGTTATGCGAGTGACTGTGGTGGAGATGCCGTCGCATGAGATTCCGGACGTGGTGCTTCCAGTGAGAGGAGGCAATTCGCCCCCCAAAAAACAAAAGGAACAGCGAGGACACGGTAGATGAAAGCAAAAAACTTGTAGGTTGTGTGTGAGAGAGGTGATGGGTAGAGTGGCGAAGGGATTGAGGGAAAAATGGCGTGGGTTGCTGCAGGACGCAGTAGATGTACTGGGGGAAGAAGACACGAGATGTAGTAGGGAGTTGTGGCAGGGTAGAGCCTCAGGCAAATAAGAACTCACAGGTCGTAGCTATAGGGAGACCAGGTAGAGTTGTTACAAAGGTAAGTTGTTATGAACCCCATAACGTCTTTAAAATATGTGGTTATCCACTTGAATTCACACAGGCAATTTCCATATGCAAGAGCTACATGCTTGAAAAAAGTTTGGTTTTCAATAAGTTAGGGCTGTGTTAGGAGGAATTATGTGATTTAGGGTATGTAAAGTAATTTTTACGGGCTAAATAAAATTGTTGTTAAGCTGTTGTTAAATGCTTTCACCTGGTCACATTAATCTTGCATAGAACTGTTTTCCATGTAGTTACTTGTGCTAACAACACTCAGAGTTATACCTCTGTGGTTTTCTATGAAATCGTCGACGAGTGTTCCAGGACACATCTGGGACATGTTGTTACACAGTGTATCAACATACCCTGTGTGTTTTATTCCAGCTGCATAAAAACATGCCATCAGGTGAGTCATCAGAAAAAATTATGATGGCACCAGGTGTCGTCACATGCGTGAGTGGTGATCCATCCTCATCCTAAGGCCAGTCCAAAAGTTAAAAAAAACACCATCATCACGTAAACGTCATTCGGTAATCTTGCCATTATCTGCTGAGAAGATGTTAAAATAATCAAAGAGTTGCAGAAGTTTGTAGTAGACCTCGAAGACCAATTCTACCAAGCAGAAAAGAAAGAAAGTCATGTCTGATGTCCATGTTTTAGTCTGTAGTGACTTCTACTCAAAATACGCCTACTCTAAATACGTCCTTGGTGATATGTGGGTGATGTGCATAAAATGCACAGGTTGTTCACATTCAGCTTGTAGTGATGGTAGTGGCCCATATGCTTATGATAATTGCCAGGATTAAAACACTGTTATTGTGATTTGCAACGCCACTGCACATTAGTCCAGTCAGTGCATGAATTTTTCTGTATTCTTGCAGTGACTGAGCTTGTTTATTGCATTGATTGTGTTCTTAAACCTTTACTTTCGTTTTCTTGCAGCTTTTGAGCATGCGTTGTTTTTAGCTGAAATGTGTTTGCAGTTAGAAAACTATGCCTGGTGACAAAAACGGCATTTTAAGTGTGAATGTTCAGCTACCTATCACAGTATATGGCTTGTCATTTCTGTGTGGTCTTGCTGCATCTGAATTGACAGGTTTATTCCTGCAATAATTGCACGTTTGCGTTCTTGTAACAGGTTGCTCCATGGTGTGTATCAATATACCACCCCGTCCATGGGGTCAATTGTTACATTTGACACCACCTCACTTTTCATTCAATAAAAGTTCTCAGCGTATGAATTTTTTTGGTTTGTTTGCTGGGTTTATTAGCTGAAGGATGTAGTAAAACTTCTGCAAATTTTCTTTGCTGCAGCTATTGTACATTGGTGGGTATACTAACTTAAGTGAAAATCGTAACAACTCTACCTGGTCTCCACTATAGGAAACGTTAGCTTATTTGCGGTAGTCGCGCAAGTAGGAAGGTGGGTGAATTCGACGAGTGCGGGTATGCTGGTGGCAGCTCGCCATCGGAGGGTCAAACAGAGCACGTCCTTTCATTGGGCGAGGTGGCGAAGTAGAGGTAGGCTCGGCAGTTCACACTTACAGATTCAAAAAAATTATCTTTGTGTCGAGTTGATCGCGCAGTGCAACCGCAGTCTTTAACCTATCAGTCGATAAAAAAAGGAGACACAGCAAACATTAGGCAAAGTATGCAACAATGACAAATGTCTCAAACGAAACGTAACAGAACAACACAGAGCGCAACTGAGCATCAAGATGGTGCTTGAACTACTGTAAGGCACTGCAAAGCGAAAACGCGGTGCAAATGCTTGAAAATGACAAAGCCAAATGCTTACAGCTGGATGCATGTTGCGCGCTGCCGTATAAAGTTTTAAGCTTTGAAACGTTAAGTCCAGGTCACATGGGCTGAAGAATGACGACTGCGAAGGTGAAACCAGCCTTGACATGGTAAAGGATAGACTTGAGCAAGTTGACTGGAATGATTGAGGCATGAGTCCAGTTTATTCGAAGGCACCAATGTAGCTTTTATGTAGACAACCACTGGATTTCTGTTAAACATTAATGGATTAATTGGGCTAAATCAACATTCACCAATTTTTCAAAACGGCGGAGAAGTAACAGAAAAATTGAATCTCATTTTCCTTCCATAATCATATCCATTGGCTTTCAACGAAAATTGTAGAAACAATGAAGAGAGTGTCAAACTCATTATTTAAAGAAATAATAGAATTTTGATAACGCTTGCAGAATCGGTAGTGCCATGAGAAAGAATCAAAACAAGGCTTCATTTTACTTTCGTTGTACAACAACTGACAAGTTTTCCGGTATACCAACTAAAAATCAACCCACTCAAAATGGTAATAAAATTGCCGTTGATTCCCAAGACTTCATTCAAGGAATTTTGAGAACGGAATTCATATTATTTATATCAGTGATTTAATAACCTCTACCTTATTCAATTGTTTCTCTGGGACGTTTCTTTCACAATTAAAATAGTGAAAGATAATTCCGACCGACAAAAATTTAAAGTTAATAAACCTAGTTACAGATCCAAACCAACAAATCTAACAATTATACGTTACGTTTCCCGTATTTGGATCTTCTTAGCATATTTTCTTCAAAACTTTCAGTGATTCACCTTATCAGTAACACAGAAAAAACAAGTGTTGTTTCCTCAGGAATAGATACCTCTTTGAATTTTGAAATGATTAATTGTAAATGATTATATTTACCGGACCAAAGATTGGGTCTAGATCTTACACGGAAATCGGCGTTAGCCCACTTGTTGACCATGTATAACAATCAACATATCAATAGGTGCAAATACTATACATGATGTTTATTAGTGGTAAGTACGGAACTATTCAATGGTTATTTATGTTCACATTTCAGACTTTTATCTTAGTACTCCTTAGCTGTTGGTAATACAGGATAAAAATTGAATGAATTACTAATTTGTTTCGACAAAGTCTTTCACATGACGCAACGAAGAAAAATTTAAAGATGTTGAGTGACCACCATTGTAAGGTAACAAGTTATACTCATGACATCGCATCTGAAGAGGTTAAAAAAAATTATGTGTATAAACTGGCGATTTTTCAAACCCTGCATTAGTATGCTGCTTTTTCATGGGTGATCCATCAAAACTGAAATATCGAAAACAAGCTCAGATCAGTAAACTTACGGGTTTATTAGTGAATCGTCCAGAAAAGTGTGCTTAAAGTCAAAGAAATTTCTATTCAAAAATTGTGTAATGATTTATATGCACCTCGATCTTATATAGAAAAACGAATCACTGAAACTTTTTGCAAATACCTAATCAAAATATCCGTGGAAGCGGATACATTCATTTCAATCCTAAATTTCCGAATGTTAAAACTAATCGGCAGAGGAAATGCATGAGGATCAATAATAATCAATTGTATGTGCAGCTTCCCATTGGTTTTGATGGAATAATTTGACAAAACCAATTATTGTTTTTTTTAAAAAATATTTCCACCTACCTGTTCAGTGGTTAGTTTGATCAATAATGCCGAGACTACAAATTTTGCTTCATCTGGAGTTTACAATTCATCTGGTCTCAAGATGATTAATTGTCGACGATTATATTACTACAAATGAAGGAGGATCTCTGTATTTCATGACGATGTGTGTTCACTCAATTTTTGAAGATAAAAGACTAGAGTTGATTGCTTATACTAGTTTCGCATTACTATGATCCTCACAATTATCGGGGGAACTTTATGTAAACATTGAGTTGTATATCATTTCAATGATATAGAAGCAAGTTGATGTAAAACACTAATCAATTGACCTATATTTTGACAACCGTCCATAACAGTAACTTCATTTTCTTTCTCTTCTTCATTGTTGGGAAAATTATTTTTCAAGTTGAAGCAAGGAAAATTTTTGCCAAGGGTGATACCCACAACCTTTTTGTTATTATTCTCTGTTGCCATTGATCTATCAGACTTAAAATGGCAAACATGGACAAGGTTCATCATGAGGACCAGTCTCTATCTACAGCTTGTCATTTTTCGAACCTTTCGCAATTCACGGCAAACTTAGGAGTTTTTGCAAAATGATCATGGGTAGTTAATTAGGCATTTCCATGGGCATTTTCTTATGGAATCATACATCACCTTGGAATGAACCCAATCTTATTTAACGGATGCTCAGATGTTTTGTAATTGTGAGTAGTTGGACTTTATTAAACAGAAATCAGAATGAACAACGGCGACTTGGCAAATACAGTAATATCACCTTTCACCTGAAATAACACAAAAATAATGTCCAGCAAAACTAAGTGTTACGTAGGTTCATAGGTGGCAGAGCCTGGGGGACCGCATGGGTCTAGTGTGGCATGGTGGTTTGCCACATACAAAGCTGAATTCGCAGCAGCGATAGTACAGTTTAGGCCTACTTGGTCGAGTAGGGAAAACTCTATTATTGCTGTTAAGTGGAGGGTCGATGGTTCGACACTTCACTCCCCTTCTGGTTACGGGCCTGGATAGGGGTCGTTGAGAACCCATCAGATTAAGAATAAACTTGCTTAAACATGCTGACAAAAGTTAATGAGTGAGGTCCTACTTCCGTGCTTGCGACGTCACAGTTGCCAATTCAAGTCACAAAAACTTTTTAGTTTTTTTTATTTGCACTTGTGCCCCACTTTGAAAATAGTTTCGCCACCCATGCATAGGCTACCTGTAAAGCAACTGTTTCGCACTTGGATGAAAACGTGGTTGCGTTGTGGTATAAATATCTTTCGAATTTATCTTTGTTGGTCGTGACATACAAGAAATAAGGATAAATTTATAAGCTACCTTTAATTCCTAGTCAAGGCCTCAAGTTTCGAGCTATAGGGCAGTACCGTATTTACTCGATTGTTAGCCGCCCTTGATTGTAAGCCGCATGAGATAGATTTAAAAATTTAATGTAAGCCGCCCTTGAATGTAAGCCGCATATA
>JGI24022J15233_10008852_pt1 | contig 11292 bp, 6 predicted proteins | sample Ectturendosymbi2_FD_15233 | JGI IMG/M metagenome (IMG submission 15233)
GACTGAGGATACGTAATTTTACGTGAAATCGATTTCCTATTAAAAATTTGCTGTCGATTCCTTGCTTACACCCATCGTGGAAAGTACATACTTGTTTATTACTCATTTACAATTCAAATTATATTCTTTCGAAACTCGCACCCACCAAAAAAATAGCCTGGGAAAAGTGCGTGTAACGTGAATTCACGTTCACCTTGGCTGGCATTGTACAGGTAGACACTACGGTGCCGTAAACTGTACATAGGCCTTTGACAAGTACGTGATATTTATGTAGATACGGAATGATGAAAATGCAATGGATATGTGTAGCTCCATTGTGCTTGCTTGCAGTCACACACATAAAAGTTGCTAGCAGTCTTTTTGAAGACCAAATTGGAAGATATGACTGGAAAAAAAGTTACGTTGGGAAGGTTAGTATTACTATTAGCCTGCTGTTACTGCAGATGTGCAGTTGGGTAGTTGAAAAGTTGCTAGAATTACAGTAGAAATTATTTATCAAGTTGTTCCTAGTAGTTAATGTTAGCGTGTCTATTTTGCCGCCAAAATGCCGACCGCAGCTGCTTGGCTGGGTTGCCTGTAAAAGGCGGAGCTTGGTTGCGGAGGTTTGATGACGTAACCGGAGTTGAAAAAAGTTGTATTGCAAAATCAAAAAAAAGGAAAAATAGTTGAGGAAAAATGTTGTATCATTGCAACTTATTTAATATGCGTTTCCCCCAAACATGAAATACATGCAAGTTTGCGATGTTTAAAAGTTTTATATATTCACAACTGTTGAAACCTATATTTTTGTCCCCAAACCGTTGTGAAACTCAGATAACCAAAAATAATAATAAAACTTCAAAATAGACTTTTTTTACTATAGTGTAACATCACCTTTTGCAGTGAAATTATTTTTGCTACTGTTTACTTCTCATTGCTCAATGAAAAATATTGGTTTTAACGACTCTGCTTACGTCATCAAACCTCTGCAGCCAAGCTCTGCTATTTACGGAGTTCCGCCTTTTACAGGCAACCCTTGGCTGGAGCTATTGTGCCGCCAGTCCGAAGCTTGGCAGAAACAAAGTAAAAACAAAAGATAAACCCTAAAGCTAAGCCCCAACTCAAAAACGTAACGCTAACCCGTAACCATAAACCTTAACCCAAACACTAATCCCTAACCGTAATATTAACTGTAACCCCTAACCTTAATGCTAACCCCAGTGTTAACCCCAGCATTAACGCTAACCCCTAACCCAAATGCTAACCCCTAATGCTAATTCCCAACCCTAATGCTAACTCTTACCCTAACGGTAACCCCTAAAATGGTAAACCAAAGCTTTAACCATAATATATATAATGCTAACTCCTAACCGAACCCTAAAGGTAATACCGAATGGAAAAGTTTTTAAAAAAGCAAAAAAAGGAAAATCACTAAGTTGAGATTTGAACTAAAAACCAATGGCATACTACACATGAAGCATAACCATTACATTATGAGCAGCACACTGATTACATGACAAACTGACCTTTTCATTCGAATTGCGTCAGACTGGTGGCACAAAAGCTCCAGCTGATCTGTTGCCGCCAGAAAATCGGCAGTAAAATAGACACTTCCTTTTATTAAGACGTTTTAGGGACCCGATTTGGGTCCCTAGAATTTCAAATCAGGTCCCTAGGATCAGAGAAAATTATGATCGGGTCCCTAAAATCAGAGAAATCGGGTCCCTAGAATCAGAGAAATCGGGTCCCTATAGATCCATACCAGGTACCTAACATTTTCCTTGAAAAAACCCTGATATTAGTCATCGTTTATTTGTTATCAGAGAAGGATGATGGATACACAAAAGTTTTATAGTATAAAGGCAAGCTTACTANTGTTGTGTATTGCTGGCTGACAGTAGGGTTAGATACGTCTCAAATACTGTNGACTATCAAGTTATTTTCTTGGCAGTGTCTAAGCGAACATATCCAATTTTCACTTCGGAAAAACTGAGAAGCCGTATCAACCGAAATTGCTGACCGCTGTGAAATATTGGAACAATTCTTATATAGGCAGTGTCTATTTTGTTGCGAAGATGGCAGCAGCAAAAAAGGCTTGGTGGAAACAAAGTAAATGTAACTAAACGATAAATGTACAACTTAACCCTGACCATAGCATTAACCTAACCCTAAGCTAACCTAATGCTAAGCTAACACTAACCTAATGCTAAGCTAACATTAACCTAACTCTAATGTAACACTAAGCTAACACTGACCTAACCCTAACCTAAGCCTAACCTAACAACACTAACCCCTAAACGTAACACGTAAGCGGAGCCTGAAACAAAAGCAAAGAAAAAAAACAAAACGAAAGTGGGCAAGGTTAGAGTCGAACCGAAAACCATTGGCATAGCAGCCATAACACATAGCTGTTACTCCATGAGCAGGACAGCGTTTTCCTGACAAAGTGACCTTTTTCTTGGTATTGCGTCATGCCACGAGACAGAATCTTCAGTTGGCAGCACAAAAGCTCCAGCCGATGTGTTGCCGCCAAAATATTGTCAGTAAAATAGACACTACCATTCTTGTATGTCAGTTGCTTCTCAGAGTAGGTTTAGAAATCATTTCTCTCCAAGTTTCTATGTCCATCTTCTGTGTTGGTTCTCCAGACCATGATGAGTTTTTGGCATTTGATGCGATTTCATCTTGAGTTATGTTTTCAAAGATACCCTTTCTGTTTTGCTTTCAGGCTTATCAATTATGGCAGATTGTTTTAGTTCTGCTGGTTTTGGGTGTTTTTCTTTCAGTTTCTTTTTGATGGCTGTAGTGATATAATCTTTACCATAAATGTCATTGGCATTATCCACAAATCTAAGGGCCTTTTTCACCTGTCCTTATAGCATTAGTCTACAGGACCAGAAGGCTTTCCAGTCTAATTGTTTTTTGGTGTTGAATGAATAATGATTTTTTGAGTCTTGTTTGAACAGCTTCACACTCTGAAAGCAGTTCTTCTAACTTTCCTTGTTTCCACCATTCCATTTTTTTGTTCAGTTATTTAACATGTTCTCTGTTTTTTATTCGAGTGATGGCTTGTGGAGTAGAACTAGTAGTGGCAGAAGTACCTGAAGCATGTGGATTGCTACTGACTCGCATCTTTTATCGCCGTGAACACGTTCCATTCCGGGTTGGTGAATTGGTTTGCCAAACGTTCCCTACCAGTATGTTTTTTGGCAGTTGTCCTCAGAAGCTTCGCACCTTCACAGGACACCTTTGAAAAGTCATCAAAGCACAAAAATTCGCACCACCGTCATCTGAGGCGCATGTGAGCGCAAAAGTCGGTCTAGCTTTAGCACAGATCAAACATTGGTTCAAATTCACACTGCTTCAAATTACATAAGTTTTAAATATAACATTCCAATTGCGCTGTATTCATTGCGATTCATGATACATGCAAAAACCAAACCTAACAACAGTCACAGAGGAGTTGGATTTTCATGAGCATTTTTCTTTCGATTTGTGGCCTACCAACCACATCAATTGTGCCAGATTTCATGTGCAAATAATTAACAAGTTGAAAATCTAAAGTAATTGGTGCATTGTTCTTTGCTTGGAAAGTTTCCAACCTATCAACACCTTGGTTTATGCTGTATTCAGTATGTTTTTTGTTCCTTTCAGAATTCAAACCTGCCAATGTTCTCGATGGAGGTGCATTTTTGCGAGATTTTTTTTTTGAGTTTATAGCCTATCAACTGGTTCAACGTTGCCAAATTTTGTGCGCAAACAAGCAACAATTTGAAAAATTACAAACATTGATACAATCTTTATTGCTTGGAAAGATGTAAACCCATCAATGTCTTGGCTGATGCTGTAATTACTGCAAAAGTTTGTTCTTTGCGAAAACCAAACCTGCCAATGTTGTAAATGAAGCTGCCTTTTTGTGAGATGCTTTTTCTTTCTTATTTGTATCCTACCAACCGCTCCAACATTGCCAAATTTCATGCGCAAATAAGCACAAAGTTGAAAAAACAAAGACATTACTTCAATGTTCATTGCTTGAAAAGTTTGAAAACCCTTTAGGGACCGCAAAAGCCAATTTATTGTCTTGCTCGGTGGTTTTTCAGCGATAACTCACGAACCACTGAAGGTATGTCGACAGGTAAAATATTGCAAGAAAGGTTTTCATGAGATCTCTCAGATAGGTCTCACAGCAAGTTATGTTTGCACTTGACCATTACTGAGAAAATCTGCTTTTTTGCTTTGTTTCTTGCCTTTTTGGGAAAGTTCTTGATGATTTTCAAAAAAGTTTCTTCCCATCGGTTTAGCATTTTTGCAAGGACTATACCTGGTCTCGAGTGCTTTCAAGGACTCTACCAAGTCACTTACCATTGTTTTAGGGTTGGGGAAAAACAATGTTGCGGCAAAAAAAAAAACAAATTGGGAGAAAAAAATAAATTTGAAAAAAGCGATTTTTTAGGTTTTACGCCAAAATTGCTATCAATACTGGATTTCGGAGTGCAGCATTGAAGTAACGCAAAAATACAACCAATGACACAAAGCTGAAATTTTTCAAAATGATTTATTGAACTTTTTGTCAACTTTTCTTCAATTTTCGGATACTTGTCAAATTTTTTAGATCATTGGTATAACTTTACTTCTGCTTCAAATTTGGTAGGATGCAGATGTGAAAATGTACGGCAAATTTCAGATTTTTCTGTGTTTGGTACCAGAGATATGATATTTAACATGTGAAAAATGACAAAAACTCTTATAAAAAATCAACAAATTAATTTTTGTACTTACCAAAAAATTTGCACAATTCTTTTATAAATATTTTTACAAACTTTGGGTCCTAGCCGACATTTTCTGTGCCGAATGAATTTTTCTAACATGTTTGTAGATTTTTCTAAAGGTTTTTGAACATGCCCACTGCTTTTGTTTTGACTACTCTACTTTTTCAGTTTTTGCCTGTTTGAGTTCGCCAGTGATGCCACAAAGCTATTGCCAATACCTCAAAATATGCGTGGTGAAAAAACTTTTCTTACAATACCTTCCAGGTAGACGTAACGTTAGCAGTTTGCGAGTTATATATCACAAAAATCGTGCAGCAATGTCAATAGATCGGCTTCTGCAGTCTCTAAAGGGTTTCTTGCAAGAGTAAAAATACCAATGATCTCAGTGGAGCTGCCTTTTTGCGAGATGTTTTTCGTTTTTCTGTTGCCAAATTTCTTGTACATAAGCAACAAGTTGAAACAAATAAAAGCATTAATGCAATGTTCATTGCTTGAAAAGTTACCCTGGAATGCTGTTGGTATGTCACACGATCGCTGACCCCATGTGAATTTCACTCGTTTTCGAAAAAATATATCTTGGCTATTTTTGGCCAAGGTTACCAAAGGTGAAAGCTTTTGTTTTTCTTGGTCATTTTTGTCCAAGGATACGAACGGTGAAAGCTTTGTTTTTTCTTGGTCATTTTTGGCCAAGGTTACCAACGGTGAAAGTTTTTGTTTTTCTTGGTCATTTTTTGCAAGGATAACAACGGTGAAAGTTTTTGTTTTTCTTGGTCATTTTTAGCCAAGGATAACAACGGTGAAAGTTTTTGATTTTGAGCAGTTTTGGCCAAGGATAGAAATGGTGAAAGTTTTGTTTTTCTTGGTCATTTTTGGCCAAGGATACCAACGGTGAAAGCTTTTGTTTTTTCTTGGTTGTTTTTGGCCAAGGATACCAACAGTGAAAGCTTTGTTTTTCTTAGTCATTTTTGGCCAAGGATACCAACGATGAAAGTTTTGGTTGGTCTTGGTCATTTTTGGCCAAAGATACCAATGCTGAAAGCTTTTGCTTGGTCTTGGTCATTTTTGGGCCAAGGTTGAAATGGTGAAAGTTTATGTTTTCATGGACATTTTTGGCCAAGGTTATTTTTATTGGCCACTTTGGCTATGAATACCAATGATGAAAGTTATGTTTGTGATTTGAGATTTTGAGCAACCTCTGGCATGCCGCTTTGCCAAACGGGAGTTTGTGTTCGCTGGAGGCAATCTCTGGCAGCCCACTGTGCAAGCAGGAGTTTGCGCTCTGGGAGGCACCTGATGGCATGGGATTGCAAGTACGAGTATACTCGTACACTGGTAGGCAAGCGTTGGCAAAAAAGTACAAGTATCTCGTACCCCAGAATGGAAGGTGTTAAAGAGTCCTATAAGACGAGACACTTCCGCAATTAGTGTTTTTCCAGCTTTTCCTCCTGGGATTTGCACACAGTTTTTTTTGGTCATTTTAATATTTTTTGGTATACCGAATTGAGACTTTTTCTGATTTGCTTTATGTCTTTCATCTTGCCCCACGTTATAGGTGTTTGCCTTGGGTTGGTTTCCATAACTTGATCTTTGCAGCTATCGCAGAACCATTTCAATTTGTTATCCCTAATTGTCATCGCAGTATATGAAATATTGTCCTGCGGTATTCCAACACAGATGCAGTGGTACCATTTCGTACACCCTCAATCATACTCTATGATGCCTTCATCGGAGTTCGTGACAATTTCCCTACAAACTCCACATGCACTCATCCCAGTTTCCCTAGCGGCCTTTCAGAAATTCAAAAAAGGCTTTATTCAGTATACCGTATACATTGAGCCTATTATACCCTGAAACTTATCCATAACTTATTCAAATAGAATGTGCTAGGTTCCATGGTGAGACAATAATTTCTTATTCTGCGCCTGTGCTCTAGGCGGACAAATCGATATCTGATCTTGAGGCTTACTCTCAACAAATCACAGTGAAAAGACTGCTCTAGTGATTACGACATCCCGATCTTCAACTACGTTGTTTGCGAATGATTTAGCACCCTGCCTTTCGAACAGGAGGATGCACCAACTAGGGAGCGGCCCTTGCTGCGCTTACGTAAGGTCGGATATGGGTCCTTGCATGTCAAGTCACCCAATGAGCTAAACCCTACCCTTTCAGAATTTAATGAAATTTGGCACACATGTTGGTTTCAGCCCCCAAACCTCAAATCTAAAATTTTTCAGTGATCGGATGATCCTTTTCCGAGATATGGGGGGTTAATTTTTTGAACATTTTGAGAAAATAAGGGGGGCACCCAACTTAAAACGCCGTATCTTTTGAACTAGTGGCCCAATCTGGAAAAATAAGGTATCTTTGAAAAGGGGAAAAAGCCAGGAATTCTAATTTGACATCATTTTTGCGATTTGGGTAAATATTGGGATGATGACCTTTTGACCTACATTTTGACCTTGAGATTGACCCCATGGATCAAATTACAAAATTCTGATCGCCATCTGATATTGTAGCCCTATTTGTTACCTACAACATATCAAAAGATGGAATACGTATTGAGTAATAACAAAGTAAAATTAGCATATGTAGATAGCTTTGGTTAATATCATGCAAATAAAATGCAAACCATGTCTTCTAAATGGCATCATTTTACCACGCTCAACCTCAATGCCAGGGTTAGGGTTACAGTTTGTTTTTAGGACATCACACAAGGTCAAATTAACATGGCAAAACTATATTCCAATGGTGAAATGACAGTGTTCAAAAGTTACGTACCCAATTTAATGTATGCTACCTATACCATATGACAATATGAGATGTGTATTTTAAGATATGCAAGGTTGCTAACATGTCAGTATCGATGAGTAAGTTAAGTTTTTACACTGATGTCAACCCTTGTAATCAGCAAAAAAACATCCCACGAGGTAGAGCATTTCACTGGTAAGAGAGGAAGACACCAAAATGTTGGCATTGTAAAGTAAAATTTAAGTACACCATATCCACCAGTATGCGGATGTAAACACCAAAATTTCACTAATTTAGCTATTTCTCAATAAGCATGTTAAATAACATTTTTCCATTCAAACAACACTTTGCAAAAAAATCCTNTATCACTATCTGATTTCATTTGTCATAACCCAAGTTACACGTCCCCAAGCAAACCCATGTTTCGGCTNAATATGTGTATGAGAGCGCCAGTAAGCGGATGGTACAAATGGTGTTAAAACCATGAAAAAATTGATGATTTGAGTTGATAACAGGAGTGAATCCTTTCCAGATTTTTTGAAGTAAAAATTATGATAATTAGTCATCTAATTCACAAAAATTTACAGCTTGTTTGCTTATTAGTGGATACAGCACATTGTTCACATAGATCAGTATGATGTCACATGAGCATTAAAGCTTCACCTGCTTTGTAGCGCTAAACACGCACATGTGCTATATCTTAGGAAAACGGTACATTCGTAGAAGTTGGCAAGTTTCTAGAAGACACTTGCAAGAGCAAGCACATGAAAATCTGGAGCTCCAGGAGCAAGTTTGAGTAGTGCAGCGGTGTTTGTATGGACAAATGGGAATTTTGGTTTTGCAGGTCAAACGCATAGTTGATGAAAGAAACCATGTAGAAATCAGTCAGATTTTGTTGAATCTGCTTGGCAGGAGCATGCAAAGACAGAATGAGGAATACAATTATTGTTTTGAAAAATGTTTTCCTTTTCAATTTTTTCCATAAAAGGTGTTTGTTTATTGAATTTCCACATGCTAGGCCAATCCACATACTAGTGGTTTGACCCTACTTCCAATGTTATGAACTCGGTTTTATATTTGTATTTTGTTGTGATTCCTCTGTCACCTTCAACATGTAGACAACATTGTGCAAGCCAAACATAGAAAAAGTAAGATATAATATAACTGTTAAAACACTAACTGCCAAATCCTGCTTGACAATCAGTAAAAACAATTGGCTGTCGGCATCATGCCAAATGTGTTGCAAACAACTTTAAACCTTGATTGGAACAGTTTGCATGCCTCTGTGTGCCAATGTTGTGTACCCCATCCAATTTATTTTTTATTGATTTTGGTCAATTTTTAGCCGAACAGCTAATTAGAAAAGAACGATAATAAACATGTTGGTGGACTCATTAGGATGCACTGACAACAAACTTGCATGAAACCTGTTGGAGGTGTGTATTTATGAAGTCACACACAATGAAAATGTCATCTGATATAAAGTATGTATGCCTACATTGCCACCGACATTTTATCCGCCATGGCAAGTGAAGTAGTTAAGGTAGGGTACCTTATGAAAGGTGAAATTTTCATTGTGCCTAACTTTGAAAATGCCTGCCTCCAACAGGTTTCGTGCATATATTCCTTGTCAGTGCATGGTAACGTGTAAGATTTGGGATTTCAGCCTTCCTTGTGTTGAAAGTGAGTTGATCACCTGAGTCTGACTTGTCGCTCAAGCCATAATTTCATCTGGGTATTAGTATTATAGTAAATCCATCCAAAATGATCATATTTACAGTAGTTGACATCATAGATGCAGTTGTTACACTTAGCTAAGAAAATGTAACTGTATCTACTCTGGACATTGAAGATGATTGCGTTAGTGTACAGCAAAAACAAAATGTTGATGTGTAATTCAAGAAAATTAAAATGCTCTTAGCAAAGCTTGAATACATAAAAGTAACATTTCATATTGTGAAGCTGCATATTAAAGTCTTACCAACATTTTTTGTTAATACTATAGATGTTTTCCATATACTCAATTGTGCTTACTGTAAATCCTATTAGCAGTATGAGACTTTGCTCTTCTACTTAATATTGGTTATAGTTCACAAGATATTGTGTTGGGAAAAATTTCTGCCATTTTGCATCAGGCGATATTGCGCACCTGATATACAAATTCATGAAATGATTTTGCCATATGTTTTCAGAAAACATTTCCTGACCAATTTGAACAATTTTGTATGTTTTTTTTTAATGTGTGAAAGGAGCATGTGAAATGATGTGTACTAGAGATATGATACGCATTTTCACTGCATGTACACTAATAATGGTCCCTTGTGTAGTAACGGTTAACTTCTTTTATTTATAGTTGTGTACTGTGTGACTCCACCAACAATTATTTCCAAAATATCTGAACATTACATCTTATCCTGCATTTCATTATTTTTGCAACAACGAAAAACTACTTTGGCTTTGAGCCACAATGCACTACTGATATGTGTTTGTGTTTACTCAAACAGTATATAGTGTGTTATGTAACAAAAGTATCCAACGTTTTTAGCATTTTTGTGTGTGTAAGATGTTTGGCAGAACTAACCACAATGTGCTATATCTCTATATGCATAGTATGAATCTGGTAAGCTAGTGACAAGGTACCACAAGGGCAAAGTAGCCAGATCTACTCATAAAGCAATTTACTAGGAAATTGATTTTGTGCTAAGTAAGCATCTTCAGTCCTGTAAATTTGCAAGCAAAACTTACAAGGGAAATGGTGAAATATTAAAGCAAGACTTCTGCAGTATCAAACACACGCTAAGGCTTTTAGAATTAAGGAATGTGGTACTTCATCACTTGAATGTTGATACGTGCAGTTAGAATCCATGCAGAGTTATGAAAGCACAGAATGGCAGGTAGATTCCTTGAATACCATGCTTCACTTGTCCAGGAAGCTAGTTAAGGAATTTTGCCATCTACATAGACCCTTCCCCTTCAGACCCCTTCACTATAACCAGCAGGGTAAGACAATGGGGGTTTTATGTCTATAGTTCGTTGCTGTTTGCTTTGATGAACTCCCAGCTTAGCTGATCTCTACCAAAGCAAGTTGTGTTATGGAAAAAGTGGTTGTGAAAATACTGTTTATTGATGCTGGTTATTAGGTCAAAAAATTTCTGGTGTTCAGTGCCTTCTCAGCAGTTGTTGTGACCATGCTTCTGGACTCAATTGTTTTTAATTAAAACAAAACAGTTGGTGTGGTTTTTCTTCCTAAACCATAAAAACAGCCTGTAATGCCCAGATGTTTAATGAAATGGTGTGTAAGCTAAATGTTCCAAACAAGATTAATGTCTTGGTGTACTACTTCATGCCTTACTGAAGCATGATAGTAACATTATGAAACAAGTTAAATCACTTTATTGTGCAGCTAACAAACTCAGATGCACCTTCACTCAGTGCTGAACTGTTGTGTACAACTTTGTTTCATGCCTAAGATCACATGCAAATGTATACTTTCAAATTGTGGAACAAGTGCGCACAGACATGGATTAAATCTCTGTTATCTGTGTATAGCCTAAAACAATGCTCATGAGGTTTCACACCACATTCTCAATAATTAACTTGTTTTTCAGCATCAAGTTGACTGTTGTATTAGAGCATTTGATGCTTCTATCAGAAACTATTTTTTTTTGCTGAAACATTGTGGTCATTTTTGCGGAGACAATTTGGTCACTGAAATATTTCGGTCGTTTGTCTCACAGTTGTATTAAAACTTGCCACAACAGTGTTTTTTCAAACATTCTGACCGAAATGACGAAGT
>JGI24022J15233_10008854_pt1 | contig 11292 bp, 9 predicted proteins | sample Ectturendosymbi2_FD_15233 | JGI IMG/M metagenome (IMG submission 15233)
ATAACATCTCTGCATGCAGAGATAGCTATCTCTGCCAGAGATAGCAGTTTTTGTGCTAAATCTGTCAGATATAATATTTTTACAAACGGCGCCCCATAACGTTGCCTCTCACCAGCACTCGGATGAACAAAGTCATTCCGTTTCCTGTCACAGGCCACTGCACTTTGCCACCCCGATGCTGCGGAAACCACAGCTCCAGCTCGCAGTTCCAGGTTGGCTGTGCTTGATTGACAGGCCAAGCCCTTCCAATACTTTGGTATGGCGACACCGCGGCTGCAAGCTCTCACAGCTCCAGACTTTCGTCATTTGCAGGGTGTTGCATACAAAACGAAATAAATATCTAATATTTAGCTTTGTGCATTAAGTTTTGGGAAGGGAAGACACATTGTCAACTCTTCTTATCAAAGTAAAACAACAAACTAGGCCTAAACCCGAAATTTACCGTGTAAGCAGGGAGTACTTACATACGAGCCGCCACTGTAAAAACGTTCAATCGCATGGAGCTGATCTGATCTTATTTCTCAAAGATCAGAACAAGTCAGCACGCGTCGCAGTAAGGTGTAGAATGTGATAGATATTATTTTAAAAAATCATTATATGCTTATTGTTGAATGTATCCGTGAATAATCATGACAAAATATTTTGTCAAAACAAATTATAGGGATACATGTTCATCTGCCGAAATGCTGAAGGGGTACATGCTTATCTGGTGAAATGCTGAAAGGGTGCATATTCATCTGTCGACATACTGAAGGGGTACATTGTTTAGGGAAAGTTTGGTAACCCCTGTGATAAAGTGACAGTTCGTCCAACTTACCAAAATGTTGAAGTAGGTTTGTTAAAAATGTCAGGAAGGTTTCCGATGTCACAAAACTCACAATTGAAAGGAGCTAAGTTTTTTTCTCTTAGGTCAAAAACATTTTATCCACACAAAATTGTGTCAAACTTTCTTGTTTATCTGTTTTCTTGTTGCCTTTCTGGTTAATTTGCAAAGATAAGTTGATTTAGGATGCAAATATAATTTTGATTACATTTCTATTCTGTGAGTTTGCTTGTTTATTTTATCTGCAAGTTTTTTTTTGTGTTTTTTCCCGAATAAAAAATGAATGAATGAATGAATGACCTAGAAAGTTGTTTTCTAGGATTAAGTAGATATTTGACTAGCTTCACAAAGTTTTGATCTGTTGTGCTTATTAGTCAAGGAGCTTTGCGGCAAAAGTCTAGTCAAAGGGGTTTATAAGAACATCCTACAGAACTAGTAACTCTGGTAAGTTCCGTTATATCTATTAAAGTAATTTTTTACATACCTCAACAGTATTAAAATGATGTTAATCTTGCATACTGTTACATTCTCAAGTAAAATTGCTTTTCTGGATTTGTCTCTATGCGGAAAAGTACAGCCACTGTCACTAATTTCTGTTTTTTCAAACCCATTCTTGTCCACACTGACGAATACCTGTTCGTCAGTGTGGACAACTGTCAGTTTTCACCTAAACCTGATCAGCGAAGTTTCTAACATGGGGTAATGAAGCGGAAAAGAAGAAAAATCGTACACCCTGCTCCGCTAAACAAAAAAAGAATGGGTAAAAAATAGCCTTTTATTTACAGGTGCAATGATTGCTGCATCCTTGCCTTGCCTGCTCATGCAGAGGATTTAATCCAAGGTCTCTCCTATACGAATGTTCTCGAAGCAATGTCTTCCCGTGGTACACCTGTTTCCTCAAACATTGCTGCGCAAATGGTACGACCGGTTTGCACAACGGTATAAAATTGGAAGTTACTAGTTTTTACCATAAAATGCGAAAAAACGATCAATGCTATCACTAATTGATCCTAACCAAGGACCGCGTTTAGGCTTCAGGAGGAATAGATGTTCATTCTTATAATTCACGACAGTTTCTCCATGAGCCATTTATACGTGGGGGGATTTCAAAAACTTCATTTTAGTGCAATTTACAAAGAGTGTTTGAAATATTGCTGGCATCAGAAGTACTACCGTTCGATCTTGCAAACTGCAATTTCTTTGTCATGAGCAAGACCGCTTGAGTGTTTTCTATTTGCCCAAGCAATTTGTTGACAGATGGAAGCATTTTTTGTGTTGCGACGACGCATTGTGCCACGTGACCAGAGCGGGCAATCGAAAAGTATATCAGAAATGTGGTGGCGCACAGGTAACAATAGAGTGGACCTGGTCGAGCGGGGAATCCGGGAATCTTTGTTGCTGTTTGCTGTTTGCACATTACACGAGGACTTGGCTTTTTACCGTTGCGTGTTCGCACCTCTCACAACAAGCCGCAACAAAAGTATATTACCAGCCTATGTTTTATAATTTTGTTTTTAATAAGAGTAATACTTTTGCTATCCTCATCTTTTGTGCTTTTGAAATTAAAAAGTTTGCTTTAACAGACTTACTTAAACTGTCAGTTGGGAAATTCATGTACTCTTTTTATAATAGTGGATTTCCTAATTTTTGTGATAACTATTTTACTGAGATTGCATCAGTCCACAAATGTCAAACAAGACTTGCTGCTTTGCAAAAACACTATTTCCCCAGAATGAAAACGTTTCAAGGTTAGCTTTCTTTAAAGTTCATTGGTCCCAAAATTTCGTTTGATATTCCGGAAAATTTGAAATCTCTTTCGCCTTATTCATTTAGAACACAATAAAAAAACGTCCTGCTATCTTGCCAAATTCCTGTTGATTGTCATTTTATATGCTAGTCACTTTTCTGTAATTTTGTATTGATGCCCCACTTTTCCCTCATATTTTTCACCTCTCCACTTGCCCAGCCCACCCCCTGATCACTTCGTGATTTGAATCACAAAAATGCGTGAATAAACTACAACCACAACCTTTGTTTATATTTAGCAACTTTTTGTAGGTCAAAGAATTCCCACCGAATGAGTTTTCGTGTGTCGCAAATGATCAGGGAGAACTCGGTCGTGGAAGTTACGGCACTGTTGAACTTGCAAAGCATAAGAAGTTGGGGGATGTCGCTCTCAAATGCTTTTATGTTCGAGGTGGCCTCAACGACATAAAAATGATGGAAGAACAGTAGGTTTTAAGATTGATTTAATGCTTAAAAATTTAACTCACCTGTTTTGCTGCTGTTCACAAGCTGTAAAAATTAAACCGTCTGAGTAATTTGTTAATTGAACAATATAACTGTTTATAACTTTGTTTAAAGTGCATACATGGTGTATTTACAAACACTTTGAATTTTTGTGGTGCCAAAATTGTAAACGTTTTGGTGATATCGCATGACCAGTGAGATCTTTCATGTTATCTGAGTTACTTTTAAGCAGTCTCAACACAAGTTTGGGAATCTGCATTCGGCAAATTTTTTATTTGAATGCCAAAGAACCAAATGTGGATGCCTTGTTTTTTCCTGTTTTTACTATAAAACGCACAAAAAGACTTTAAATGACTACAGCAAAATCAAGTGAAACAATGACTGACAAGTTTTGAAAAAAGTTTGATTGTCAAGATTAGAATCTTTCAATTTCAAATTTGAAAACATTTTTGTTTCTGTATGTTGTTTCCACTGTGCTTCTTTTTATTTTTTTCACCATTTTCTTTCCTTTCTGTTTAACTGCTTCGTTAATTTTTTACGTAGAAGACAATCGAAAAAGACGTAAAAATGTTTGAAGAAAACAGCTGTACAAAAGCAATTGCATGAAAGAGCTTAAACAAATTTGACCTTTTCCACTATCAAACCAACCTCCAAACGCTGGATATGACTTCTAAAAGAGTATAAGATTTGTTGGGTGCGGATTTTTGATTTTCCTCTGAGGATGAGGTGTGTTGTTAGCTCTGACATGGAAGGCATCGTAGCTGATTCCAGTTTCAGAAAAAGCAAAACTTCGTTTTGCGTGCCACCATCTTGGAATATGATAGCAGTGGAAAGTCTTTTTTACTAATAGTCTAATTGTTAGGCAATAAAACTTGACGATAGACCGAAACCCGAATATTTTTATTGCCGATATGGTTGGGTGAGCACTATTTCGCAATGAGTGCTACGACCAATCAATCCATGTTCTCTCAGCATTTTCTTTAAGCAGCAGACACTGTACCAATGAGTTATTTCCGTTTCCAAAAGTTCGCTTTTCCAAATTTGCGGTATTCCGTTAAAAATTGATTGTTTCTCTTAAACAATAAAATGTAAATACCGCATGTTAGTTGATAAAAACTTGCTTCTGTTGCAAAGAGTGGAAGAAGAGATGACTTTACTTCAAAAAGCCCAACATCCAAATATTTGTCAACTTTTCGGATGGACAAAGTGGAGAAATCATATGGCGTTGGTACTGAAGTACGAGCCTGGAGGAAATCTGAAGCAGCTTATCCAAAATCGCAAAATCAACTTGTTCCCGTTTCTCCTGCTTCGCATAGCAAACGAACTTGCTTCCGCCATAGCTTTTATTCACGACCTATTTTTTGATCAGCCCATTGTTCATGGCGATCTAAAACCTGAAAATGTTTTGCTTACAAGTGATATCCATTGTCTTTTAGCTGACTTTGGTTGTTCTGAAATTAGCATCCATACTGGCGTGACTACACCAACGGTAAGTAGCGCGAAATGCCAAAGGAAGAATAAAGCCTTCACTGAAATCTATGCTGCCCCTGAACGCCTCAAAGACCCCTCTGTCCCTCTTCGCAAGTCTCAAGATACATACAGCTTTGGAATGCTTTTATACATGCTCCTCACTCAAAAACCCATTTGCCGAAATGAAGAAGAACTAAACGTGTTAAAGGAAAACATCAAAGAAGGCAAAACACTCAACACCGAAGCTATCGAATTTATGAAGGAAAGATTCAGCAATGCAGAAGATCAAAGAATTATATCTTTTTTGACAGAAAGAATGCACAAATGCAGGATGTACAATCCGAACGAACGGCCGAAAATGAATGTTGTGTCAGATCAACTTCAAAATTTCTTTTCTTCTTTCGATGCAGATTATTGTGGTTGTAAGTTAGATCAAGTAATAGAGAAACTTAAAGCTAAATCAATTTCAAAGTCATGGCAGTTTACCGAACCGCTGGAACAGAAAAGTTTTGAACCTCAAAACTACACATCAGGCAAGTTTGTTTTATAGTTTTACATTTTTTTCTTAAGTGCTTTGTGAAAATATTTATCTGAAAAAACTTGAAAAAACTTAGAAAGCAATTGTAAATAATCCCAAAAAGTAACAATTGTTACAAAACAATATGTGCCAACATGATAGTAAATACAAAAGAAAAAGCTCTTTTTGGAACAACATTGCTTTATGGTAAGTTTGAAGTTCTGTTTTGCAAGAAAAGCAGAAATCTTGCAGAATAAAAAATTATTGAAAAACTCATTGTGCTTTAAAACGACAAAATATGAAAAATAAAAATATGTAAATATTGGAAAAAAATTGTGGGGCGATTAAAGGGCATGATTTTCTTGTTAACTGTTGACAAAAGTAGCAAACTTTTTCATCAAATACTTCTACTTAGATATCTCATACATGGAGACACATGTGTAATGCCTCCAATATTTATGTATGCTTAAATAAAAAAGCACAATTTAAAAATTTCCTAAACAATTTCAGAACCTGAACCAGCTACGATTTCTATCAGTGAACCTGAGACTGGAAAACCCACTGCGGATACTTCCACAATCACACCCAACGATGTATGTGTACTTCAACCTGGTTAAACAAATAATAAACACGTTTGAAGTGTTAGCCTAAAAGCGCAGTATGATACAGGAAATACTGTATAAATTTGTCTCTACGTATATCTGAAGGAAATTTTCAACAATGAAATAGATCAAAAACAATATTTTTGTGACAAATGACATGTAGGAGATGCAACTCCAATGAATGGTTTGTCAGAAAATGAAAAGTCACTCAGATCAATTTCCAAGTTTTTTTCACGTTTCGATACAGATTTAGATTTTGTGGTATTATGTTAGAATTCAGGCCTGCAAAACTCAGAAAGCTCCGAGAGCCAAACTGTGAACATAAATTTGCCGCAGGCCGCAAAAGTTTGTTTCATTTCAATGTGGAGATTTCATTGTAGCAATGGAAGAAATTATGAAAAGACAATTACTTATTGGAGGTCGAGCTTTTACAACACGCTCTGCAATTAAGAAAGCTCTCTCGGGCCGCAAGAAAAGCTTTCGCGGGTCGTATGGTGTGCAGGCTTGTGTTAGATCAAGTAATGGAGACACTTATAAGTTAAACATACAAACGGTTGTTTTTCAAACAAGCTTGGAGGAAATCTAAAGTAGCTGGAAGCACTGGAACACAAAACGTCACTAAAAAGACCGAGATATTTTGTCTTTCCAGAAACCCAAAGCAATATGTCCTGCAAGTAAAAGGCAATACACTGCAACAGGTTGAAAAGTTCAAGTACTTTGGGTGGTATTTAGGAATGATGGAAAGCGGAAAAAAAAGAGTGGAACACGGATTCAAAAATCAAACGCAGTTCTGATTGAGCTGTATTACTTTGCGGCTACAAAACGGGAGCTTTTAAACACAGCAAAGCTCTCAGTTTTTAGTTAGGTTTTTGTTCCAATTCTCACTTATGGTCCAGAATCTTGGGTAATGACTGAAAGAATACCATCTCATGTGCAGGCAGCAAAGATGGGATTTTTTCAATATGCATGCAGTGTGACACTACGTCAAAGCGCGAAGCTTCGAAATTCGTAGAATTCTTAAAATCGATAAACTTCTCTGAATCGAGAGATCCCTGCTACATTGGTCCGTCCATGTGTCCAGAACGTCCCAGGAACGGTTGACGAGACAAGTCCTTCTGGCGACACCTACGGGAAAGCGGCCCAGAGGTCGTCCAACGACCAGGTGGAGTGACTACATTTCAGATCTCAGTTAGTCCCGTTTTGTTGTAGAGCCAGCAGAACTATGTGAGAATGCTGTTGAAAGTATTTTGAGTCCTCATAGAGCTGTTGACCCAGCGATTGTCACCAGAAGAAAAATGAGTATAAAAATAAAACGTGAATGAATGGAAACTAAGTGAGTGAATGCATATATCTTTCGAACCAGGTTGAAGATTTTGAATGTGATGGCAAAGTTGAGGGCAGTACAGCGTTCGTACTGCTCTGACAACCTGTAAAATATATTATAAAATAAGAATATGAGGAGGATGTTATTGTGTCAAGCTGTAGTCTGTCCAGAAGTTGACCGTGTTTGATAAAAAAACATTTCTAGCTATTTGAAACGAATTCTACTTAGGTCTACATCCATCTAACAAAAACCCTGTTCGTCCAAAATATTTCATTGCATTTGAGCTCTCTGGTAATATATTTAAATTTGTTGGTAATAAATTGGGTTAAAATCATAGCAAAAAAACGCAAGTAGAAAGGTTAATTCAAAAATAAATCTTGCATTTAGTTTAAAGTCAAATTAAATTTTCCAACTTAAAGGACAATAGGTATTACTTTACCGTTAGATGTTTATTTCTTTGTACTTATTCCCGCATCTGAAGGTATACACTTTTGTACTTTTCCACTTACCATCTAAAGCCTTTTTTTCAGCAGGAATCAGTTTTTGGCATCACCCCTCCAAACACATGCGGTGAGTGGGTTTGCGTGTTTCGAGGCAGCACGTACTTAGCTTTGTTAAATTTTTTTCTGCGTCTTTCCTTGATTAGAATTGATAAAATAATTTCATTTTTCCTTTAATTTTCTTTAAACACAAACCGTTTTGCATTTCGTCTGAGTACTATAAATAAATCTAGAACGATACAACATTATGAAAACAACAAACTTTCTCACGCTGACACAAGCAATTCGAAACAAATAGTGATATAATCAAATTGTGTGATGTTTTGCTGGGAAATCCGTTTCCTGAACAGAGACAAAACTCAATAAAGGAAAGGCAGGATAAAAATGACAAAAACTTCAAAAGGTTTGAAATAGAACAGGAATTGGATTTTTGTAAAAAATTCTAATAAATTATAAATCATCACTGAAAGATGCTATTCGTTTGCAGCTGATTAAATTTTGAAACAAGAACACGAGTTGAAATTCATAAAAGCGTCATAAGTAGGGTTAACGTTAGCTTTATTCCAGTTCTTAGAAAAGGTTCTTAGGAAGTAGTTGAGCATTGACTTTTGTGACATGATAACAGCAGATACTTTCGTACTTGCAAAGAGATAGAGTTTATAATCATTTGATCTGCGAATAAAGCATTTCGTTGTACAGTGGAATATTACATTCCAGTATTTAAAACATTGCACAGCCCAAAATATATTTTGTATCGTTCTATTTCATCAACAAAATACATAACAATAACGTCCATAATCAATTGTATCTTGATACAAGAACAGTAGCAAAAGCAAACTAAATGACCGTTTAGGAAACATTGCTTTATAATTTCATCCTTTATCAAAACTATTTTTCTTTTTTTGTAAAAACCTTCAAAATTTCTATACAAGTGTCGTCTCTAACTCCAAAGAGAATTAAGTTAAATAAAGAAGAAACGGAAGCAGCGAAAGCAGACAGTAAAGCTCCACATGCGGATTATCTCCTCACAACCAACAGCTGGTGAGTTACTTCGACAAGCACTATTGCTTGAATTAATTTAATATTTTGCTGACAATTAGCTCAGTAGACTGGTTTTCCCTTTTTTCAAGATAAATATTGACGTTACTATCTCTTTAGCATTGATAGAGCAGCACATTACTCAATAAAAGAAGATTGCAGTTGGTGCTATTATTTCAGCACAGCAGTTTAGAATTATACATATGTTTTTTCTTGCAGACGACACATCAATAAAGTGCACAAGCACTTTTGCCTAATAAGCGAAAAGTTTGTATGTTTCATCGCACTCATCCTGACAACCAGTCTGGTCACTACGGGGACTTTGGTGGCTTAGCCCCCCAAACAAAGCTCCAAGCCCCCAAATTGAAATATGAAACACTGCAAGTTAGTGGCAATTTTGTCAAATTTGAATGTCAAGCCCCCTGCACGAACATAAAGCCCCCTGCACAAACATAAAGCCCCCTTCTTGATGACTTTCTGGCGACGGTTCTGCTGACAACAGCTATATATTTTTTGCCATATTATAATTTGACTAGACTTTATAAGTGATTTGAAATGTGAAAAAATGTTTCATGGAAGGTGCTAATTTTATTGAAAACAAACTGAACAACATAACTTAACTAAATTGGGAAGTCTAACGTAAAGTTACAACCTGTGGGTGTGAAAAATGACTGTGATTGCATTTTTCTGGCTATTCCAACAGCCAATACGTTTACGAATATGTATGATCAAGTGTTGCATGTCGATGCTACTCATCGGTTAAAGCTAATACAGTATGTGGTCAATACTCGCATGCAGTTATGAGTGTTCGTATTGATCAGATGAAACCACACTACATTGGAAATGTTAAGCACTTGCACTATGTATAAGTGGGATGATCACAAACTAGTTCCAAGTACACATTTATAGGGTCTTGTGAAGAGGGCTAGTACACTTAAAAGCAGTGTTGTGGACAAACTAGTACAACTAGTATTTCTAGTTTCAAAAGTTGAAGTTTTCACCAATACGTTTTGATCGCAGTCACCACATAGAACGCAGTTGACAGCACCATAGTAATAATAAGAGCGCAGCGGATCTTAGGCATTTTGCAGCATGCTACTATATAATACTACTACTTAGTTATTTATCTATTTTGCATAATTGGTTTAATTACCAAAACAACAAATCATAACATTGATACAGGTTTTTCTTTATTTGTTACCCAATATTTTGATGCAATGTTACTAAACAGATGCGCTATCTAATGATTGCAATCAATAATTTTGGTAAAGCGATGTCTGACTAAGACAATATTTTCCAGTGATACATACGTTGTTAGCCAAATTTTTTATTTACCTGTTATTGATTAAAAATCAACGTAATCTGTGCGTCACAGTTTCTACGCTTTTTTTCAAAATCGTAACAGAATTATAACTTTGCTGGTTCAACCATGATATGATGACAGCTAATTAAATGCATACTTCTATCCAGTAATTTTTAATGTCGTAGTCAGTGCCGGATTAACAATAGTAGCAAATGTAGCAATTGCTACGGGCCCCGCGCTTTTGGGGTCCCGCGGTCTTCGGTAATAAATTTTATTTATTATATAAAATAGATTTTTTTCAGTCTAAGAAGTTAATATTTTGCTAAATTTACCCTAAGTAGTAAACGAAGATTTTCAATTTAACGCTGTCTGTACCCAGAAATTCGTGTTTGAACTTATTTGTACATTTATTTTTATTTGTACAGTTACGTAACAAACAACATGAGATTGCGGTCAGCAATGTTGCCATTTGAGCTAACTGGCTGCTAAACCTAACAGGATTTTCTTACTGTTAGCTGCAAATTTTTCAATCTAACATTTAGATGATTTTCTAGCAAGATTTACCAATCATTTGGCAGGTTTAACAGGTAAAAAAATCCTGATAAAAAAATTGTTTTTTGTTTAACTTTAGCACCAGCAACACAAAGCGGACTGCGAGAAAAACTTCAGTGTGATCTTTGCACTTGTGTGACGTTTTCGACCAGATTGTCAATTCTTGGCTGCGTTGTGGAGTAAGCGCATCTAAGATCGTCTTCTAGAGAAAAATTGAGTCGGTTTCGATTTGTTTGCACGTGCAGAAGGGTAGACAATCCACATTCACAAAAATATGTGCTGGGGAAGAGAAGTAACTTATTTGAGAGCTTCTTTTCCAACATTTGGATAAATATCAGACACTTTTAGCCAACAATCGCAAATTGTATTAGTTTCAAAAACGTATATGGCCCCAGAATCGTTTTGAAAGTTAATCATCTTCTTTGCATACTGCAAAATTCTCGACTGGAACAACAAAAAGATTTTTCAGTAGAGCACATATTCCTCACGAAGCCCTCCAAAGTCTTGAAAAAATTCCGCTGTACCAACATTCACTTCATCACCAGCTGCCGCGGAACCATCTCGAGCATAACAAAATTTGCCGCTTGATCTTTCACTTCCAATTGCCAAGTTTTTCCACGAATGCGCTGAGGGCAGTGCCGGATTTACCTATAGGCTATATTGGCTTAAGCCTAGGGCCTCAAGATCCAAAAGGGGCCTCCAACAAACTGTGGTACGCATAGAGTCAATGGCCGGTTTATGATCATTTAGATTAAACTTCATCAAAAATTTATGTCTTAATTATTATTCACAAAATTTAGTTTTATTCAACTTTCATGGTGATAACGCCAGAGTCTTCCAACGAGTTTCCATGAATCTCAATATGACGGTTGGTCAAGCCGCATGCCAACTATTGTGTCGATATACTCAAAGC
>JGI24022J15233_10008855_pt1 | contig 11291 bp, 9 predicted proteins | sample Ectturendosymbi2_FD_15233 | JGI IMG/M metagenome (IMG submission 15233)
AAAGGAACGTGCATCAGAAACAAAACTGCGTATATCTACAATTTCACAGCAGTTTCACAATCCTTCCCATCATTTAACAAAGAAAAATTACGTCTGCACAAATTTTGCCCGGGTGCTAGAAGCGGACCACTACGAAAAACATCAGAAAAAAACAGAAGAATAAAGCGAACGTCTCATTGCAGTTTTTTTCGCCCAAATCGCAAAAACATTTTCGCCTGGGGAGGACTCGACTTTCGTTGGTATGACGACGATTGAAGAAGCTCTGTGCTACAAGCTGCGGAAACGGCCGCAACGAAAAACGTGGCGTCGCGGTCTGTCATTCGCATGTCAACGAACAAGCGAGATTTCCGCACTTACATTGCTGAAGCCATCGTACAAACATCGTCGGTCGTACATAAACAACAAGCCGTGTGACGCAGCCACTGACGTCATCCATTTTTAGCATGATGATGATGAAAGCAGACAAAGGCATTCTGCGCATTGTACCTTATTGCCGAGGTCTTTGACTTTGTCAGTTAATTTTTTGTGTTTCGTCAATCTTTCCTCGGTCGCAGTTTCTCTGCCTCCGTGAAACTCGATCTTATCGGCCGAGTTCTTCAACTCGTCCCTGTTGAAACAGACGGTCGGGGGTTACAAGAAAACCTTATTAACAGAAGTCATTAATTTTAAACGTAAAATTTCAATTAAAACTGTGGAGCAGCTTGACAGAAAGAAGTGCTGAAGAAAATCGAAAGGAAAAAGTTGCAATTTTTAATTCAGAGCGAGTTGTGAATAAAAAACAAAGTGATTTAACATTTTCTGACATCATAAACTTTCTAAGAACCAAGCACAAAAGAATGATGAAAAAGGCTGTTGCATTCATAAAGTTTAAGCCTGTTTACATCCATCCACGTTGAAATTATATTTCTGAAAGCGTTCAATAAAAAGGTAACATGACAACAACCTACGAAATGACGCAGTTTCTCTGTGAAAGGCAAGACAGTAATATTAGTCTGACGATTCCGCGACGTGTGACCGCCTCCCTGGCGTTCACATGTATTAATGTTGTGTGATCATGCACCAACGTACGTACAGCCAAAGTCGCCAATTATGTCAAAAAAGTCGCCAGTCTCGCCAAAGAACGGCCGATTTACGCGAAACAAGTGATGTTTTATGTCGAGACGCGCGAAACTAAGCGAAGCAAGAGATGATGATCACCGGAAGAAACGATGTTTGCCGATCCTCATTTCAAAATGCTGCAGCTCTTCTTTAATTGAATCCAGTTCGTCGTCTGTGAAGTTCGCCCCCTGGGCCAGTGCCCAAAGCTCAACAACCTTGGGTTCGCTGAAGTGGGGCTGAGATTCTGAAAAGGATGAAGATCAGGGAGATGGGGAGGAAGTCACGATGACCCGGTGGACGCGAGTCCCCCCCGAAGTCATGAAATGTCTTCAAAATAATCGTTGACACACTTTTGCTTCACTGTACAGAGCAGTGGCAAGCGGGCAAAGCCACAATGGTGCCTCCTGTCGCTGCAAGTCGATTTGTTCTTCAGCCGAATAACACCTGCAATGGGCGACTTACGAGCGTGGGCCGTACCGACATTCTTACGGCTAAGAAGCAACTGGTGAGCGATTGATGCGCAGGTCTCAATGAAATAAAAGTTAGACAGGTAATCCCAGTGGAGCCCTAACCCTGACGGAACAATCGGAAATGCATCAAATGTTTGCAAACACTGCGTACGTTTTCGATTTGGAGTTAAGATTTTCGTTTCATGAAACGGTAGTGGCTGTTCTGTTTACACACAGGAATGAAAAACTTTTCAAGGACCCATTTCATTTGCGTGTGACTGCCCTTTTCAAGACTTCACCCAATTGGTTACACTTACAGCAGTCATTTTCAAGGCTTTGCCAATAACTCTCTGCTAATTTCTTCAGATGAGACACAGTATTTTGGCTGGATAAGTTTTCACAGGACACTTAGGGGCTTCTTGGTCTCATAAACTTAGACGCGAAAAAAAAACTGTCAAAATCTCAGTTCCTGAATACATTTTGATCACAGAAAACAAAATACGCATCAGCTGTTCATGCTTCGCCACAGCAAAAGTTGATACATAAGCTTCTGTTTCCATTAAAACAACATGCAATTAATCATCATGACACAATCATAACAGCGTCGTCCGCCTCAACGCTTTTCATAGTGACATCAACAACCCAGCCACGAAACTTCAAAAACTGTAATGCAGACTTGAATTCTTCCCTACCTTTAGGTTTGTTAGCGAGGTTGCTAAGTCTCATCATGTTTTCATGCAGTTCTTCTTCCAAAGCCCAAAGCTTTTCTTGCTGCTTTTTAATGTCTTCGTCTTGCACATGACGCTCAATGGAATTTTCCGACATTCCTACACAGGCATGGAAGTATCACGAACTTCGTTTTTTTTCAAAAAAAGACGAAAGAGCGACGTCACATCCGGTTGAAAACCCGATAAAACCCACCTGCGAAATCCTTCAAAGCGCTCCTGATCTCCCTCTGCTCCACCTGCTTGTCTTCGTGGTACCTGAACTCAGCCTGAAGCCTGTCCAGCTCATCAGCAGTAAACCTTTCGCTTTTGACAGCTCGTATCCACAGCTTGTTTAACTTCGGGTCCTGACAATCACAATGCGGGCCGCGGTTTAAAAACTCAGAGCATCGCTTTCACGCAGACTTTTATTGAAGCCTTGGTTACCATTTTGTTGATTTTTGCGCCACAACGACCAACTGCAAACAGCAACCACTGTATTGCACAAACCCGCCATTCCAGAGCGGAATCATTTCAAAATTAAAATCATGTAATTCTCATTCGGAAGATCAAGCCATGCAAAAAACGATAAAAGAAANATACAGTGAAACCTCCGAGTACATAGGTAAAACACACACGAAACATAATGCGAATAACTCAAAGCTGGCCNAACCAATCAACCTACAAAATGTGCAATAATCCAGAAGAAAGTTATTTGTCCTTTTACACCAACGCCCACCATCCGCAGCAGAACGCCACACAGTTTGGCAGTGGATACTAAAATGTTTTTGTACCATGCGGTGGTTGGAAGAAAGTTTTCTCGTAGCACTAAAAGTTTACAGAATTTTTTTACAAACAGCACATTGTTCGCGTGTCGCTCATTTCCAATTTCTCCGGCACGCATGTGAATACAAGATAAAGTATAAAATTTTCTTCTTATAAATCACCTCCATCCATGCGATTCTGCAAATTCAAACGTAGGTTAAATATTCAATAGATTTAATAACTTCACCAGGGAGCTTTACGAAGGAAAGGACTCTTTCAAAAAAAGCACAGGACGTTATCACCTTCAACTTGCCCACACAAACGCCAAAGCCGCTGGACTAATTCGTCCAAACCGATCTGACCTTGAAGCGGATAGCTCCACTTACAGCGAACTCACTACCGCTAAGTGGAAGCATGCCAAGTACGGTTTCTATCAGTTTCGTTGGTTTTACTGCGATGAGACTTTCGGGAAAATCAAAAGATGGCTTCGCCAGTACGTTGGAACAATATAACTTTCATATTTGTCGACGTTTTACACACAAAAAATTAGACAAGTTGAAATAGTCAATAAAAACAAGACTTTTTGCGGGTGGTGATGAAAGAGCTACGCAGCGTTTCAACACACGCTCAAGCTAATTCTTTGCATTTCTTTTGACAATTAAAAGTCAGGAAGCACGCGCCTGAATTATTTTGATATGAAAAAGGAGAGTTAACCTCGAATTTTTTTTCTGCGTAATTCCTTTATTTTCACTCTTCTCCAACTTCCAACTAAGAGCAAGTCCCAGTTGGCGACTGCTGCACAAACGCTGTTATCTATTCAAGTAGCAATTGGTCCAGGCATGGACTACGATTGGTCGTACTAAGTCAACATGTAACAGCACCTAACGTTGTTTGTGGATGAAACGAATGATTCGACCGAGAGAAAGAAAATAACAAAAAACATGAGCGACGTTGCTTGGCATGGAAATCTTGCGACGTGAAAACGGGTCCAGGTCATGGCAGACTTCAAAATGGATCCATTCTATCGCGTCACTCTTCATTAACGTTTTTCAAAGGCAAAGCTCAGGAAACCCTAGCATTTATGCTTCACAATAAGATTTTACTGTAGTGCACGACGATAAGCGCATAACTTATTGCTTCAAAGGAGTAAAACAAACAAATAACTTACCCGGAAATTGTACATCTCATTATTTTCTTCAGCGTCCCTTTGCAAGCCGAAGTTCTGGGTTATGTCTGAAAACAGTGAAATGTATCGTTTAAACGTTTGAAAACCATCCAGGGGTTTACGCAGAGCAAACTTACGATAAAACGCATCGTCAAGCTGACGTTGCCTGTCACCGTAGCGATCGCCACCGCGTTCAAGCAGTATTTTTTGGTTCCTCAGTTTTCGGTCGTGGAACTTAAGTTCATCATAGAGTTCCTCCAACTTATCATCGCTAAGTTTGAGCTGTTGAAAAAAATCGACTTGAAAATATACAAATATACTAAAAACTACCATGAATATCAAAGAACAACTGCATGAAACCAAACTATACCAAAAGAAAGGTCCCAATAGTAACATGCGAACCAACAGTCTATCTAAAGCCACCTACATCCCATGCTAAGTTATGGGCTGTGATTTTATCTATTTGTTTATTTAACGACAATCTTGCCACAGACTGCAGCCTGAATGGTGCAGTTTTGTCACGTTGAGCTTTCATTGAAAGAACGACACAAGAAAACTAACAGCAAGCATGAAAAACTACAGCGAGAACAACCGGAACTTATTACAAGACGACAGAAAGTCACAAGACGACAAAGTCGTCAACAGTGCCAAAACAGCAATTGAAATAGCGATCGACTCATTATGTGTACCAAATAACCAAAAACGCAACAAATCAACATGTCCCAAATGCTCAAAAGCGTTCAACAAGTCTGCATTTGGCAAGAATTCCACGAACATTATTATAAGGTGCTGCGCAAGGGGTGCTGTGAACGTTTCAGTGAAAGAAAAAGTGTAGTTCGGTCTCTATATTGAGGATGAACGAAGACGGTTAATTTTGGTCATCGCTTGGCGATGTAAGCATACAATGTGAGTATGACAATAAGAGACTGATGGAACAGTAAGCCCAAAGTGTTATGTGTATCTGTTTCAGAGAGGTAGGTATTATTAAATAATATAGAGAGAAGTGACCATTCCTGTTAATAGATACGGTGATAACAGCAGTTTTTTGAGGGTTGAAAGTAATTTTCCAAACCTCAGACCAGATGTGTAACGTGCAGAGATCTTGGGGGGCGGCAATAGCTCAGTGGTAGTGACCACCTCTCAACTGAAAGGTTACGTGTTCAACCCATCTGCACAGAGGGAATCGCCATGGCGCTCCTTGGGCAACAACGTTCACCTCAACCACCCCAAGAAGAAGTAAATTTCAGGCCTCGGTAATTGCCGTGATCCAAATCAAATCAAACAAAGCCAAGAGATCTTGATCTAGTATTTATGAAAGTGACCAGGACACTTAGCTGCATAAAACAAGGTAATGTCATGTGCAAAAAGGGTGATAAACGTGGACCCCGGCTGTGAAATGCTACAAGCAACGCTTGCACAACAGAGAGCATGTAAAGTAGGATGCAATTACAAATTCTCAAAAGCACTTTTGATGCGATCAGAAACGTCCCATCTATTCCTTGGTCAACTGCTCAATGATCCAAATCAGAGCATCTCTAGCGGCTTACACAACCCTCCAAGTCGTTTTTTACTAAACCTTGATTCAGTAAACTTGCTCTCACAAAGCAAATCGTCTGTTTTCTTTTTCAATAACTAGTTTTCACCTGAGTTTGGACAATAGCACTGTGAATAATGGTTTTAGAAGTGTCAGAGCTTGTGACAATTTCCAATAATACAATAATAGAACAGTATGATGAGTGTCATTTTGAAAAATCACTCAACTCAAGTATCTTATTGTTTCGCCAAGTGCATGGTTGGTGCAATGTGATGCACACATTCATCAATCCAACAGACTTATAATGACGCCTGAGCTGATATATTTAGATTGTTGCTCTAAAACTTAGAAAATTATTGAAGGGAAACTTTCACACTGCCGGTGTCTTGCCACTACTACATCATTCACAACAGAAATTACTCCACCTGGATCTGAGTGGCATACACAGCGGAGATGAAAAGGATGAATGTCACACATCACTTTTGCTACCATGTTACAACCAGTAGATTAAGGTTTCAAACTGAAACAAATTGTTTCAGCTAGCAGTATTAGTAAATAATAATAAAAAGACATACCTATCTTGCAAACAAAAATTGCGCGCATCTCATTTCGCAATTCATCGTACAATAGTTAANTCCAACTGAAGCTTGAAAAATGCATGCAACAATTTGTTCCACGTAACTACCATAACCAGTCTGTTTTGTATGNATTATTATTTCCCATCAATTGCATTGTTACGCAAAATTCCGCTGACATATATCGGCAATATTTGCTCATAAATGCCNCTACGCTATTGTTCTGCTCCGAGTGTTNGAAAACTCAAGTTGCTACTTTGTCTCTGATTGATTAATGCAAATTCTCTGTACTGTTCGCAACCAGTGGCGTGCAGAGGTCTAGTGATGCCGGGGCGACTGTTTGATTGGATGCCCCCTACCAAATTCCAGTATTGAGCAGTGGCGTATAGATGGTGGTCATTATTTCTGGATACACAGTACACTGTTTGTGACATCACAACATGACAAACCAACTTTTTGGCGAATTTAGTTGACACAACTTGCATATTCAGGAATGCTGGAGCAGCGGTAGGGCAGGGAGAGCAGCAAAACAGTTGAGAGCAATGGAAACTTATAATAAACAAACTAAGTCGTTACAAATTATCTTTGTTTCTGTTCATCAACAATGTTATCCTCAAAAATAATAACAGAAATCATAGAAAATCATTCAGAATCATCTGGGTGCCCGAATTGCTGCAGTAAATTTAGTTCAAGTCGATCTTGATATACCATGAAATTACCTATGATACTGTTATGAAAAGGCACCGCTGCCCCATTGCACCCCTTTTGAAAGGGCAGAGGGGGAAATGCTCCCGCCATGTCTCCATTCTCCGGCATCCCTGCGCATAGTATTCTACACACACTCTCTTTACTCGTTGTAGGCTACAATGTGCCACTGTAATGAACATAAATTTATCAGCGGTCTCCTGAGACAGAGCAGTTCATAACTGCAAAAATATCCGGCAACGCGTTAAAACAAGGGAGTAGAACACACTCAGTGCTACGTCAGCGCAGTTGATAACTGCAAAAACACAAAGTTGCGCGAATGTCTCGTCGAATAGCAGTCGATCAGAATGTATGCGGCGGGGATGGCGGACACCCAGGCCAGGGTTAACAGTTTAAAATTTGTAACTACACAATAATTGAGAATGCGCATAAAGTACGCAAAAACTCTTCGTTTTTTATGTGACTATTATATGCACAACCAATGTGGAACCAGAACAGATGCGGGTTTGTGTGTGCCGTTATGATTAATCTGCTTGAACTGCCTACTAATGACCAAGCTCGAAACGAAGCATATATTGCAAGCACAGGTGTGCGACTGTATTAGCACAAAAAACGAAACGGGAAACTAGTGATACATCATGAAATGAGCTAAACCAAGCACGTTGAAATAGGACAGTTTTGAAATATGACTCAGAATATCAATTAAAGGTCCATAATTTCTTATCATGTTCAGGGTTGATGTAATTGGATCAAACCAAAAAAAATACCTGGGTGTTTTCAAAAAGCCCTCTTAATACAAGCCAACAAAACCCACTCTTTTCTTTTCCTTTGAAAAATGTACTATGAAGTTAAAACTAAAATAAGAAGCACACTTGTACAGTTAACTGCACATTTTTTTAATGAAACAAAACGAACAGCAACGAAATTTGAAGGACTTGAAAAAAAGAGAAGAATAATTCGAACAGTTTGGGTAAATTCTACTGGTTATCTTCTTCAGCTCTGTAAAATCGGTATATTTTAACCAATTTTTCTGCCTTCTCTGCATCCAAACTGTTTCTAGTGGCGTAGCCAGTCCAAAACTTTGGGGGAGCAAAATGTTTCATTTTAGGCGAATAACACTATTTTGATTAGAAAAACACCCCTCAAAGCACCAAAATGACTATATTTTCTAAAAATTTGGTGGGGAATGGCCCCTTTGTCTCCGCCCTGGCTACGCCTATGACTGTTGCTGATGTTGGACCATACCAAACCATATGTTGAAAAAATACACTCTGTAGATGCTGAACTAGCAGGGCATGCACATAAACTTGATGTGAAACTGCAGAGTTTGTGTGAGAGTGGCTTTTCTCTGTCTGTGGTGTGCATGCTTGCCAAACCTTACCACTTTGGAGTGAATTGACTAACAACACTTTGCGAAAACGAAGATGGGGTACACTTCTTCNCCNTAAAATTTGAATGCCATGATAGGTATAAAAAGTTATTATTGTATAATTCTGAATATGGTGATATTGCATGATGCAATAAAAACAATTCAGAATAGGTTTTTGTGTTTTTTTCTATGAAAAGAACAAAGAACAAAAATCGTTTCTTTACAAAGAACGTATTTTAAAAAACAAAAAAAACATGAATTGTTTTTTTTAAACCAGGGTTTTTTCAACCCTGATTATCTTTCAATCCTTTTTTGTGATTTTGCCTTGATCGCACGATCTGAAACAAGTCATGTCACTATCGGTTTGATTGGATGTGCGCCACACACCTCAAGTATAGGTCCCTAGTATTGAAGAAACTGAGAACTACTGGCATTTGAATATGTAAAAATTAGTATGGACAACAAAACAAGTTTCGTAAAATTAAATCCATACAGCATGTATTAATAGACTTACAATAAGAAAAAGTATCTAGTTACAGCATTTTAATTTTTGTAATTTCACTCTTTGGATGCCCCCCTGGCCTTGGATGCCCAGGGCTGGCACCCCATTTGCCTCCCCCTCTGCACGCCGCTGTTCCCAACGGCACGCAGCCCTCCAACTACATCAAGTAGTGCGTGATATAAAGACCACTGTGCAATCGTCCTGAAAAACTGCTTGCTCTATTTCGTAAGATTTGCCCTCGCAGGTTTTTGTGTGGTCATATTTTGCTCTTTCATTTGTGACCTGTGTAACTATTCCATTTGAAATGTCTTTCAATGGTGGTTTGAGTATATATAATGCAAAAATATTGGTACTGGCATCGATTTACAACTATCAGGGTTGATAAAAATCATTATATTTTTAAAAATCAAAACAATCGGTGTTTTATTTTTATGATTTAATTAGGACTCTAATTTTAAAGAGTTCGCTTTAATATAATATTTTTGTACTTTGTTAACTTCAAGTACAGAAACTAGAAACACCTGAACTTACAGTAGATTCAGACTGTCTTTGCGCTTATACAATATATGCTTTAATGCAAATCAGTTCATTACATCAACACTGGTATACAAAACAAAATATTGATTGAAATAGCAATGCTCAAACCATCAGTTTAGCAAATTCATTGACAACCACAGCATGTTAAGAAGCTTGGACATAAATACAAGTTGGCCAGCATTATTGGTGTGAAGTCCATTGCTAAAATCATTATTGTAACACAGCTTTCACTGTGTCAGCATCTGCAAAAGTATAACTTCCTTGTATAAAACAGTAAAAACCTACAATATATATATCTGTTATTATGAATCAAAAATATATTCTATGACTACTCTGTCTAGTGTCTACAATCAACAGCCTACATGTTTGATGGAATGTAGAAGAAACTTTCACTTTATGCCAGTCTACACTTTCAAACTTGAGGCATTCTAACATTTCAGACCTGTGAGTCTACAAAGGTTAGTAGTGATTTCAGTCCACATGCCGTTTAGTAGGTAACATAAAACTTGTAACCACACAGAAAATATGATTCATAAAGCTTTAATTGGTTTTAACTTGGGTCGTAATCAGAACTTTCTATAAAAACCTATTAGAATCCTCATCAAACGTGTCATAGAAATCACACAAAACTTTAAAACTGCATATCATTTTTTGCTTGATTTTTACTTTTGTTGCTTGATTAAATCATGATTTAAACCAAATGATTTAACAGAGGGGTGGCCAACAGGTACGATCGACCGGTCGATCACTGAGTCTGTTGGTCGATCGCACCTGATTTTGCATTGAATTGCAAGATACCTAAAAAAAAACATTTTCAATCAACATTCCTTTTATTGCATTACCAACCAGTCAATCGCGAGTTATCAAGAAATTTTCTAGTCGATCCCAGTCGAAGACAAGTTGGTCACCCCTGAATTACAGCAAAGAACCCTGTCGGCAATGAAAAATAGAAATATTGGTCCAACAAAACCTTATTGGTCAAGCTCTAGAGACAATACCACTACGGACTTCAGACAAACATTTTTAGTTTATTTTGAAAATATGCTGTGGCTATGAACTGCATATTCTTAATCTGCAATGAAAACAGAATGACACAATTTGTTTGAAAGAAGAGCACATTTGTTTTCCGAGATTTTTGCTTTTTAGTCAAACTTGATTAATCTCAGATCTATCTCAAACGTTTCGCTTTTGTCAGCAATTTGAACTTCAATCACACGTTGTGGTGTTCTGAACTTGATGCTGCTATAAAACCATAAACACTGACCTTGAGTATTACTATCAAAAATCACTTAATTTGGTAGAGAGGTTTAGGGACAAATGACAAATGAATGCCACTCGACTGAGCACCAGTTCAGAATCAGATCAAAATGCTGTTCACTTGATCAGGCGAAGACTAATCTTATCCGCCGATCACAGTTCACATGCACCAATGATTTTCCTTCATGAATCAACTGACTCAATGCTGAACACTAGCAACAAAAATTTCACTGAGCAATGGTCAACATTTTTGGATGATTCTTTTTTCATAATTTTTCGATTTTCTTTGGGTGAAAATTTAGCTGTCACATTGTTTGGAGTGCCAGATTTTGCATGAGCATTGTTGCCAATGTTGAAAGTAGTCTTGAGACACATTCTGCTGTTAGTTCAGATCAGTGGTTCTTACACTTTCGCACCTGGGTGGTTTCGGCAATTTTCGCAAAAAAAACGCCTAAACGCATGTGGCTTTGCGCGGGAATTTCTCCAATCCGGTATGCTCTACAGACCCAGTAATAGTCTCAAAAGACGCGGCAAGTCTTCTAGTCTGCACTCGAAAAAAAATTTTTACTTGGGGGGTGCAGGTTTTTTGTGAGTGACGTCATAAGTAGAAGACTTTTGTGCCACCTTGGCC
>JGI24022J15233_10008857_pt1 | contig 11290 bp, 9 predicted proteins | sample Ectturendosymbi2_FD_15233 | JGI IMG/M metagenome (IMG submission 15233)
TGATGAGTTGTTGTGCGGCGGGTACAAATGGGTGTCTCGATTTGAGGCGCCGTACATTTGCACTCGATGGACAGGCGAACGCTGAATGGAGCAGGTGTCCAGGCTCCACAGCACGGCGTGCCAGAGACAGTGTAGCTCCATTGCTACGAAGCTCCGCAGGTTAGGCCGGGGTTTGGGCGGCCTTGCGTTAGCAGGTGGTCGTCTGTGAAAGAATATCGTTTTGAAACCAACATCCATATCGTTTTCGTTCACGGTTTGTCAAAAGTATGGTCAATTTGATAGAAGGAGAATGCTACAATTTGCTGCCATGACAGGTGTCAATAAGGAAATCGTGGCCGGGCCAGTGACGTAAAAATTTGTTTGTCGGGCTAAAACGNGACACGCCTAGACATACCTACTGATGCTGCAGAAAAGGCACAAGTTGAATAAATGCAAAATTATGAAAATTATCAAAAATATAACAAATATCACGATTGCAGCATTTGAACTTTGAAATGGGCGCTACTTTAGTATAAGTCGTAACAACCGAAATGTTAACGATGACGTAAAGCAACAGGTAAATTTTGTGAATATGCTGTTTTGCCGAAATCACACGGTATATTAATTTTGTTACAGAACAGGGTAGGCCGGATTAATTACTAACTGTAGTGTTTCGTACTTCAGGTTGAAGCAATCGTGATCAGTAATATCTTGTTTGCTGTTGTTAAAACAGGAGAAACGTTCAGTGAAGTATGCTAAGCAAAAGAACAGAATAGCTGTAGTGTTTGCCAGCAAAACGTTTGAGGTTTGACGTATTAGATGACAATCACGCGATTAGTCTGTATCATTACATAAGACGTTATACGATATCAACTTACTGTCGCTCTTCGGTTTCTTCTGTCCTTTTGTCAAGAGGGCGTGCAAGCGGAGTTCCTGAGCTTTATCAAAAAGGGAACAAACATTTGATTGGGGTGTATTTTTGCTGTATCTGAATTAAATGACTTTTTCTGATACAAAAGACAAGAAGGGACTAACTTTTTTTGAAACGTTCAGCGGAACAGATAAAAGTAATGTGTAGTTAATCCAGCGTGAATGCTAAATTGTTTGAGTCTAAATTTCCACATTCCTTTCTTCTTAACCCATTAAATGACCACTGCCAAAAACATAAATAATATCTTTCTCGTTTTTCAGTATCAGATTTATATATGTCCTAACAAAAAAATCAGAACAAAATATCGGTTAATTTTTTTGCGGTTGCTTAGCGACAATATGCTCCATTAATGGAACGATGGTCCAACATGAATTCACAGGGGTGTGATAACGCTGGTTGACGTTTCATATTCTTTCTTTTCTGTTGCTTCGATCGTGACACTACAGCAGTTTTTATCGTTGCTCTGATGGGTATGTACCAACAGGCCCGTGGCCAGGTTTTAAGGTTTGGGGGAACAAAATACATTTTTGCGTGGGAGATATATTTTTTATTATAAGTTTGAAACAAACTGTACATGACCAATGCCAGTGTAACAGTTCCCTGGTACAATTTATTTTGTAACTATGAGGTTAGCTTTTTATGCAATGTGCGGTAGTGTTGCGAGTTGGCGTAACGATTAAACAGATTAAAACCGAGCATTTGCAACATTTGTTAATTTTGTCGAGTTTGAGTCAGATGTATATCTACATGAATACAAAAGAAAATTTTCTGAGCACAGCAAAATTTGAGTGGGCATTGCCCTGGTATGCCTACCATGGATGCGGGCGCATGTACCAATTTTCCAGTGGAAAGACAATGAGGTTATTTACATTGGTTCTAATCATGCCAACGTAGCAGGGTAAAACGTTATACACAGGAAATTTAAAAAATGATGTAATTAAATTCTTCCTTTGTATTAGTAAAATCATGGAACGGGAGGTGTGGATTTACTTGCCAGATTTGCTAGTCAACAGAGATCACAATTAAAATGTGGTACTGGCCTTTATATTTGAACTTTGATAAAAATTGCGGCTATAAGATACCGCATGTTACGGCTGAATGCAGCTTGATGTAGGATCTACTTTCATTTATAAGGTCAGTTGCAGGTGAACTTCTGAAAACGTCCACAGTGTCTTTCTTTAGGCTCGGTGGGAAAATAATTATCAACACAAAACCTGGATCACATCACTCTGTGTAAGCAGAAAAGCAAAAACGATGTCATTCATGCGGCAAATACCCTTCACAAATTTCTACGATTGTAATGCTAGGCAGCGTGAAAATTGTTTTTTAGCTCTTATCACGGACAGAAACGTTTATTTTTACATTTATTCAGTCCCATATGCTTGTTCTCATTGAATACACTTACTTTTATAAACTTGCTGACTACGATTTTAGTAAAGCATTTACATTGCAAAGGGTTCTCGTAACCATGTTGATTATGATACCGGTTTGAACCATTGTTCCAAATATTGAACAAAATTTTCACCTCAAATAATTTCTTTGCAGATGGAACGAAAGACTTGCAAGATACATCATTACATTCGGTAGTGTTTCTACTTTCGATAAATGTAGCATTTACCATGAAGTTGTTTTTTTGCTGAGTCAGCATTACTGAGCAAATGGAGGCCACTCAAATGTAAAAGAAATGACATTTTTAAGCAGCCAGTAGGAAAAAAGAAAAAATGTTTTGAAAAAAAATTTTGAAAGGCATGTTTTCATTAACGTTAACTAACATAGAAATGAAAACTGAGATGATACAATGAAGCGTAAACTGGCCATGACCAGGCCCGTAACCAAGGAGGCGCAGGGGTGGCGAAGCTCCCCTAGAAAAATGTTTCCCCCTGGAAAGATGTGTTGGACATAGTTTAAAAATATTGGACATAGTTGAAAAAATTTGGGTCCCTCTCGGAAAACTCTTCGCCCCTCCTGGTGTCTCAAGTTGGTTACGTGTCTGGCCATGACCATGTAGGTTACTGTAGATGTCATGTTCCAAAAATGGATCAATTAATGGGTTAAATAGCAGTACTTTCATGGAATCACGTTTATCATGCTTTGTATATTTGTAAAACAACGCGCCTGGATAACTCCATTGGTTGACATCTAGTGAAAATGTCTGCTTATCTATCTTCATGTAAAAAAATCTTTTCACTTGCAGTGCAAACAGCCATTGCATTCTTTTAAACTGATGTCGTTCACATCACTACGCCATGTAAGACATGAATCGCTTTTCACAAACGTTTTGTGGAAAACTGGACAAACCACGACATCGAGTACGCAATCGCTTCCCCTTTTGTCATAAATTACAGAGAAAGCCGTTGATTGTTTTAAGTTGAGCAACACAAGTTGAGCATTAGTTTCTGAAGCGATATTGACAAATTAAGTAGAAGTGGCTCAAAACATCCTAAAACTGGAACACTAAGTGTGGCTCTCGAGATCATTCTAATTAAGTACAGACACACGCTAATGTCTAAATCTAAGTCCTGCCATGTTTCAATGCGCACCTGTTACAAGTTATCTGCTGATACCCACGTGGGTAGACAATAAAAAATTTTGGATTCCAATGAAAACTTGTTTTGGACGTGTGAAAAACCAATTACTTCATGGTCAGCAAAGATCGAATAAAGTAAACGCAATTCACCACAGAGTACGTGCGGTACGTCTAGGGAAAAGTGGACGGAAAACAACCGTCGATCATTAGGATAAACGATCAATTAGTAAGATAATAATTGATTTGCTGTGTGTTATTACTGTTTTACAGTTACAACAAAAAACTTTCTCCAACTTGTTCGGCGAACAATGAGAAAGAAGTGAACGAACGTATTTTGTTGAGCTTAAAACTTAACAGTGGTGTCTAGATGTGGAACTGATTTGTCCTTTAAGTCCCGCAAGCGCTACGTTTCTGCAGAGCTTTGCAGCACCTTAACTCGCCAGCCAATTGAGCTATAAAGAGCTGTTCAAACCATCTACGGATTCGGAAAGTCTTCTAGTTTAGATTAAAAATACTTTTTTCGTTTTGGGTTTGGGTTCTCTGTGGGTGACGTCACAAATGGGGCATGTTTTCACCTTTGTGGCGACGAATACCTGGCCCTTTGCGCCAACCCAATGAGCCATTTTTTGGCTCAAATTTTTTGGAAACTAGGCAATATTCCGCGTCTTTTATAGAGCCTTGATTGGCATTCCAGCATTTCTGGAACCAAAATTATGGCTCAAAAATCCAATATTTGACAAATATAAAGAAGTTGCACGAAAGGCATGATATGCTCTGCCAGGGTAAATTTGGGACAAACATAACTCAGCAGCAGATTGAGCTAGAGAGGTGTTCAAACTTTCTAAAAACTCGGGAAGTCTTGTAATTTAGATTTAAAAAAATAATTCAAATTTTGGGTTTGGGATTCTCTGTGGGTGTCTGGGAAACATCATGTTTGGGGCTGGTTTTGCAGTTTTTTGATAACGTCATCGGCCATCCAATGAGCCGATTTTGTGGCTCAAACGTTTTGTTGGAAACTAGGGTATAATAGGGGTCTTAAGAGCCCTTGATCGACTTTCCAGCTTTCTCGTTTCAAAGTTACGGTCAAAAAACTACATTTTTTAGAATTCCCATGGGGATTTCCTGGGAATTTCTCGGGGATTTCCCTGATGAATATGTGCTTTTTTGGTTGTAATTTTGGAACCAGAAATGCTAGGAAGTCCATCAAACCCTCTAAAGACTCGTGTTACAGATTAGTATCCAACAAAAGCTCGAGTCAAAAATGTGTTATGGCATTGGCTTCCAGGGCCTGATGACGTTATCTAATTGTAAACAAATATGTATAAACATACTCCCATCTTGTCAACATCAACAAAAAACCCGACACCCAAGACATAATTTTTTTTTTATTCTAAACTACAAGATTTTCAAATCTATACAGGGTTTGAACACGCTCTCTGGCACAAACGGCTGCCGAGTTATGCCCTTTAGTAACAATGGCCAAGGTTACCTTTTGTGTGACTCGAATTTTTACCCAATTTTTGGTTCTTGAGCCATGATTTCGACTCCAGATATGCTAGCAAACCAGTCAAGGGCTCTGAAGACTCGCATGATAGTCTAGATTCTACAAAGACCTCAGCCAAGAAAGTGGCTTTTTGGGTTGGCGCCCAAGGGTGGGTAACCTCAGCCAAAACGGCGTGAAAACATGGCCCCATTGTGACGTCACCCACAGAGAACCCCAAACCCAAAAGGAAAATAAATTTTTTAAAGTAAACTAGAAGAATTCCCGAATCCGTTGGTAGTTTGAACAGCTGTCTAGCTCAATCGGTTTGCGAGTTGCAACGTGGCAGGGCATCTTGCAAAAAAAAAGGGGCGCCCGTGGGACTTGAAGGGCTTTAATTAAATCAAACTACCTGTAGAGCAAGCTGCTCGAAGAGCACGATGACAGTCAGAATGCTGTACTGCTACTGTGTCGCTATAAACTAAAGCGTCGTAGTCATTTGGAACTGAACATGTTCTACGTGGAAAGAAGTTAAATCTCTTCTCTGCTATCTTTCATGACTTGCGCCAACAGACCAGATGTTTGTTTCACAAACATGTCTTTCGGTGAGACTCAGAAAGCCGATGCCTCTGAGCTTGTAATGCCCTTTGTCATTGTCTGCCGTCATCAAAACGGCTTAACTGCTGACGTCACGGTGGTTGCCATGGTTTCGGGTGGCGTGATGTGCGAGCTACCTGAGGTCATGTGCTTGTAATTGTGGTTCTTTGGCTGATTTGCAGTGACCTTTAGGAATGGTACTGGAATTTGTTACTGATGCCATTCTTGTATTAAGTTATGTGCGCAATGGGCCTGCAATCGGACACAAGCAAATATTGTGCAACATGGGACTTTAACCGCTTAGATCAGAATGATATGTAGAAAGCTGATTAAAAAATGAAAGATTGTAACTTTTTGTACATGCTTCTTGCACAAACGAGGCGTTGCTTCCAGATATTTAGTTGCCTGCAGTAAGAGTTTCAGACTGTTATTCATTTTGAAAGGATGCGCTTTATTCTGTCGATTTATTGCCAGCGAGATTTAACTTCAAACATTCATCCGTACGTTCAGCGGTTTTACGCGAAATATCTTTAACAGGGAATCGTCATGCTCACATGTGACCAGTTTTGACCTTTCAACTTTCCTTTCATCATTTCTCTCCTTGGAAACAATACTGCCTACGGTAAAAAACAGCTAAGCTAGTTCATGTAAAGAAGACAACGAAGGCGACGCCACGTGCTGTTAGTAGCCTAATGGTCAATGCTATTTGGTTACAATCTACCGCATTCCTGTTTGAATAAGCACTGAAGATGTGTACTTGACGCGAAATCGATTTCCTAGTAAAATGGTTTGTGAGCAGATTTGGCTGCTTTTCCTTTATGGAACTTCGTCATTTGATTGTTGATACGTGCGGTCAGAATCATCGCCGGGTTATGAAAGCACAACAAGGCAGGCAGATTCAGCGAATGCCCTACTTCCGTTGTTACTGCATTCCTGTTAGGATAGAATGTGAAGTTCATTGACGTCAGCGCGCTACTATGCTGACAAAACGAAAGTGCCCTTTCTTGGCGTTGGGAAACGAGTTGATGGTTTTTGTAATTTTAGAACCGAATCAAAATTAACGAATGACTGATGTTTCCAGCCAATGCAACGAACTGACGACAACAAAAACCGTGTTTTGTGTTCACTGAAAAACAAGACTGTTTTACTTTCTTCGTGTGTTTTTCATTGCACATTTTCATTTCAAGGCAGCACCAATTCAACTGTACTAAATCCAAACAAATGAATCTCAAAATCTTCCGAGATGAGCTTGCTAAAAAGTAGTTGTTATTGTAGCTCAGGTATTGCTATTCTTCCCAAACGCGTGCTGCCTCTAGTGTTGTCACTGTTGAACAAATAACATCACCTTTTTGTTCTAGTTCATTTGATTGATAGCTGCGCTTACAGCAGTTGGCCTTTTTGCATTTCTGTAAGACCAATCGATCAGCAGACATGATAAAGAAAGTTTCTGGATCCATTAAAAAGAAACTCAGCCAACAAATGTAACGGTTTCAAGATAAAATCGCATTTATGGATTGCAAAATTCATGCCATCTGGTTCCACCCAAAAGCGTAGGTCGGTTAGGAACAGATACCGTATTTATTCGATTGTCAGCCGCAGCTTATAAAGCTTCTTTCATCATTTTGATGCGACTTATAATCGAGGGATGCTTACATTTTTCATATCTTTACCTTGTCGAAAGGTACAGATGACGCTGTCTTTCACTGGCTACGTTTTGTTGACCAAACTTCCTATTTCCCATTCGATTCTCTTCAGGATCACGTGCACATTCCATCACAGGTTGGATTATGATGAACAGAAGGCAGTTGTAGGAGTGTAAGCATCATTACCAGGGTTACCACAAACGCGAAGCGTGCCAGTACGCGAAAGCATCCTCAAAGGCTTAGGTAACCTATGTTCAAGTGCGGTTTACAGTCAAGGGCGGCTTACATTAATTCTTTAGCACCATTTCGTGCGGCTTACAATCAAGGATGGCTAACAATCGAACAAATAAGGTACTTGCTTGTAATATCTCACACAACATAACGCAAACTGTACAACTGAAACCGCACGTACGTCATTGCTCACTTGACTGTGGCGCAACAGAGTAAATTTCAGTGCGCGTCGCTCGCAGTGGGCGCGCCGTTGTTTTGCGTCATGTCCTGTTTGTGGAACAAAGATCGAGCCGTAAGAGAAAAGATCGAGCTGCTTTGTCTCAAATGTTCCTTGGCAATTTTCAACGTTGGACTCTTTGAAAGTCGTGGTCGTCAGTTTGTTGGCGTTGACAATCGCTTGCGTCATAGCTTCTGACGTTAACGGTTCCTCTATGAGTTTAGGCGACGTTGCCAAATCACAACATTTAATATTCAGTGTTGGAATCCTTTGTAGCGGCACAGTTCATTGCTGCGTTTAGATCGCTTCTAAATATGGAACTTGACTTATTCAGCAGAGCTTATGGTTAAATTAAATGGATAATTGCGAATGCGCAACCAATTCACATCTGTACACTTTTTAAAAATTGTACGAAGTGCTGTTTTGAACTCTCAAAAGAGATTAATTTTATTTCTTGACCGCAAATTGTTTTTTCCAAGGTATTTTCAAACGCTATTCAGGAAGGAAAAAGCTCTCTGTCACATTTTTCTGAACTGGAGTTTATTTAGTGATCTAAATCAATGCTTCTCAACCGGGCATGCGGTGCACCAATGTGCATACCGGGCCATTCAATAAATTCCTACAATGTGAAATGACGTATTCATTTGCTTCATATTATTGCATAGTAGGTGTTGTGTTTGGTGCACACATTTTGAGGCAGTTCAGCTTTTCCTCGCTTTTTTCTTGCAACTCCTTCTGTATGGCAATCGTGTTCCCTAGTTCCTACGAATATTAAAGTATGTTGTGAATGCCAACAAGCACTTTTCTGTAACCAACATGATTATGAAAATTTTAGCTCAACTGAAGAAAGATGTTTCGTCTAACCTCCCGTGACCTTTCACGGCCTGTAAAGGAATTGAAACACACATTAGTATTGACATTAGTCTGCCATACCCGCATAGTTTTTTCATTTTCTCGTGATTTGCCCAGTTCGACACTTCAATTAAGCAAAGGATTTCATTGCGCAAAATTGCAACATATCAGTGTGTCAGCTGCATCTACTGCAGACCTCAAGATAAATTGCGAATAACTTTCGCGTTCGACAGCTGTTGATACTGTATATGCAAAAACACCGACAACATATCATAAAGAATATGCTTCTCAGCTGTTTCAGAAAAAATACGTTTTATTCTCCGCTAATGATGCGTTAACTCATATTCGTCCAAATCAATATGCATAACATGCTTTAAATCTACATATGTTATGACTTTCTCTTTTACCAACAATTCTACTGTATTTTATCAATTCAGCAAAACAAACTATTAAAGTAGCAGCAACATCCACTATCGTGTGGTTTAATTTTCACACTGAATGAGAAACGGCTTTTGCTTTTTCGAGGAAAAATGCAAAGATGTAGAAAAATATCAGGTTGGGTATCCTTGTCAAAAGTGGCAAAAACTTTATTAGTATTGTCACAACATAATTGATGGCCTAACGTCTGGTCAAACAGCTTTTCGGAATGGGGATCACTTTGAAAGGATTGCTTGAAAAGTGTTTCTGAATGTCAAATGTTTGGCACCAAAAATCTGCTTTCGAATGGAGAAGCGTGTTTGGCACAAAGATTTTCTTTTAAGGTGAGCATTTGGCACAAATGACCAGATAATAAGTTACAACGAAAGCGAGGCAAACCAAGCAGGGCAAAAAGAAGTACAACCAACAGTAACATTTTTCGCAAGCTAATTAGGCAGCACAGTGCGTTTCACACTGAGAACGAGCGATAACCGATAAAAGCGCGCATTGTTGGTATCACGTTTTATCGGCGTTTAGCACAGAGAGTGGCAGTTTTATTGGATATATTCGTAAACCACCATGTACAAAGAATAGGTCAATGCTTTACTACAAGAGAATAAGGCGAGCATAAATAACTAATATTGCAAAGAGGTTTTTCATCGAAGAAACATAGGTCAAGTTTTTCTGAAATATTTTGCCAAGATATAATTAGTCAGATGATAATTCGGATACAAACGGTTTAATATCTTGAACTAACAGCACATAAAAAGAAATAGAATTTCGAAACTCAGATACCACATTTTTGACCAATCAGACACAACCAAAGAGGAATGTGTAACATAATAAACCTACGGTTTCTAAAAAAAGGTGTAATATAAAAACACTTGCATTTTGTGAAAGAGTTTTACCGAAAAGTTAAATAGTGGAAAAGACGAAATGCGAAATTTTTTTCCGAATAGTGTTATTTACCTTCTTTGTTCATCGCGGTTAAATATGTAGTGATATTTATAGCCGGTCTACGAGTATATGCCATTTGAGATACAGTGCCAGAAAGAATAGCAGAGTTGCTTGCTGCCTATTGTTGCTTGTCACTGCACTGATACGACTTCTTCATTCGGCAAAGTTTTTTTTAGCTTCTCTTGTCCTCACGACACCAACCTACGTGACGTGCGACCGATAGGAAGCACTTTCCACGGGAAGTGACGGACCTCTCAATAAGACTACTCGTTGTCCCACAGACTTCTATCCCCTGCGCTCAAGTACTTACGCATCAGGCGCACTTCATATAGTAGGAAGCCGCTAAACTTGGCTGAATGCGTGCACTGTTTTCGTGAGCCAACCTTTAATGGTCTGGGTGGTTTTGCAAACATTTAATTAATTCTTGAGCCAACATGACGTTTTCTCCTTGTCCGTTGAAGTAGGATATAACGTCATTAGCAGTCAATCCTGGAGTAGTTTTTCTGATCTTGTTGAACACTTTTGAGACATACTGTATAATGTTGCCTGAAACGAAAAAAAGTTAAGGTCAACAAAATAAAAATCCGAGCCAGGTTTAGCAAAGCTGGAGGAACACGGTATGCGTCCTGTGCGATTTTTTTGGCGCATGCGTCTGATTTCGTGACGTCACGTCCTTTTCTGATGCGCTGATGAGCAGAGCATGTTTTGTATGTAATCATTCATAATACCTTTAGATTCTCTCTTGCATTCTTGCAATGGGATGTATTTCACGCCAAAGTTTACTCCGAAAAGGTAAACATCCATTTCTTCCAGTAACACATTCGTACTTCCCAAGTTGCACAAGGACGTGTGGATTGCATCAACTGAAATTTGACAAGAATGCATCACTTACTGAAAATGTACAAGGGCAGACTACAGTTCAAAGATATTTTCCAAGCCTATGAAAAACCCATTCCCACTCATTTTCACAATGCTTCACAATCAAATCAATTTCAAAGCAATCAGTTTTTCAAGTGTCTGTAAAAGAATTTCTCGCACACTGACCTTCTCTTTGACAAGCTGCCGCGAAACAAGCGGTATGCGCGCTTTTCATTATTATGCAGTCTCTTGCTTTTAGCTCGCACGACAACGTACGTAAAGCTCATTAAAAGTTAGAACACAAACCTTTCACGCGTCCTAACCAACGGCCTGTTTGATATGTTTGATAAACTTACGTTGCTTCCTACATTCATCGACATTTTCTTGACGTGTTTCACCAGTTTCTGGTTGTTGGCTTCGACTGACTGATGCTCGGGACGCAGTGGCGCTATTCATCGATTCACTTTCAACTCGAAAAACGACGGTTGGATGTTCATCAGAATCAGATGATGGAATGGCATTACCAGCGAAGAATGGCTCTGCTGAAGTTTTTTCCTGTGGACCTTCTTCAACGTGGAATTGGTGTAGTTGCACTTGGTTG
>JGI24022J15233_10008858_pt1 | contig 11289 bp, 8 predicted proteins | sample Ectturendosymbi2_FD_15233 | JGI IMG/M metagenome (IMG submission 15233)
GTATTTAGGGTGAGACAAATGAGGCGCTTGCCTCAGTCCGCTTTTTTGAAATGTTGTAGAGCTCGCTTTCTGTTAGAATATCGATTAAGTTTTATGCCTTTTTGTTTTTTTCGTATGTTTATTTTGTGAAACCCAGAGTGCAGGGAGCTTAAATTGTGAATTTCGAACTAAAAAGACATATCCAAGGTATAAGTCTAATTTTGATGCGTACCATGTTCATTTACATTAAAAAGTACAATAGCGGCCGTTTGAGCATACACGAATTTGCAGTGTGTGCGACAGATACAGGTTTTTGCCTGATTGTGGCAGAGACGGAGGGCTTTGGTAAGGCAGAACATAACAATCTGAGGAACGAAGGTTAATAACATTGTTGATGAAGGGCAGAAAAAAATTGAATTAGCATTCCATAATTAGCAGCACTTACAAATGTAGGTTATTATTACTGTATGTTCGAGTAATTGCAAATAGTAGGATATGCAATATACATACCATGCGATCTATCTTAGTTTGATATTTGCGGTGATTTTTCAAGTAGCCTGAGCGCATATGTCTATATGGCCCTGCCAATCTTTTCTGCGGCCTCAAATGCCTGAATCCACCGCTGACTGTGAACGCCTACCACACAAATCGTTGTGAGGCGCTTTGATCTCAAAGGTTAAGCTCCACAAATTGAACCATTGCATATGCTTGCTGATTAGGAAATCGAGAGTGTGCTACACGACCGAAACTTGGTGATCTCGGCGATTTTTAGCGGTTTTTGTTATTTTGCCCATTATCCTAATGACATAGCGATCTTGAAGTATTTAAAGCTGTTCTTTTTCTATTACTAAAATCAGCGCTTCTTAACTTTTTTCTTTCACCCTTGTCATCGATTGTTGCATTCCCATTCACCTTATTGTGAATGTATAACCGATGGAGCAATAAGTAGGCCTACATCTAATGTCCATTGTTATAGCACAGTATTTGCTCTACTTTATCCATATCCACAGCATGCTTTCCGCCATGCAGCAAATGGGCTACGATCTTCAGTTATGGTATGATTACAGATTAAGCTTCGCAATATTTTTCTTTCGTTTAATCAGCCCAAGCGCAATTTGAAAAGGGGAAAGGAGAAGAGGCCTTGTACTGACAGAGTCATTTACGAATGATGAATAGAGAGAATTTTACTGTTTGCACAAATATTCGTGCTGTTACTTGAAATTACGAGGACTTATTCTGATGAATGCCATGTTTGGTGCGTAAATAACTGCAGTTTTGAATGAGCCAAAAGCTAGTTGCTATATTTAAAATAGCAAAACATGCATTGAGCAGACGACTAATGGCGTGATTCTTCACTTCTGGGAAGAAAAAAAAAACACTTAATGTAATCATCATTCCGCTTTCACGTTTTAATTTTTGAAGGGGTCATCTTCTCACGCCAAACTTCCTTTTTAAACCTAATTCTTTAAACTGTGAAGCTGATGAAGCTTTCGTGTCCTGATCGATTCATCTACATACTTACAGTTGCTTTCATCAAAATTCATCTACATACTTACAGCTTTTCTATCAAAAGTGTTTCGTTTGTATTTTGTAGACATTCTGCAGGTACTATTACCTAAGATATAACCCTTTCAAGGCTGATTTTAAACAATTCGATTTAGAAACCGTTTATGGTGAAAGCTTTATTTTTATGAACAAAATCTGACGTATATTTTAGTTTCATATTTTATTACCTAATACGCGTAAACCGGAAATGGGATGTATTCGTCCCAACAGTACCAACGCAGCACTAACCGCTGGGATAAAAACATCCTTGCAGTCTTCATTGCACAAACATTGACTAATGTTACCAGACAATTTTTAGAAATAAAAAGTTTTCAGTCGATCGCAAAGCTCATTTTGTTTCATCCAGTTATGTGTGATGTGGCGTAACGCAGTCCATGCAAAGGACCATACTGGGATTTTGGCACAATATCCATTTCTTTTTCCTATTTTCCATGCGGCATATCCAGCACGCCGTTTTCTTTTCCTTTTCAGTGACAAGTGGTCTCCCACGTGTGCTTTTGCGCATGCAACGTTTGATCGCCTGCCAACTCAGATCGTGCTTAAATAAATGTTTTTCTGCGACAGTCCATTATTTCTTCTCCATAGTAAAATTTTGAAGTAGCTTGTGGTATGTGGGAGTCATTGAAATGAAACTTTGAAAACAAAAAAGTTTGAAACCGCTCCTAGCAATTGCATTTCGGATGGATGTGTTGACCATTGTCTTCATTGTTGACCAGTACATTTGTGTAGGAGGTAATTCGTTATAACTCTATATCACTGAAGGTTTCATTTTAGTCTATCAAGCTGATTTCACTCTAACGATCTGATGATGTTGGGTAATATTCACTGCTCTCATGACTGANACGTTCATCAGAGTCACTCAAAACAACTTCAGATTTGTATTTCAGTTGCAATTATTATTTTCATCTGNCTGGGCAGTTCACTTGAAACATTATTGTACATCAGTGTTTCCCAATCTTTTTTNGCTAGCGCCCCTTTTTCTGGCAAACAAATTTCTATCGCCCCCCNACCATGCTTAGCACACATATCAACACAATTTTTTCGTGCATTTCACTATAAAACTTAATTTAGTAAAACGCTAAGTTTTTGTTTCCAAATTGCATGCATACATGTTAGTTGATCATAATGATTTTTATGACATTTGGTCGCTCAAAGTTAGTAAGACAACAGAAATGTAATTATTAACTGGGTCTCCTATCGCCCCCCAACCGCCCATTTTTGCTTCGCTGCCCCCTAGAGTTTCTCACCGCCCCCAAGGGGGCGGTACCACCCACTTTGGAAACCACTGTTGCACATTATCGAAATAAAACAATTTTCTAATGTAGTGCAACTTGTACTGTTGCGGCAAATTTAACCCAATGTCAAATACTGCAGGGACAGATATCCCATACTGCAACGAAACATGTTAAGTTATGCAAACGTTATCACAAAACTCGCATAAATACCTCTTACTGGCTTTCAGTGCAAACACATAAGACCTCCACTGCCACAATAAAAATCAACTTGACAATTTTACCCCNAAAAGTTACGAAATTAACGTCATTTTGCCGAAGATCTGAACCNTGTGGTCCACAATGAACGTTGCAGGCCATGTGCAGTCAACTGTAACGGAGTTTGGCGGAGGAACATACATCGGTAGCAACAACAACAACGCTCAAAAGCCTGAATTATCCCATCCCAACTTTATTTGAACGCAAAATTTAGGCATAAGCACAGAAGAAACCAATGCTTGGGATGAAAATAACCCTACAGTCTCCAAAGGTGTCGTATTTCGTAGACATTCTACAGGTATTACCTGAGATAAAAACGCATATTACTGTAAATGTTGGAATCAAAACCAAACTCGTAACAAACGAATATCACAAATAAGCTACTCCATCGCTTCGATTGGTTAGGCCTGCACTTCGACCGATAAAGCTACTCTGATAAGCGTTCAGGTGTCTGGTTTTCACTCGAGGTTGAGAATGAACTTCCTAAAGTACTGCGATTCCAGCAGATCACCTTTGCGCAGGATAAGCCTTGAGGAAGCTCTTGCAGAGAGCACAATGGAGAGATTACACCTCTCCATTGACTGAACCATGCCATCTCTGCAAAATCTATCCCCATTAAGTGAAAGACGCAGTTAATTGCACTACAGTACGGTTTTTCTGAACTATTAAGTGGCTGACTGTTGAAGACGCAAGGCCAGAACGCGTGAAATTCGCCATTTTATTCACGATTGTTGATGTGTTTTGGGTAAAAAAAACGAGAGTATTGCTTGTTACCAGAGGATACAAAATTTAGTAACACAAAGTTCATTCACCCCTCTTCTTTCATTCACTCTTGCAAAAATTTTATTCACCCCGCTAAGAAGCACTGACTTAAATGTAGGTTGGCGTGTTGCCCGGACGTACCGTTGAAAAGACAATTGTGACACTCCTCAAGTGAACCTTTGTACTTCTGTGTCTGTGTTTTCTGACAAATAACACATGTCGCTTGTATTTAGGTATTTTGAATGTCCTGAAGACTGCGGAATATTTCTCGCTCTTAATCGCGTCACTTCAAAAGATTACTATCACTTGCAAACACCTATTCCTGCTCCGAGAAAAGGAGTAAAACAAAAGTATTCCAGTGGTTCGCTTTCGAATTTCCAAAACGATTCTTCCTACAGTCGATCAAGTAGGTTAGATCCGAGTCCGTGAGATGGTTGGTTATTGTAGTTCTATCACGCAATCCGATTGCTAATTAATGTTCGTAAGTCATCTTTTGCGCGCCGATGATCCGGTTGGTTGAAGATACTTGGCAGTAAAAAAGTCCGCATTTTACAGTAATTTAACGCGGTCCAACGTTCTGATGTAATGTTGCTGCAAAAATGCCAAGTGACTCACCATGACTACGGCAGGGGTTCCCAACCTTTTTAAGATCTCGTACCACTTGGACACCCCGTATTGTCAACGCGTACCACTTCTTCCAGAACAACTAATTTGATCGAATCTTAGTTTATTCAGAAGAATAACATACATTAAAATAACAGTGAAAGATCATAACTAAATTTAATGAGATTTTTGTTATTATTTACCTTCCACTAATTGGCTGATGCGTAACGTAAGTTTGCTAACAGTGCATCGAAAGTCATAATGTTACGATACAATAGGAATAGCAGGCTACAGGAAGACTTATTTTCTTTAGAAACAAAACCCGATACGTAAACTAGAAAGCTGGGAATCCAGGTTTTTGTGAACAAATGAAAGTTTATCGCGTACCACCTGGAAGACCTTCGCGTACCACCAGTAGTACGCGTACCACAGGTTGGGAACCNCTGGNCTAAGGTCAAGATACGTGCGATATATTGTATTTAATTTGTGAAACTTTGCCTGGTCCCGTGATTATTACGCNGCTCACAGTTTTGCTGCCACAGGTAATTCACACACAACTGATTCTGTCATGAACGTCAGCGGCGATGAGTTGAAAAATCTTAATATCCATATTGGAATGGAGGTTTATATATTCACCGAAGTAAACGGCAGAGAAAGCCAGGAGCGTGGAACGGTGAAATTCATCGGTCAGTGTCATGATTTACTCTGGCTTACATAGTCGTCGATTTTCCGCCTGTCAAAGCGGACCACTCGATATCCCGTCAGGGTTGCCAATTTAGCGTTTTTTCCACTAGATCTAGCGTGTTTTAATCCTGTCTTGCTGGAAAAAATTGATCTAGCGGATTTTTAGTTAGAACTGGAGGGTTTTTAGCTGTATTATAGACGGTATTTCAAGACCAGTTTGTTCCGTTTTATTCTGATCTACCATACATTGATCGTTGTGGATTGTGTACGAATCGTGCCTGATTTTTTGCCTGATTGTATACGAATCGTGCAATTATTTCGTTTCGCATGGATAGTTGTAATTCGTGCAATTTAGTCACTTAGATTCAGTGGTGTCACTCCTAGTGTTTTTCCACTAGATCTATTTTTTGTATTTCATCTAGTGTTCTAGTGGTTTTTCATAGCTATCTAGTGTTTTTTATCATAAAATCTAGTACTTTTCGGTGACAGAGTGGCAACACTGCGTAGATTAGAAATTATTCACAGTGCTCTCACTTTTAGGGATTTTGTCCCTAGATTGGAACTTTAATTTGACCCTTTATAGGGATTTTTTAAGATTTATGGACTTTTTAGTGATTTTTGGAAAAGTATGAAAATGTGTAAAATGAACTATTTCAGTTAATTTGGAAATCATATTTGGTTTTATTTTTAACATTTGTCACAGCACTCTGATTTTTTGCTGCACTCCGATTTTAAAGCCTTCACCAAATCCCTAAAAGTATGAGCAAAAATGAGGCCCAAAATACCATGAAGCTTTTTTTTTGATGGTCACTTTTTTATGGAGTTTTTTTCGGGCAAGTTTGGGAGAAATCGGGCAAAAATCCTTCGCACCCCCAAAATTTGCCTGCTCCTACACCTTGTGTGTTGCACCACCACATATTTAGGGATTTTTTGGTACTGTTCTAGGGATTTTTGGAGTTGCCCTTGTGAGAGCCTGGTTATTCAGCACCTGCGGTCAGTCAGTGAGCTCTGAGCAGTTGAGCAATGCGGTGTCGGCACGTGGGATTGATGACTGGATGAGCACCTAAGTATGATACTGTGATGGGCCACGCTGTTGTACGTCTAGGCTAGCCCACAGTGCACAGGATAGAAGTGCACAGAACACGAGTTGCGGTAGGCCTNTGTGTGCAGGACCTTTGAGTTTGGTGGCAGGNAGTGGGTGCATAATAATTTCTTATTCCACTTTTGCCTAGTTATGCTTTCTCTGGCTAATCATCCTCATTNCAGTCAATTTCAGCATTCGATTCAGTCGATCAAAAATTTTCAGCAGTGTTTTTTTNNAAGNTNNATATTNNNAGCAAAAATTTTCAGNAATCTTTTTTCAAAAGTTGCATATTCGTAGTATCTGTCGACTTAACTGTCCTTTGTTGATTTTTGAAGGTTCAGATTTAGAAGTTTTGTCTATTGACTGCTCTATATGCTAGGAATTATCTCTACAGTTGCATCTTTGTGTTTCCAGCTTTAAATTTAGCTTGTGATGAAAAAAATTTAGCAGATTTTTGCAATTTTTCTTGCTTCAAAGTTGTGTTTAGACTTGGCAACCCTGTATGCCGTGTGTGTCAAAAGTCGCTTATTGTCAAAACACAGCCACATTTTAAAGTGAATGCTCGCTGTGTTGGTTTTATGAATTTGACTAACCAGTGCCTGCAGCGATGACCTAACATTGCTTCCACGATTGTTGGGCACCACCAGTTTTGTCGGGCGTGGACGTAGCTCAATGTTGTTGAGAAATTTGGCAAGCTATCTTTTCAATGATACTTGTAACCAGGGCTGTGGAGCCGGAGCCCAAGCAATTTTGGATGGTCGGAGCCAAAAATTTTTGGGTGGTGGAGCCGGAGCCGGAAATTTGAGTTCCGGTTCAAAAGGCATAGTTTGTGGAGCAAGCTAGTTGTACCAATAATACAATGGCTTTCAGCTTTTAATGAACCAAATGGTTCTGGAGCAGGAGCCAAAACCTTTTTAAGAGGTTGGAGCCGGAGCCAAAACATTTAGATGCCTGGATACGGAGCCCGAAATTTGAGTTCCAGCTCCACAGCCGGTTGTAACTCGCGAGTTCGCGAGGTTAAATGCTCACATTGCTCATCCATTGCAGGTCGATTACCGGGCGAACTGCCTACCGACGACATCTACGTTGGTATTGAGTTGGTCAACCCTTCAGGCAACGGTCGCGGCGTGTTTAATAAAAGATCGCTATTTAAAACCAAACTTCATCACGCGGCGTTGGTCCCGCTGAGTGGGGTTTTGCCTGCGTCCACCTTCGACGCTGCCATCCCGTCAGCGGCACTTGTTAACCAGGTATGGTGGTCGATGCTGTGAACAACCACCTTGTTGGTTGTTTTGTTGGTGGTGCGTAAGCCTTCTCGCTGTTCCATTTACAGAAGGTTGTATCCGTTGGAGTAACGGTGTAATCTTTCTGTTGCTTTTACCAGAAAGATGTAAGGTCGTGCAGCTTGGTTCAAACGATACATGGAGTAAATCTATGAGTAGATTGTTAAAGTACATTTACTACACAATAACCAAGATGAATTAAAGACAGAAATTGTGTCGTGGTGCCGGGATGTCCACTGTGCTTTTAAGCACTGCACTTTTTTTTCATAGGTTCTAAACATAGCTTTTCTATTTTAAGTAGATAATTAGATTACGACCCATTCCTCCCGAAACAGTTTCATGACTTAGTTTCGTCGCAGTAAGTTGTAATTGGTTTGAAACTGTGCAGTTCATAAAAATCACCAATGAAAGCCTACAGCGACTTGCGCTTATCAACATCCCTGCGCCGACAATTCAACAGCTAAGCTACACGCTTACCCTGACTATGGCCGTTAGAAAAATTTGCTGAACGTCCAGCCAAATGCGCATTGGTTTTATACAGTCTATAGAAAGAAATCCTTTCTCAGCACAGAATCAGACACTAAGATCTTACAGAGTATATATTTCGCCTACAAAGTACGCATCATCAGCTCTTAACAGTTTGCTTTTTTTCTCCACAATAAGAGGACCCATCCAGTTTCCTTCAGGCAAACTGCTCCCACCTATTTCGTTCGCGTGGGTTCTTTCTTCGCTTTCTGCCGCATGAGTAAAAATAATGCTGTTATTTGTAGTGGTTGTTAAGGCGCGTTCTCTCAGAAGGTCGCTGTCACGATGGCCCCAAACGTTGTGTGGTAAATCAGAGTAAAATCCATACCGACGCTTTGCACATTGAAAGCGTTGTGATACAAAGGCTACAAAGACAAATAGGATTTGCATGAAAGTGGTGGTATAGCGACCATTTTTAATAGCTTTTTTGAAATTTAATTTTGCGCGTGTTTTTCTTACAGCTGTTTTCGCAGCAATTGTTGAAAATATTTCCAATTTCATCCAGTTTTCCTCCAACATTAGCTGAATGATCTTGTGATTTTCTCTAAATTAAAAAGTCACTTTCTTTGTTAGTCTGCACTCAGTTGGGGATTTTCGTGTGATGAAAGAAACTATTAAGGATTGAACGACGCAAGCAACAAATGAGAAACACGTGCCGGGCAAACACATTTAATCAAATGTTACTCCTCAGCTTGTTTTAATTTCGTTCACAGTCTTGAGAGTGTCAACTGCTAAGTGCAGAACTGTGAAACATGTTTCGTGAGACCTACGTTCGTGACGGTGTAACTTTTTGTGTTTTGCAACGTTCTTCGCCAAGATTGGCGAGTCTCGGACATTAGAAAGACTGCCAGCGGAAGATACGTCGAAATACCACGGAGCACCGTACAGTTACGAAGCCTCAACCGGCTACCTGGGCATGTCCAGAACACATAATAATCAGTTCAGCAGCACTCTGCCTGCGAGTCACGGACGCAGGCACGGAAATCGCGAAAACGGAAGAACGACGGTCGAAGTCGAAGACGAAATTCCGTCGCGCGACGTCGATATCTACAGTGGCAAAGTTCACGAGGAACGTTGTGATGTCATCACCGCCCGGACTCCGAACGCGTATTCGGTGCGTATTACCGTTCGGCTGCGAACTTGTACTGCGTGCCTCTCATCTTGGAAATAACATGTACCAGCGTTAAGACTCAAGGTTTCTCAACGATCAACACCAGATGTTTTTTTCCTGAAATTTCTTTTGTACTCTGGTGCGATTTCAATGCTCTTGTAAAAGCTCCTAGAAAACTTCTTTTTTTTCGTCATCATGGCAACCGAATGTGCAACTTGAACCCCGTTGACGCCACGCGACCGAGACAGTCATTTTCACACGTAAGACAGAGGTGGTACCGGATCCGGATTGTCGGAGTCGACTCCGGCAAGACTCTGCGTTTTTCTTTCGGACCCGGATCCGGCCCCGGAGTCAAATTTGTGAAAAACCGGACCCGGATCCGGAGTCAATTTTCAATTTCGGCAGTCTGTGTGGTCATTTCTTAAGTAAAAACATGGGTAAATTACGATTGGATCGATGATTGAAGCGGGCGTTTGAACAGGAGTCGGATTCTCAAATTAAAAAAATTGCCAGACCCGGATCCGGATTCAAAAATTTTGCAACAGGAGCGGAGTCGAAGTCTGAAAAAGTGACTCCGGCCACCTCTGACGTAAGACACTCGGTTAGAGACGGCACGGGTCGCTAACGGTCCGGTTTTTGAGCGGGCCGCTAACGATATTGTTAGCGGTTAGATTTAACCGGACCGCTACCGCCCGCTAATGATGAAAAAAATTTTCAAAAATTTTTGCTGAGTTAAGCTGGGTTTACACGTAAATTTAGTTACGCACGGAAACGAAGCGGCTGCGGCAGAAGCTCCGTTTGCCCGTTTACACTGTACGCAAGAGAAGCGAGTTGCTCATTAATTACGATTGCTGTTGTCCGGGCAATGTCATCCCGCGGGAGTTCAACCGCTTGAGCTGTTGCAGGCTTTCAGCAAAGCGATCTAGCTAGCAATCATTGTGGGCAGTGCTGCTGACTTTGACAACTGACATTTTAAAGGTTGTGTTTCATTGAAACTGCATATGTTTTGCTGCAGGTTAATAAGTAAATAGTGGGCTGTTTGCCTATTTAATAACAACTGAGTCTTTACATGCAGGATGTATGCATAGGCGTACACCACAATCCATTTTAATAGGCTGTTACAGAAGAGTTAGCGATGTGTAGTTAATATTTTTTTAAGGACAACCTGTTAAACCTCGATAAGCGTGTCACAATTAGAGAACGACTGGCTCAGGAGGCTGGTTGGTTCAACGACATTTGAATGTTTAAATTACCCTAGGCTCACTTGGTTAATTCCATGATTAGCTTCGTATTTCGCAATGGTAAGTTTTTAATGCTACTGATAGTTTCGTAATGAAAGAATTTTTAGGGTAGGTAAAATTTAAACTTTCATGGCTTAGATTTGAGGCAAAGCAAGTGATATGTGAAAGTAAATGTGTAAGGATTGGGTATAATTTGCAGGTACCCATTACATAAGAGAAGTTAAGTCATGAAACATCCTCAAATAATAAAATAGTTACTTCTCATGAGTGACCATTCGCGACAAAACTAACTTTCACTGGTGATCATATCAAACCATACCCATATTAAACAACAAATGTTCCGATTAAAAAATAATAATAATAATAAATCACAAAGTTTTAATACTGATCAAAATTAATCACAACCCTCAATGAACAACACACATAGTCCAGGATTATTTTGAAGTAAAGCAATCTAAATATCTGGTACTTGCAAGGGGCTAGTCACTAGACNAGAAGCTTTCGTCCGGCAGCTCATTTTCGCNCTTCGCGCGATCGGACCCGCCTCGATTCGCATGACTTCCGCAATGCACCGCAGCCGAGCACACGGCGACGTTAAATAAACAAGACTGTCGCGCGGTTCTCCGCATGAAAACTCCCTAGTGTAAACCCAGCTTTAGGAGAACTACCCGGTGACTTGAAAAGTGAGTGAAACCACCAGGATTTTTTGGAGAGTAGTTACTTGAAAATTAATACGTGTTAATTACATGTACCAAATCACTATCGCTTTAAAAGTTAAATTGTTTTTGTTTGATATTTGTAAGTAAACCGCTAAATTATTTAGCGGGCTATGGGCGGGCCGGACTGAAAAACAAAAAATATCCTTGGTCCACGGACCGTGCCATCTCGGCACTCGGTCCCGTCCGCAGGTATTTCGAGGTCAATGGCCAGTGCTAGTGGAATTTGCGCACAGCAGCTCTTA
>JGI24022J15233_10008860_pt1 | contig 11288 bp, 8 predicted proteins | sample Ectturendosymbi2_FD_15233 | JGI IMG/M metagenome (IMG submission 15233)
GCACGGGTTGCATGGGAGTGGGCCTGATTTACAGAAGTAAACAAATGATCGAAATTAACAGGTATTCTACCCCAGTGCAAATTATGCATGAACTTACATATTTCAAGAATGAATATATCATTGATTTTAAGAAGGTTTAAGTTTTTATACAATGGTGAGACTCTCGACTTGTAAGAGCTATAGGTCATTGCTCTTAGTACTTTGTTATGTAAAACATTCAGTCGGTTCAAAGCTGTTTTTCCAGCTCCACTCCAGACACCAATTGCATATTGGAGATGACTATAAGTTCAACTGTAGTAAACTGATCTCAATGCATTATTACTTAGGTAATATCGTATCCTATAAAGCATTGCAACACTTCGGGAGAGTTTTGTTTCAAGGTAATGTATGTGGTATAAAACATGTTGGCAAATATGAGTTTGGCAATATTTGCCAACTTTGGCACCATCTGGCAACCTTGATTGGCATCCCGATTGCTGGATCTACGACACATCGAGAAACATGCTTTTCAAATTGTAAAAATAGTGTAAAGTTTTGACGATACCGCAGTGAGAAACCAGTGGTCTATACCTTACACCAGGATTTCTCAATTTGTTTACATACGGAGGAACACCAAGTAATGACCCCATCTTTCAAACGATACACGCAGGAAGCTGGCAGTAGAACTGACGATCATTATGAGATAACAAACTCCACTATATGACGACAGGAGTCAACTGAACTTGCAATGTGTGATGCTGATTGTTCAACGGAGCACAATTTGTGAAACGCTGGTTTGCAGTCACGTTCGTGTTTGTTGATTCGAAGATGTTCAAGCGCATCTCTAAAACTTGACGCAGATGCGCCGCGACCCAAGGCGAGGTTGCTGCTTCTTGATCTCTTGTGGATCAGTCATTGGCGTGTGCCGGCTTCAGCTGTGTGGCACCGCCAGCGCCGACATCAGCAGTTGGCAGATTCTTTGAAAGTGTGAAATCTAAAATGAGCGTTTTGTGTGTTTCGTGCCCAGCATTTTACAAAAAATTTGTTTTGTTTCAGTGCGTCCCTGTAGCTTACGGTAGAATCCGCTGGTGTTGCAGATTCAGCTACGCTCAACACAAGCAGCAAAATACCCGGATAGTGCTTTTAGGTGAAAATATAATACTTTCAATCTCCAAAATTATATCTTCTCCCTGGCTAGATTGCAAGTCAAAAATTGCTTAGTACCAACTTCGATTGTAGCATAAGGTGATCAACGTATTCTAAGCGCGGATCGCGCGTCTGGCTACGTTTGGTGTCTCAGGCGACCCTGATCAATGTTGGTTGTACTTGGCCAAGTCTTCGTCATACTGATCATTGCGGCAATGACATTCTGTATGAATGTGTATGGCCTGCCTTGAATCCTGAGACGCAAGGAGGTGCGAAAGGCTGTTCAGCAGTTTGCATTTTGGCTAAAAGATGAACTGTCACCATGTTTAGTTTAAGAAAAGTTGTCAGTGGTTTAAGAAAAAAATCATATACTTTAATTCCAATCATTTCGCCATTAATTTAAAAATGTAATTTTACGTCATACTAGATTGGAAAGAGTTTTTCAAAAGTACGTTTATTCAGATGAAGGAAATATAACATGAGGAGGTGTGGTCTAACGGTTCACACTTTCTTTATTAAATCTTGGTGACAATGAAGGTATTTGTTTTGAAAATGAGCAACAGTTTCTAGCGTTTTTTTGATTTTCTAGTACGATTACCAAAATTTTCCAAGTTTTGATCTTTTTCAAAATTTTTTAAATTGTTCAAAAATCTCGTGCTTACACTACGATAACGTTCATTTGTATTTTCAAATATAAATGTAAAAAACATTTCATTAACCAACGTTAGGTTCATTTGTTTGTTTTTCATTTCAAGTTTTTGAGAAGGCCAGCAAAGGTGCTCTGAATATTTTAACGAGAAAAACTATTCAGTACCATTACTTTCACAGAATTAACTCTTTTTTCACTCTCAGCTAAGAGATGAGAGAAATTGTAGTTTGTGAATTTTTGTAGTTATCAATAGCGGGCTATTTTGTACGAATTGCAGGCAATACCTGATTATTAGATGATAACGTAAGGAAAGTCGTCATCGAACTCCGTTTCGAACTGCTACTCCGTTAGCATCAATTGCAAGAAAAAAGTCTTGGTTGATTGTTTGAATGAGCGAATCTTCAACTTTACCAAAAGTTATGTGGCGCGGCGAAGTTCTGGTTGTGCCACTTGTCACTTTGCTTTGTTGAACACGCGGTGTCAGCGAAGAGCTATTTTCACACAGTTTTTCATTCTTTTAGGCTTTTATTTATATGGCATGTCTGACTCCACCCCAGCATTGCGTAATATGTCTGGCACTTGCGAAACCGCTAGATAGTGAAGGTTGCCACAGCCGTTCGTGCAAGGGTAGGGTGGCTTGCATAAGCAGAACTTAATGCACGGTTGCAGTTGTATTTGAACTTTAGACAGCACATCTCTGTGCAAATTAGAAAGATGTCCCGTTTTATGGTCGTCAGTTTTGGTGGGAACTGTTGGCATATCAGTATTGTTGTTACCGGAGGCGTGAGAATAAAAGAGAATTAACTGGTCGTACTCACAGCACACTTTGATTTTCGGAGCGGAGGACTCATCTCGCGGGAAAATCGCTCTATTAGGCAGGAACAACGACCGTACAGCACCACGGAAAGTGGATAGCAGAGCTGGCATTCAACTTGTGAACTGTGAGCGACAGACGTTGCAGCCTTGGAGTGTTTTTGAGTTTAGTGCTGTGTCTTCTCCCAATGCGCTCTTTGGTTTTGTTTACATTTTATGTTTGCGGCCTGAGTTTCATAGTGTAAAAGTTGTACACTGGTGGTAAGGTAGGATATCAGCGCCTAACTGTATCCTTTAATTGACTTCTTGTTGATGGTTTGGTAGAGCAGTGGGATACGTGAAAAAAATGCATTCTTGCTAACGGTAAAGGTTTTCACGATGTAGTGCCATGCGTTCGGCCCGCAGTTGAGTTGATTGAAATTGTAAACATCAGTTGCAGTTCATCTTCTCTGCTGAGCTTTCAGCAGTATGTGAATACATCGGAGTACAAATGCAAATGGAGCTAATCCAAACGAAATTTGTTTGTGGCCATCGTCGACAAGCAAGGCGTTAAGGCTGACCTGTAGACCTCTCAGTTCAGCGCCAGCTGCACATCTCAGCAGTCTGTTTTAGTGAGTTCATGGTAGCCCTCGCTCGGCTCGACCAAAGTTTCCTTGAATTATTATAGACCTCTCTATGCGTTCTTCGCACTTCCTCACTAATCCGCGCAGTTGGGCCTTTTTTCCAACCAAACTCCACCTCCGTCTGATAAAGAAGGCAGAACGTCTGAAAAAAAGCGTTAACTTGTGGTCTAATGACAGTGCGATGTGTACAACAAAAAAGTTGATTAGCTAGTTCTCGTAGAACAGTGGCAGGGTTTGTCATTGCTCGAAAGGCGTTGAAAAGACTTTTTTGCCGGCTTGCCGGCCGGCATATAAATTCAAGTAGTGCCGGAGTGTCGTTCAATACTAGGCAGCTGGCGGTGCTAACATAGCTGTCTGATCAGGCTATGGGAGTACTAGTGCGCGATCTCAAACTCTGAAATAATCTGTTGCATTGAATTTAGAAAAGGTGCCCATTTATCGGTTTTAGTGTACGGAGTGATGACAGATTTCAGCACACTTATTCCAACTTATTCATCAAGGGTGCGCTAAAATGAGTTGTATACTTTCACAAATTTTTGCCCAATTGGAATCAACAAAACGATTTCCGTTCTTTCATAAGAAACTCTGCGCGTTATATGAAATGAGTTATATCTTCTATCTGCGCGATTCCAGCAGATCTAAATGCTCGGCAGGATTCTTGAATCAGAGTGGAAATTTTCGAAGACGAATGTCAGTTATCGCCAGTATAAGAACTCTAAGCAAGGTAGAACTAATTTAAACATGTCGTTTTTCATCTTGTTGCAGTAGGCAGAAAACACTTGTTTGGCTGCGGTTGTGGATTCATAATTCGGCGCAATGAAGTTCGATGCGCATTCGAGCCACGATCCTGTCATGTCCGAATTCCATCATGTGCGCCCAATTTTTTACAATGGAACTGATGATGATTTAGAGTACTATCGTTGCTATGGTCCATGTCTCAGCGAAGAGATCTGGAAAAAATTTGAACTTTTGCCGACTCCACCTTTGTCGCCCGAGCACAGCGGTTCTGTTGAGCCCGACAGTGATTCAGAGGTCGCTAAAATATTGAGATCCTGCGTGTTGGAGTCTTCAGCTAATGTTGATGACCCTGTGGAAAATAGTTCGAGTCTTACTCTCAACAGTGCACCATTTCTCTTTCCCAAGTTTAAAGAAAGTGAAGAAACCGATTTCGAGGATGACGCCAAGCTAATAAAAGATTGCATGTGGAATGGTTACGGTCACAAACCTCGTTCCGAAGTTCCGAGGCGTTGTCACAATTCTTCACCCATGTCGGCGTATCACATTCCGGCAAACGGCTTCGTGGATCCTCGAGCCGTCTTTCCTGTCGCTGAAAAGAGCAACCAGGACAAGTCGTTGGACAAGCGTCGCCGCCGCAGCGACGGTGGAGATTGCGTTAGCGACTCCGGTACGTGTTTTCTACTATTTTACCTGCATGCGCTCAGTAGTTGTTTCTGAGGTCACCGCAGGGCTACTAGCCCGGCTAGCAGTGATGCGTGTTGAAACGGTTTGCCTTAAAAGGTTTACAACAGCTTGACTCACAGTTCTCCAAACTCTGTTCTATGCGATGTTAATAATCGACTTGGTTCTTCATTCACAGCCGACTCAATTGCCAGAACAGCGGAGAACGAGACCACATTTTTATCTTATTGGACAAACTCTCTTCCGCTCAAACACAATCAATTCAAAGCTCGCCTCACCTGTATATTAACATACTTAGCCTTCGTTTAAAAACCCATTCCCTGCCGTGATCTGCACCGTCGTATTTTGGGATTGGTGACCCGGTTTCACGAATGCTATTTTCACAAAAGTTACGACATCAGTATCCGGAAATTTGTTGAGTACTGTGATGCCTGTACATCATAAGAGAATATATTTGGCGGAACCACTTGTTGTTGGCGTGTTTCACCAGTGTGTAAGATACCGTTGCCGAGGGGACAGCAGATTGCACAGCAAGGATAACCCCATCTTTGTGCAAAAACCGCAAAATGCTTTGCATTTTCGCACGTTTCACTCAACATTACATGAAACATATTGTCAACAATGGGCGAATGATTAGGTCGGTTGTATGGTTGCTGAAACCATCTTTGCTGTCAGTTTCAAACTATTTCCCACTAATCGCCTTTTGCTTAACCTGAACGTACTGACAATTTATCACAGCTGGTGTCTCTAGATAGGATGAGTTGCTTCCTTTTGTTTTAACTTCAATCACATCCGACGCGAAATTAACCTGCATTGTCCTAGCGATGCGTTCTGTCTCCAAGTTCTTGATAAGTCTTTGGATCAGCATAGCAACCGTTGCTTCGCTGGAAGTAGTAACTATTGCTGGGCGGTATTTGCGCTGCTGTGTGGTGCGGAAGCTCATTAAGCTCACGCGCGTGCCGCAAATTAACTTCAGGCCGGGCAAGAGCGACCGACTATGTGCGTACGTGTCGTGCTTCGTTTCGAAGGTGTGACTTACAACTAGCCTGGTTCATGTGGCTGTGAAGAAGCCACTGAGCAATAAATTACGGCCTGGCTTTTTCTTACTGGTTTAAAAGTAATTTCAGGAAAGCGTGATGTGTCGTCAAGCAGGGTTGCCCAGCTACCTGCATGAATTCAACTAAAATCTTCGCTGGTCTTTGATCTGCGTGAACGTCTTTTGAAGGCCTCGCCGTTTGTGGAAACGGGTGGGGACGCTATAGACGTGAAAATTAATAACGTTTCGCGTTTGTACCCTGCTGGCGTTGTGCGCCTTGAAGCATTCACTTCAAACAAACCACGCGCTAGTTACCGGGGTATTACCTTTGCTGTACCGTAGCGTAGAGTGTTGGCACTTGGTGGTCAGTCGGTTTTTCGCGTCCAAAAACTCCTGCTTCATGTTCTTGAGCTAGCCCATGCTTAGCTCAGTGTTTTTAAGCTTGCCTCGCCAACTTCAACAGTGTGCGACCCATTCATGCATTTTTAAAGAAAAGATCGATTTGCAGGCCACATTGTTGTCGTGTATGGCTAAGTGCATGAAACATGGCGCTGTCGAACGAGACGTGGGAAAGTACCTCGCGGGCCAAGGCATTAGCTTGTTTTTGGATCATTTCGGAATTATGCCGTCTGCATCACTGTTGATGGGCAACAACGTTACGCTTCGTCTTGCGTGCGAACGGTTTGCGTGAGATTTACGAATCTGCCGAAACTTCAACATGCCATAGGGTAAGCTATTAAAGTGCTGTTTCCCATACAGCATTACGCACGCTGTTGTGTGTAGAGAATCTTGGAATCCATTTCTTGGTGGTGAGGTTGCAAATAACGGTTAGTGCCTTGGTTCAAATTAAAGTATTGAATTAGTGAAAGCGATTCATGTGTGTGCTGGGGAACCCGAGAATCCTTCGCTTACTGCAGCGACGATTGAGTGTTATGATGGAGAAGTTATTCTGTTTTGCAAACTTAAGCTGACCCCTCACTCTTTCTACCCACATTCGCATTAATTTAACAAGATTAATACTCTTGCCGCAACATTCCTTGCCCGCAGAAGGTATTGTTTACGCTGTTTGAAAATTTTACTGCAATAAAGTTAACCAAACACAATTGTAAAATCAAGGTGCTGCACTAGAATCTTTTTTTCCAAATAAAAGTCATTAAATCGCTCTGTGGACTCCGCTGACTGCGAGATTATCCCGCTTTGTAGAAGTGGGATGCCAAACAGAAACCTGAAATAACGAGATGCATTTAATAAAAGGCTTTACATAATTGCGAATTTCATTTATTTGTCTTTAGACTAAACTCTATCTATCTACGGTTTGAAATAACAATCTGATGCGAATTTCAGACGTAGAGGAATTTGTGTGCAGCTAAAACGACTCATTCGTTGTTGCCAATCATCCTACGTTGAAAGGGAGGTTGGGATGTGTCATTTCATCGTGCAGCGCATTGCTGTCGTATGAAAGAGAAGCGGTTGGTAAATGTGGATTGAAAACAAATGTTGGGAAAATGTTCGGCTAAATAGAATATCGCAATGAAACAAGTGACTTAATCAGAGTAGTGCTAATGCTGTAGTCCATAGAATATCAGTCGTGTGCCAACCTTCTGTTGTCAGAGCGTTTCTTTAGCGTTTCACTCGTGCACCAAATTTTCAAATTATTATTTAACGTTTTTTTGTGGCATATCAATAAGCAATCATGACCGAAACAACATTAGTTTTTCTTTCGCTCCCATGCATGAAATGGTAGCTAAACATCTCTAATTGTGCGTGTAACCAAGATAGCTGTTTCCGGGAACTGTGTGCTTGGCATGGGGGCGATCGGGACGACAATGCCCAAGCGTCATAGCCATGTGGATGTGTGTGCTTTAGCTTGTTTGTGTTTTGGGCGTGTGTACCCAGCGGTCATTGTTATGACGATTCTATTCTCCCCCAAAGGAGGCACCATTAGGACCTAGGAACGCTAAAGATTTGAGAATTTATTTCTCCCGTTTTTTTAACCGAAGCTCAAGCTGCTCTGCCAACCTGTCGGCGGGCACGCATTGCGCTTCGCGCTTCACAAGCGAAGAATAGTTTCATCCTCGTTATTTTTGCTCGATGTTTTATCGACAGTGAAAGTTATAAAACTGCCGCACGTCCGATGCGACTCTTGTCTGTCGTCGTAAGCATTGTTGACTTCTGCTGAAAAGTCGACCCGATTTTGACGGCCGGAGTTGCGCGTCGTGAATCGTACTTATCGTCGTTCAGTCGCGACTAACGAACGCTGTTTGAACCTGCCTCAAATTCAGAAAAGTTTGATCTGAGTTTGTTTGATTGAGTGTAGCTATAATTACATAAGACGTTATCATCCAATTACGAAGTCGCAAGACATTGTTCAAAAGTGCTTCATACTCAATGTACATTTTGCTTGAAAGCCGCTTGCCTGGACTTTCGGTCTACCACAGAGTTGCAGTCCGCGCTTTCACAGGGAACGTACGTAAACCGCACTATTTTCAAGTTCGTTTGCTCCAGGCAAGGTCAAACAGTCGCCGTGATGTTTTGGTATCATCACCTTCCTTCCTGGTCAGGTCGTAGTTTGCAGCGCACTTCGTTTTTTTTGTTCGCTTCGTTGGGAAATTGCGGTTCGTGTCCTGGCGTTTTCAACGTCCGGATCTCTATCATCAAGCGGTCGCGTTTAGTTCATGCAGAACAGCAACGAACTGTTTCGATGCGCTTTGTCATTCGAGGATGTCCTTCACATCCGCCAGCTTTGTTTCATTTTGAACGTGCTTGCATGTGTCTGCAGATCACCGCGGCTTGCGCAAAGTTGGCTTCTTTATTTGTCGCGACAGACATGGTTTCTAGTGATGCATCGATGAAATACGTGAAGTTGGATCAATCTGTAAAAAAGGCGTTTATTCACTGCTTGCTGCTGCACTGAATTCTTGGCGCCATATGCAGTCGTGCATGTTGCCGGTTGTCGTCCAAGTCTCAGTCAAAAAAACAAAGCGTCGAAATGACGCGTGTATGCGGCGTGCAAATGCCCGGCGGCAGTTCATGGCTCTAATGGTTGTGTCCATTCAGAAGTGGTGTTGGCCAACCTGTATTTAATGTGTTTCACATTTCGCGAATGTGGTAGGGACGTTTGAGTAATGTCGAGCGGTATTCCTTGCTTTTTATCGTCATTTGTCGAGTCTACAACCAGCAACCCCTTGAGAGGTTCACTTAGCTTGACTATGTCTCCATGAGCCGTGCGTTACGACTCAGTGTATGTTTGGTTTTCATTCCACGAAGTGTCCAGCCTGTGTGGGGATCTTACATACAACCGATATCAAACCACTTGCCTACGTTCCCGGCTCGGTCGCTCCAGGCGCGCTTCTGACGCTGCAAAGAAAGCATCGCCATTGACTTGGTCTGTTAAAATTTTTGTGCAATTTAGGAAAAAAACGCGTGTGGGTGTTCCTTCGATTGTGCGCAAAGCGGAACTGTTGAGCTAACTGCAGTCAAAGAATGCGCGGCACGTTAACTGGCGGGACTTTTTGCCATTCGCTCATGACTGCCACTGTGCCAAACACATGACTTCGCCGGTTGCTGCCGCTCAGCATCTTCCGTGAGTTGTCACATGACCACCAGTCATCTTAAAACGCAACTGCCTTTTCCAGGAGCACTTCTTTCCGCCGATACGACTTACAAAACATAGCTTCTGGCCACAACGAAATTCCCGTAAAGTGCTTGCGCAATCAAATTTATCTGCGTTTCCAACTTTGTGTCGCTTTACGCTGTGGCTAGGGCTGGCATTGTTGATCCCGCACAAGCAATGAAACAGTAGGTGAGTGTGGGATACATCTTGGCGCATCGCGTGAGTCACCGCTTCTTCAAACATCGCCGCTGGTGTTTTCGGATTTAAAACAACTGGCATGGCTGTGTAAGCGCTCGATTCTGTGTAGACTTCCTGTGGACTCCCAATGCGTAAAAAACATCCAATGAATCATTGCCTTCTTTAAAAAAAATCATAATATCCTGGGCGTCTCCTCTGCTTATCTTTGAACAAAGTATGATAAACAACACTGAATTAGAATTGATGTGTTCTCGAAAACATTTACTCTGGTAACGTTTCTACAATAGCAAAGTTGATATCAAAGCTGTATGTCGCTTTCAGACTGAAACAGCTTTTGAATGAGTTTATGTGAACATTGTTTTATATGAATGGTCAAGTGATGACTTCAGAGCAAAACCCTCATCCTGCAGCGGGCACGCGTAACAGCAAACGTCATACTGCGAAACAGCAGTTCAAACAAATGTTTCCACTTCTGAAGATTAGTCGCCATTGGAATCCCAGCGATGTTTAGTTCTGGAGCTAACCTTGTTGTGCCAGGTGTTTCAACCGGTCCTCACTACAGCGCTGTTGTCATACGCGTCTGACCTCCTTTACGCATCTTCCAGTGCCGCGCAACAAGCGGACGTCTCCAAACGCGAGAGCCAACTTCCCAGTCTCCGCGCGTAGTCGGGAAGCGCACTTAACAATCCCCGAGTGTTTGTAGGGCGCTTGTACGCATACGTAGCATACACGTGCGCTGTATCCCATGTTCGGCGCTTGTTCACCGCAGTAAAGCTGGTAAGCCAAACCGCACGCTTTTGCTTGTTGAATTGGTACGAGTCAACATACTTCAGCATATGGTCACGCCTGGAGATGCCAGTTTGTAGTTAAAAGAGAGCGCCGTTTTGAAACTTCGCTGGTCAAGCGGTCTCTGCTCGGACATCGTGAACCCATTTGACTTGCCTTTGATATGGTCATCGCTTTGGTCACACCGGACTAACTCGTTTGTTTGTGAGTACGTCGATCAAGCGTGCAATCGCTTGTCTGACACGTAGCGCATTTTTGTAATACCGTTTTGAAACGACTAGGCGCCTTTATGGACAATGTCTTGCGAATTCATTTTGTTTCTTCTAAAATGAACTTGTTTCGGTATGGACGGAATGCTGCTCGCGACAGAAAGTTGATAAAAACCTGTACGAAATTTGCATGTAAATATTGGGACGCAACATAGTGCTGATTTGTAGTTTTACCCACCATCCAACTCAACTTTCACGATGCTCTCACGTTTTATCGGGCCGTTTAACACAACCATGCCATGTCACATGGAAGAGAGAAGCAATTTGGACCTTTCACACTCGCAGCAGATGTGGAATTTGCTTGTGGTTGAAATCTACCTTGCTTTTAGTGCCTACATATACCGACATGGCTAGTGACTATTGCAAATAATTCCTGCATCGCGTATCAACAACACATCACACGAAAGCTCCGGACGACGTGAGCTGTGCTGCTGCGCGAGTCAGCTTCATGCGACGCGCTGCGCGAGACGGGCGAACGAGAAAATTTAATCCACAAAACGTTAGCGCGTGGGAACTGATTGAGACGGCGCAGCGAGATGTTTTCCCTGGTGCGATGACCGTGAAATGCGGCGACGTTAAATCGGTAGGCAATAAGGCGGAGCAGCGCCTTGTACGAAGTGCCGCCGGTTTCTCTCGAAGGTTTGGGAGCAGGAAAACTGTGAAGAGCTTTCTTGCAACGGCTGTCTTTCAATCAGCGCTGGAATGCAACTCACGCCGCGTGGGAGCTGATGTTTTGGCGCCGGGCGTGTAAAGAGTG
>JGI24022J15233_10008861_pt1 | contig 11288 bp, 3 predicted proteins | sample Ectturendosymbi2_FD_15233 | JGI IMG/M metagenome (IMG submission 15233)
CGACTTTTGCGCAGGACTGAAGATGTGTAACACACGAAACTAGTTTCCTTACGCAATAAATTGCGATAGATTCGCTTGGTGTGGGTCACTGATGTGGCTTAACAAACACTGATGTGGATAATAAGTGTTTTTGATATTTTACCTGATTCAAGGTGAGTTTTGATCATTCCTTTTTTAACCTACATTTCCACATGGGAGGATTGAAACTATAGGAAAGTCTTCATGTCTCAAGGTTATCAGAGACCTTCTACTGATTTCCTGGCTCTGTACTTTTCTAAGCCATGCCACTTGGTCTTCATAGTGGTTTCTGGATTGTTTTGCCATACAGATGTATGGCACATTGAAAGAGATTTCTCTTTGTGATGACTGTGTGCAGGCTTGATGTAAACTAATTTTTGTAGCTTGTGTTTGAAAGCCAAGAGTATTGTGTGAATTGTCTTTTCTTTTACACAAAACCGCGTGATTTGTGATTGGTGGCATTAGGGTGTCAAGTACAGTGCTTGGCTTGCTTATCTGACATCATAAACTTAGTAAAATTCCATCTCTGTCATTTGTACTAGGTAATTCTTTACAAAAGATTCCTCATTATAAGCTTCACAGAAAAACAATGTGAAAACCGAAGGCTGTGTTAAGCTTGAAATAAGCACAATTTATGTGTGTTCAAGTAGTTTTTTGTGTAGGCAGTACTATGGAAGAAAACTGCATTGATTTTTGTAATAAGCGATGTTGCATTGCAATTCAATGTTTGGCCTGTAGTTTTAAGGTGTTACAATTTTCTTGCCATGCAGAGTTGCTGATCAAAGGGTGGTCAGTTTTAATATCTTTTTTGACAATGTCTAACAAAAAAATTTTTATTTTAAACGATCTCAGTGCATGAGCTTAATAATAAAAGAAATAAAAAAGATTGCAATAAGAGGTTTGACAAAAAAATGATTTAGAGTATCGTTTTTCAACTGGGGTTCCATGGAACCTTAGGGTTCTGCAAGAGGCTGCCATTTAACAACCTTATGTACCTTAATAAACAAATTTCATATCTGAATATAGTGTACGTAACATACATTCAGTTGGGTGCATAACCTTTTAACATTGTCATTTCTCCATGGAAATATACTTTTGTCATGTTAATTTTACCTTCTGCAGTGTCCTAAAAACAAACTGTAACCCTAACCCTGGCATTGAAATTGTGCATGGCAAAATGATGGCATTTAGAAGACTTGCTCTGCATTTGATTTGCGTGAACTTAACCAAAATTGTCTACATATGCTAATTTCAATTTTTTGTTACACAAAAACAAAATTTTACGTATTCCATATTTTGATATATTGTAGGTAACAAATACGGCTGTGATATCCAATGGTCATCAGCGTTTTTTAATTTGATCCACGGGGTCAAAATATAGGTCAAAAGGTCATCACGCCAAAATTTATCCAAATAACAAAAATGATGTCAGATTTGGATTCCTGGTTTTTCCCCTTTTCAAAGATACCTTACTTTTCCAGATTGGACCACTAGTTCAAAAGATATGGGTTTTGAAGTTGGGCGCCCTCCCTATTTTCTTTAAATTTTCAAAAAAAATAACCCCCCATTTCTTGGAAACCGATTATCCAACCAACGAAAAATTTTAGATTAGAGGTTTGGGGGCCAAAACCAACATGTATGCCGAATTTCATTAAATTCTGAAAGGGTTGGGTTTAGAATTGTCTTTTTTTTTGGGTGAATTGGCATGGAATGACTTTTGTATAAATATAAGTAGTTTTGCTGTATTTCCAGATGCTTGTGATTCATGTGCGTTGAACATTTATGTTACAGTTTGGTGATATTGACATTGACCGGACATTGAAAGAGATTTCTCTTCCTGATGACTGTGTCCAGGTTTGTTGCAAACTAGTTTTCGTAGATTGTGTTTGAGAGCCAAGAGTATTGTTAATTGTCTTCTCTTGTAAGCTGTGCTTTCGTCATAGTACCGAATGTGGCCCGCAATGCTTGTGTACCTTTTAATCATAAATAAATATTCAAACTTATTTCAATTGTTCCTGCTTGTATTGACACTTGTCATGGATGTCATCTGCTGACGTGCTGTTGTAGTTAAACGACAAATTAAAGTACCTTAACTATAAATATCAGCCAGCGCTAAACTTAGTAGAGATTTTGATCTACATGAATAATTTCGCCGTGAGTTTGTTCTACAGTTTTGTTTGTTGTGTTACGGTACCGATTTAATTATATAACGTGAGTGTATGTAGACGCTTGCTTTTCAAAATAATGTTGTTTATTTTTATCCGCAGTTTCCAACGTCATGGCCAGAACAAGGTTAGTCGTACGTCATTCGTATTGTTTAAACGAATTCAATCGATTTTTTAAGAAATTTATAAAATGTGCGACACTTAGTTAAGTTGTATATGTTGCCAATACATCGACGGTATTCAAGCACTGAAAAATATCTGCGGTGTTGGGTCTTCGCAGTGCGCTGCGTGATTCTTGGCTCCTTTTCATTGGGAACTTTTCAGTGATTTCTTTAAATTGGGACGTCTTGCGCAGATTGTTCCGGGCTGTCGTTCTGCTTCAGTGAGGACTTCGCCACCGCTCCGGGAAAGCTCGAGCCATTCTCGAAAATTCCACGCAAGTATTCTTCTGAAGCGGAGATCCCGAATACTGACAAAAATCCTGTAGTCTGCAACGGAGTGCATGATGACGTGCACGGATACGCAGCAGTTGAAGGGTCAGGCTTCGGTGACGTTAGCGAATGCAATGGCATTATTGAAAATGCAGTTGCATCCGAACCCGTGGCAGAACGTGAGGAAATCGCTGTGAGCGAGCCTCAAGATGCGCAATTGAAACAAGTCGTTTGCAACACTGACGACTCCCGATCGTTCAACGATGAACAGGACGCCGAAACTCGAAAACCTGTTGTTGAAGAAACTGTTGCCGAAGTTGATTCGTGCGAAACGCGAACAAACGCAAATTGCCCAACTGAGAACGCTCGTGACTTTTCAATTCCCGAGTCGCCCGAAAGGACAGAAAGCAATTCCGCAACAAACACCGGACCGGCTGTTGAGAAAACAGCCGTCTCGCGGACGGCCTTGGACTCGAATAACGCTGCTCCTGCTAAGACCAGCTGGGCTGGCCTTTTTCGCAATTCAGCTCCTGTGCCGGCGGCATCGCCGTCAAGCGCTCATGGCGCAGTAAATGGACACAAGCTGCAGAAAGAGCTTGCGTCAAAAAACGCTGCTAGGCTTGGCACAAACAATTTGCGCGACCACGATCTGTCCGCCGGTCCTAGCACCATATCCAAACCTGCTGCTACTGCTGTCAGCAAAAGCGAGAAAAACGTGAGATGTGTTTCCGTTGATGAAGACCCTGACGCAAGGCGCCTTGCCGGTATGATGCATGGTCTAATTGTTTGTTTACGCGCTGCTGCTAATAGGTGAAAGGCGCACACAATACCGTTTGCACCCTCGTGGAAACTTAAGATGTATTCAAGTTAAATCTGGCGATTAGTTTTGCTACATGTTGTGTAAAGCTAGATCATGCTTTGTTACGTCTGCACGCTTGAGACAATGTGAAGTAAACGAGTTGCACGAAATAATAGAGAAAGACAGGTAAGTTGCGACGCAGACTCATCCGTATGGCACTTGGTCCGCAAGAAATGTTCACAAGGTTCTATCACTGATCTAATTTTTTACGTTTTACAGAGGAACTGTCGGAAATGCGTCTAATATACAAACCTCAAGCCTTCATACCGAGAGGACTGATTAATATCAGCAACTGGTGTTACATCAACGCTGTATCCTTTAATATATTTTCATTAACGAGCTTTACTTCGTTTGTCGCGACGCAGTTTTCATTATGAAGTTCCAATCGCTAAATTGGATAACTCAGCACACTTCATTTGCTGGCGTGTTGTGTCATTCAAGGTTTAGTGCTGTGACACAGCGCGAGTGGCGATACACTGAAGGTGGTGCTCAGCGACTCGGGCTCTACCTGTGTGCGCTGTGAAAACAGCGAGCGTGCATTTGCGGTTCAGTGCAGGAAAGAATGCGTGCTATTTAGTAGAGCGGCGATGATGAGATTTCCTTAATTTGCAATCTGCTGCAGACTCTTCAAGCCTTGCTCGCCTGCCCCCCATTTTTTCAGCTTCTGAAAGCCTTGCCTGTTATCCCGACCGTGAAGCGTCGCATCACTTCCACGCCTATTCTCGATAGCTTGTAAGTCGACCGTTACACGAGCGCTCTGCACTCGTGCTGTGAGTGTACTACTCCGTTATTTTTTTCTGGTTTTATCTAATGTGAAAGAGTGCTTAAAGTGCCCTTGAAGTATCGATCAAGGTCAGTCTCTTTTGAAATCAAATAAAATTAATGTAGTCCGCAAACGTGCCTTCTCCATATTTCACATCAGCTTTATTTTTCTGCTGTTCGTTGAATGAGTCTCGGATTAATTGCGCGGTTAGCCATCCTTTGTGACATATGTAAAGACAATGGATGTAACCGTGAGTTAAAAACCATGTGGCACTGCGTTTGTTGCTTGAAAAAAAACAATACGTTTAAACACTCAATGTATTAAAATCTTTTTCAAAATTTAAGCAGCGGCTTGATGTTTGATCTTATGCGGCGAAAAGCATTAGTAGATTGTGTGGCCAGTCTTCACAGAATCTTTTTTTGCTGGAGAAAGCGCCAAAACCAAAACAACGTGAAAGCACTTGGCATTTCAAAACGGTGGCGAAATAAACTTCAAAAAATAACACTTGATTATATATCGCTAGTTTAGGGCTGCTCAAAATGTGTTCATTCGCACTGTCGTGAACGTGAGAATATCAGTTACTTCGGCGTTTTGCCTTTGCATCCGAGTTTTACCGGGTGCCATTGATCTCGGTGCAAAAGTAAACGAACCAAATTAAGGTTCATGTTATGGATGTGCAAAACAAGAAATGGTCTTGCACGACAACGTGTGTCTGTTTAAATCACAGCGTGCACCTGGCATCAGAATTTCGGCCTCTGTCAACGAAACGAGGCTATCAGCAGAGCAAGGACGTACGACACGGGCCGCCGTTTGAGCCGCGCTGTGTCTACAACATGCTCACTGTCATCAAGTCCACTTTGTCCGAAATGGTATGCAGCAGCAAGGAAGCTTTGTAATCTGGTTTTGAATCTCGTTTCGAAGTTCTTTCAGAACTTTTCATGTTTAGCTGGTACCTGCGAATCCAGCCATGAGCATTTGCCAGGGATGTGGAGCCGGAACTCGAATCTCAGGCCCAAGCTCCAAACATCTAAATTTTTTTGGCTCCAGAACGATTTGGACCACTGAAAACTAACAATCATTCTATTATTTGTACAACTTGCTTGACCCACAAAGTGTGTCTGTGGAACCAACCGGAACCCAAATTTCAGGTTCCGGCTCCACCATCTGAAACTGGTTCTTAACCGGGAAGCGTCAATAAATTTTCAGGGGGGCAACGCTGCACAACGTTAAAAGTTTGATCGGTAAATCTACCAAACAACGCATTTGCTTTTACAACTTCTTCATAGCCAGCTGACTTGAAACAGAGGGCAAGTACTTAAGGGAGGCATGGTAAAAAAAAGTTAAGAACGACTCATCTAAAAGTTTTTGGCTCCGGTTCCAGACATCCAAAATTGCATGGGCTCGGACTCCACAGCCCTGGCATTTACCAAAACATGCGCATTTGTGAAAGTCCTCATCTCCCTAACGAAACCCACGGCGAACTGTTTTTACGTCACTTCAGTCATAGTTTGGTTGCAAACATAGGTATTTCGTTTCACGAACTCGTTAGAAACAACGCCGAAGTTACGGGTGCGAGTAGAAATAGATAACGACACAACGAAGCATATCATTTGTTACGAGTTTTTTTTTCTGTGTGTCTGAATTTCGGGCGAACGCGCTCGTGTCTTTTCTTTCCCACAAACTGTGACCAGTGTTTTCCCACGGTGTAAACAAACCTTCGAGAAGACAGACAGCAACATACTGTTGAGTAAAATACTGTAGATAAATTTGAAATGCTTGCGTTGTCAGGGAACGTGTTTCGTCGGTCTTCCGAAAATACTGCCCTTATTCCAGCAACGTAAAATCTTCAAATGCGAACATACAATGTAGCTTCAAATGAAAAGACACAATAGTGACAACTGCGCAGGACCAGCAGAGTATTTGCGCAGTGAGATCTCATCCTTGCGCACTTGCAACATTTCAAATTTAATATCGTATGTATACCGCATAGCTGTTTTACTGCTTCAAAGAAACGTTTCACTGGTTGTGTGTGTCTGTAGTCTACAAGGTTGTGCAATGACATGCGCACTGAAACAAAATTTGCTCAGTGTAAGATTTTCTCAGAGAAAACACTACCCACTGACTGTAACCCACTAAGCTGCTACAGTACAACGGTTTTGTGCTCTACTCTGCCTTGCGAGACTCCCAAATCAACAGTAGTTGTCTGTTATTTAAAGGGTCGTCAAGAAGATGCCGAAGAATTCCAGGCGGTCATTTTGAACGGCCTGCACGAAGAAATGACGAGACTTTTCAAGCAAATCGAAAATGGCTCCAACCACACCCTGTCAAATGCGTCATCGCGTTTGCCGGACGTCGATTCCCAAGTCGAGGTTGGTTTGATGTGTTAGTGCTGACCAGAAGGCGGACCGTGAAATTTGCTAAAAATTTTGCCAGAGTCGCGTGAAACGTTTCGTAGCAGTTCGGGTAAAGCATTTCGTAGAAGTTCCTGATTCGTTTTCGACGCTGTAACCCGATTAACTTCGCTCTATTTCTCAAGTAGAACTTGTCTGTTTCGTTTGCAATATCATCTTTTGAAACGATATTCGTCGTCAGTTAAATGAACTAGCAACCATGGCGGTCGTTTCACTTGGGTGGAAAAAAGAACTTGGTTCACAGAAGCTTAGTTTAAAATCAAACGAGTCGCAACGACTGAAAGGAGTTTCTGCGCTGACTGTTACTTGGCATATACCCATGAAAAAAGTAACCTCGCTCACAGAATCTCAACAGCTGACTTCGTAGTCACTGCTGTTACCGACGTTGCTGAAGCGAAAATAGATCTGCTGGCTTCCACTGCTCTGTGGGAAATTGCTCCATTTAAATCGGCAGTTTCTGACTTGAAACAGGGTCATGTCAGCTTGGACGTACTGTTGCTCCGAATGTTTCCGAAAACACTGTTTTCTGTCACCTCCGAATGTTTCCGAAACAGACCGTGCTTCGAAGATCGAGTGGAATAACTTCTGTTCACTTTAGTCGCGCGCAGCAATCAAGGGCAGACTGTTTGCTCTGCAACAGTGTTCCTACGACAATCTAGAAGTGTCGTTTGTGGTTCGGATGAAGAAATCGCCTACTCTGCGGTTTCAACGTACGCTGTGCACGAAGCTCGCAGGAGAAAGACTCACGCTGCGCATCTGTCGTCGAGCTGCCTTGTCAGTCGCCTGCACTTGGACGTACTTTAATATAATTGGCGAAAACACTCCAATCAGCACATTCGAACTTTGACATGCGCAGCACTGCCGCGACCCAAAGTTGGCGCAAAGCAAACATGAGTCTATTCCTCGCCGGTCCGATTGCCATGTCATTGCTTACTTTTGTTCACGAGACAACGTTTCGCCTCGTCTTGTCTTGTCCTGTGGTAAAAGTCACGCAGAGCAACTACCCAGGACGCGCAAACCCTGTTGTCGTTTAAAAAGAACCAAGAGCCTTGGTTCAGCGTCATCATCAATCTTTGCATCCAATGCAGTGATGATAGTGGAACGAACGTGATCGCGCGTCGAAAGCAGCGGCCTGCCAACAGCAATCTTTGCTAAATACGTAACCGACAGTGCCTTCAATCATAGCGATTTGCGTTTTCAGGTTCATTCGGCTTTTTCTATCACTTGGTACACCTACGAGTTGTTTGCTTTTATACGTTTATTGCATTGTGGGTTGATGGGACACCGGCGTTGTTTGTCAAGCAACCATCGTCACAATACCGTTTACTCACCCAGCAGCTTCACTGAAGGCTGCTCAGCCACGCTATTGTTTCAGATTTAAAAACTCGGTAGATTTCGGAAAGTTTTTTGCGCCTTATTTTTCTTCAAACGTGCGTTCGATTTTCTCACTGCGTTGTCGCAGAGATAGACTTGAACGACTGAAAGATCGTCATCTGCATCAGCTGCGTTCTCACTGCTGCGACCTGAGCTCAGAAACAAATACGAATCGTCTGCCTGGTTGGTCAAGTAACAAGCGACAGCATTTGTCGAGTGTTTGGGGATGATATGGTCATACCAGGGCAACGTGAATGCTTAAACGTTTATTGTGATGACAACGGGTCTTGTGCATCAACACAATACAATGAATATCTTCCCTATGTCTGTGTCCCTGTCAGTGGCACAGGGAAGCATCCTTTCTCTGTGGCTAAGACATGTTAAATTTTATCGAAATCGAAGCGTTAGTCGCTCCGTCTTCTCTTTCGTCGCCTAGGTTCGATTTTTAAAGCGGATTCATTTACGACGGCACAGCTTCCGTCGCACGGCACTTCATCGTATGAAAATGCACTTTATGGAAATGAATTCCCCATCAGCTGAGCTTATTTATCTGCAGGCTCCACTCCGTGACGACGCAGCCAATGAGGATAACAGCAACGGCTTCGAAGATGAGTGGGAAGAAGTGGCCAAGAACAATAGAAGTGCTGTAACGAGGAGAGCTGACATCACAAGGTAATTGCAGACGTGTTTTTTTCTTCGTGAAGCTTAATAAAAGCCCCTGGACTTTTGCTGTACTACTGCGCAATATTGTTGCCGACGGCCAATCAGGAACGCGTCCCTGTCTGAGATAGAAAAATAATTCTTACGCCACTATGTGAATTTTTGGTTGCTGGAAAGGTTTCTAGAGCTTCATTAGTACTTTTTTTTCACCGAGAACCCGTTTGCACTGAGGCCAACCCTGGCTTAGTCGTCTTTATCGTTTAGCTACCGTTTGCGCTCAAGTGAAGCCTGTGTCGGCTTAAGCCTGAAAAGATGTCATGCAACAGCATCAGGTTGACAATTCAAAGCTCTAGGTGTACTGCAAGATTTGGTGGGATCAGCCGAATGTGCTCTGCTGCTTTCATGGCTTTGCGATGATTCCGAATTGATTTCTACCACAAAGGCGGCGAAGTTAAAACTCTCAGCAAACTTTTTTGAAAGGAAATCGATTTCACTTCACGCACCTCAGTCCTGAAAGCTTATTCAAATAGAATTCTATTTGCAAAAACCGGCCATGTTGACCAGCTTCTTAATGTACACAGTAATTCTCGGCGCCAAGATTTTAAAATTCGATAAAGCAAAGCTGCGATCGTGTGAGCAGTACCAAGGTTTACTACCTAGGTACTGCTTACACCAGAGATTGGGAACCTCCAGCCCGCGTGAACATATGATATGGCCTGCATCAGAATTTTCGTCACCCAATTTAGAGTACAAGATCGCGTCAAAACGAAGCTCCATGGTGAGCAGGTACTTAACATAGTACGTCATAAGAAGCCTCCATCCCTCACAGTGAGAAAAAAGTAGTAGTTTAGAATAGAACCAACTGTTTGCGGCCGTCAGCGACAGTCCACAATTTATGCTGCCCGTTGCAATAAATAGGTTCCTCACCCCTGGTACACGCTATGTTTTGGTGGATCAGAATTGTAGTTCATGTTAGTTGAGAAAAAGCAAAAGATAATTTTTTCTAAAAAAGCAAAAGATAATTTTTTTCGTAGCTTTTGGTGACGAAAACTTGGCTCGAAAGAAACGCAAATTAACGACTACGTTTTACAGTCACACAGGTCGTTATTTTTTATCAATTTTTCGCAAATCCAACGTGTCGGGCATTTCCTGTTGTGTGTCATGTAACTTGCTTTCTACGCCTGGGTAGCGACTGAAAGTGGGCTGGGCAGTTCAGATTAGTGAACCAGGAGGGCTCCTAATCCAACATGCCAACTGAGATCGGATAATAAATAGGATTCACTGTTTAACCTTTCACAAGGACATTGTTAAGGAATGTGCGCACGTGGGGTGTGTGTGATGTGTGCAAATAATTGTTAAAATTGTTTTGTTTTTATAGGCTAGTTGAGAACGTGCGATGAGAGCGAGTGACAAAAAAACGAAGAAAAAGGCGAACGGAATGTCGTTCATGTTTACCTTTTTCTTCGTTTTTTGTCGCTCGCTCGCACTGCATGTTATGAGCAAGCAAGAAAACAGAAACTGCAACTTCTCAGAAGTTAAAAATTCAACCCAGTAGTGCTGACACATTGGGCTGGTGGTACAACAAAGCTGAATTGCAAGATTTCCTACTGCAGTTCGCTTTAAAATAACTCCGCGTGCCTGCCAAGCCGGCATCAGAGAGAGAGAGAGCTTTTTCCAGTGTGGGGTTTAACAAGTTGTTGTGATCTCGTTGAGCGGACAATTTAAGAAGTTATAATATGCTGCACCGCAATAGACTTGCTTTTTGTTTTGGGAATACTAAATTGTCTTATGCTGGTTTTGCTGCATTGTTAGAAGCCCAAAAAATTAGAAAAGCCTTCTGGGTTCGGATCAGGTGTCCTGGAATAGTAAATTCTCAATTCCTCATCCCAAGTGGTGGCGTAAGTCTTTCAGTCAGATCGCATGTGTGAGAATCCAGCTGATGCTCCAACGTATTTGTGTTGGGTGTTATGGTGCTATCAGTGAGCAACTGTTTATATTCGCTAAGTTTTAGGATGCATGAGTCTACTGATATGACTCACGTCGTTAAGAGCAGTGGCGAAAAGGAGAAATGCGTCTGTTCGGACAGACCAAAATGCACGGGACATTTCTATTTGCTTCCACAGATGAACCAGCTGTATCCATGTATTTAAAATGTAATTTTGGCTGGTGTTCTTTTTTCGCCAAATTTATCAGACAGGAACTCGAACAACAAATCGAACGTTGCCGATCTGCTTTCCCTCCTCGGTGTCTATATTCGGAAAATCAACCACGTCTAGCCCATGGGTGCAATGCTATGACAACACTCAATCAACATGAGATTATGTCTAAAATTGTCCTTATCTTTTCACAGCTTATGTAGCTTTGTATGATATGCAAGATTGCCGGAATTTTTGCCAAAAGGCGCGCGTGGCTTCCTCCAATTTCGTTGCGTTGCTGTTTCCACTTGCTTTTCCTGGTTAATGTTATACCGTCAATAGTTCCACGTGTGGTTGTCTAAACACCAAATCTCATCCGCAGAACTCCAATATCGGAAATGTTCCGCGGCGAGCTGTGCACGTCCGTGTTCAGGCCGGGACAAAAGGTGTCGGTGTCCCTGGAACCTTTCTT
>JGI24022J15233_10008862_pt1 | contig 11287 bp, 8 predicted proteins | sample Ectturendosymbi2_FD_15233 | JGI IMG/M metagenome (IMG submission 15233)
TGGGCAACGTCACGGCTCGAACAGGTTTGGGATTGGGAACCACTGCACTACAGGTAGTCACATCACAGTTGATGATGGGTGGACAAGCAAAATGTGTGATGAGTTCAGAGATGACAGATAAACAAGCCAAGTCATGTACACAACATACATACTAGTCGTGAGAAAAACTTTGTAAGTACTCAACCACGGTGGCTTTCATGCATACTCACTGTATTCATTGTCAGTGACATCATAATCATCCATGTGAGTTCACTGACAAGTTCTGAAGTTAAAGTTTTTAACAGCAGTGGCTACAGAACCATCGATGGATCTTCTTAAATTTGAAACCTTATTCAACCATCTCTTGTAACATGACAGTAACACACGAGGAGAATGCAGTAGGCTTTGTAGAAACATATTAGACACAAAAGGTAAACCTAAAACATAACCCTAGTAACTGTAGCCTTAACCAATTGAAATGCTAAGCTAAGCTAACATTAACCTAATCCTCACCTAACACTAACCTAAGTTCTAACCCTAACCAAAGTTCTAACCCTAAGCTAACACTAACCTAACCCTAAACTAATGCAAACCTAACCCTAAGCTAACATGACTAAGCTAGCGCAAACCTAAAGCCAACCTAACAGTAATCCCTAAACCAAAAGTTTGTAAAGCTTTGAAGAAAGAAACGAAAAAGTGGTCTCACAAATTGAAACGTGCAAGCAGTCATTACGAAAACCTAAGGCGCCAAGTCAAGAGACAAACCCTTATCCATTGACATGGATGGTAGACAGACTTGGAACCTATCCCGTAGGCTGCCACATCAATGCTAGTTGAATGACAAACCAAAAGTTTTATTGGAATCGCGTCATGAGAGACAGGATGGTCTAATAAGTTTTGAATCAAGAAGATCCATGGGTGGATGGTGGTTCCATAGCCACTTCCTTTTTAACGCTAGCCTATTTCTGAATTGGTGTTCAACTGAAAATTGATCAAGATTTCATATAGACTAGCAGCAGTTTGCAAATAAAAGATTTAACAAACAAGAGAATAATCTAATAAGTAAAGGATGCATGAAAAACAGAGTATCTTTAAGATCAGACAACAACAGTGGTTTGCGGATTGGCCTAGTATGCTGAAGTTCAATAAAAAAATCAATCCTTTTTATAGAAAAAATTAAGAAAGAAAACATAAAAAAAATAATAACAGTATTCCTTAGCCTTCTTTGAAGGTGCATTGTGAAAGACGGATGTCCGTCAGTAGTAGATCTTAATCGCGGATATAAAATAACGTAACTGGAATCGCAAAAACCAATAATTTATGCTTAGCAATGGCACAAAAACGGTAGTAAAAATTATATTTGTTGCTAACCTAGGCTTGCTTCCAGCCACCATTGCATTCACACCAATATTATTCCAATCTTGACAACAAGCTAAGGTTTGAGCAGTTGTGAAAATATAAAAAAGTAAAACATTGCAACTTTTTAGCATTACGTGTTTGGGGAAAGGTTATATTAAATTGCAATTACAAACTCTTTTTTGTATTGTATCTACACCTTTGTTTATTGTGTCACGAGTTTTTTTGCACTCTGGTTATGTTGTCACACATCCATTAACGATATCTGTTCTGACAGACATCCGTTCTTTATTGTACCTTCCTTGAATGCTTCTACCAAATTTCAAGCAGATTTAAGGAAATCTGACTATTTACCAGACAGTTTTCTTGTACCAACTATGCTATCATAGCGTTTGATCCAAAAAAACAAAATTTCATTTACCCACACAAACACCACTACATTAACACCGCTCAAACTTGCTCTTAGAGTTGCTGATTTTTGCATGCTTGCTCCTGCAATGATCTTCTAATAGCTTGCCAACTTCTACAAATGTACCTTTTTCCTTTCCTCATTTTTTTACATAAGATTTCTGAGAGACAGTTCACATGCATGTTTGGCATTAGAAAGCGGACGAAGATTTAGTGCTCGCGTGACATCATACAGATCTATGTGAACCATGTACTGTAGTTACTAATAGCTACCAAGTCGTAAAATTTAGTGAATTAAGTGAGTAATTATAGCCAAGATGATTTAAATGAGTGGTTTTCAACCTGGGAGCTTGATCCCCATGGGTGTTGTTTGCCATTTTTTGAGGGTTCGCAAGAGCTTCTGATAAAAATATTAATACTTACTTTTAGATTTTATATTTCGTATATGAAAGCACTTTTTGTCGTAGCCAAAATATTAGGATTACCTAGCAAAAATTATGACTACTTTTTATTTCAAAATTGTTCTGAGTGTGATTATGACTATTACAAAGTTGTGAGCGTGATTATGATTGTTACANTACTGTTGTGTTTGGCAACGCACAAATAACTTTTGACATAAGAAAGATATAAGAATGTGCTATGTTTGTAAATTAGACATCTCTGATGCGGTAGCTAACTTGGGAGTTATTCTAGTTTTCAATGAGTTGTGCTGTGGAGTGATTTGTATATGGCACGGGTCTTTCTCACTGATGCTTCCATGTGCATGAATTTAATTAAATGAGTCTTTGTTAAACAAACATAGGGATATCATGCATTATTTTTAGTCAAAGTGATTGTTCATTATGCAAACACAACTGCATTTCATATGCCTGACTGGAAATTTTCAGAAGGGGTCGTTAGGCTAATTTGGGTTGCAAAATGGGTTGCTGTATGAAAAAGGTTGAAAACCACTGATTTAAATGAAGTGCTTATCATAATCTGAACTAGGTCCATGACTTACAAGGAAGCTAAACTTAACATCCAAAATTAACCTTAAATGATGATTAGTGATTGATTCGAGTGTTGCTGATTTGTTGTTTATTTAGGGTTTATTCATTGTTTATGTCACAATTTTACTAAAAAAAGCTGGAAACAAATAATTTTGACATTTCACTCCTGCTATCAACTAAAATCACTAATTTTTTCTTGGTTTTTACATTATTTTATACTGTCTGCTTATTGGCGGTCGAAACATGTTTTTTTTGATTGGGGGCATGTAACTTAGGTTTTGTCTAATGAAATCGGATGGTGAATGATCCGGATCATAGGGGATGGTTTTTGCAAAGTGTTGTTAGAATTGGAAAATGTTACTTAACGTACTTAATTGAGAAATAGCTAATTTAGTAAAGTTTTGATGTTTACATATGCATGCTGGTGAACTGACCCTAAGTAGTGAGTTAAGTGATGGGATTAAAAAAACATGTTGGTTGAATACCAAATTTGGGTAAAAATGTTTTTGGCCATAACTTTTGAACTAGAAACGCTAGATAAAGACTAAAGACTCATATTATAGTCCAGTTTCCACTAACGCTTGAACCAAAAAATTGGCTCTTGCCTTGGTGTTGGCATCTAGGGCCCAGTGACCTTGGTCAAAAATGCACAGAACTATCCCTATTATGATGTTACCCATAAAAAAAACAAAATTTGCTAATTAAAAAAATCTAAAATAAAAGATTATGTGCATATTTAGATGGTTTGAACAGCTATAGTATCTAGCTCAATCGGCTGGCAAAGCTATGGTGGTGCAAAGTGAACCAAAAAAGTGGCTCAATTATGATTTTAAAGTATGAGTATATTATACACTGGCTTCCAACGTGTTAAGTAAAGACAATTGTACATTTGAAATAAATTTGAAATTACTTTTTAGTACTTGTATTTATTACTACAAAATTTTTTGCAGAAATTTTTGACTAATTGGTGCTGTATGTGAAATCTCAAACAATCATGTTTTACTTGCTAGTTGCATCCACATTTTATTTGGTTGTATTGTAAATGCTGTTCAAATATTTCATTAAACACTTATTTTGTTTCAGCTTTATTTTGTATAGCTACACTTTTGCATTATTCAGCTGCGCAAAGAGCTGTTTTGTTTAATATACTGTGAATACTCAAGGCAGATGCAAATCTGCATTTTGGAGTGATAAAATTGCTTTTACAAAAGCATTGCATCTTAGCAATGAGTTGGGCTGTTGATGAGTGGAAGGTTGGTCTTGATCATAGGACTCTAACCAAAATCAGTGAAATTGAAAACCAAAATGACAAATTACGCAAAGAGACCAAGCAGAAGCAATTTCAGTTAGAATCTTTAGAAGCTGCTTTTGGGAAGCAGGTAAAGTAATGGATGTTTTGTGTGCATGGTGTGGTAATGTTTTTGTACTGCTTGTTTCTAATGAATAAGACTGTGTATGGCAAAAAAGTCACATTTTTATAATCACTTCATTGTTGCTTTTGATCAATTTCAGTCTTTTTGTTGATTATGGAAGGTGTAAGAAAGCCCTGTTTATTACATTGTTGAAAACAATAAAACACATGTGGCTCAATGTCATGTAATATAATCAGTGCTTCATTTATTTCTTAAGTTTTGAATGTTTCAAAAACTAACATAATAAAATATTTAAACTGTTTTAATCAAAATAACCACAGCTTGTGCCAAAATGAAGAAAGGACTGCTAGAAAACAGTAGAAATAAACTTTAACACAAAATAAGCAATATGGAGGAGTGATCAGATTATTTTGTGGATATTTTGATATAGGCATTGTGTTATAAAATGCTGGAAGGATGTTGCAAGTGTTAATGTAGTGTTCTATCAGACTTAATACAAGTAGTGTTTTGTGCTTGAATCAAGCAAGGTTCAACAATATTTTAGTTGGTGCCAATGCTTTGCTCAGTGCTTAGTATCACAGTAGTTCATGTTGGTTTTAATGCTATGGTCATAGATTAATTTCTGTGCTGTTCAAAATATTTTACTTTTTTAATGTCATGAGTGTACAAGGGTACAAAAATATTGCAAGAATGTGGTTTTTTTGTTGCTGGTCAAGTTGGTTACAATTGCAATGACACCAAGCATCTAACCATCAAATTGGTTTTGTATGAAAGTGATGGTGAACTTGACTACATTTTATATTCGGCTTACTTGAACTACCGTTTTCAAGCTTGCACACTGTTTCAACTCTGTAATCTACATCACTTGTGTCAGAGAACTAACTGATCTGGTATGCACTTGCTCTTGATACAACAATAATAAGGAAGCAATTTATATTTTCAAACAGCTCTTAGTGTCACATAGATTTTGTATTGGTCTCCAAATACCCTCAGCACAGTCAGTGGCAATTTTCTTACATTAGTTGATCCAACTGTCAGCTTAGATATTCTATGCTAACATTCTCAAGATTTTAAAATGAAAATAACCGCCAAAGAAAATGATGTAAATGACATTTTTGCATTCGGTAACTCTTGCTACCATCAGTGCATTTGCAATTAAACTGCAGTGATCTCGCTGCAAGTTCTTATGGACAGTCATGAGAAAAGCACTGTGAAAAATGAAAAATGTGAAACGCTGTTATGGTAGTGACGTAGTGGCACAAACCATAGGTAGCCACATTCTCAAGATTTACTTAACGGAACCATTCAACCCAAGAGCTGCAATGTGGATGCAAATCACATATACTTCCAAGGTGGCATCAGATTTCAATTAATGGTAGTTACACTTTTCTGTGCATGTCACTTTTTATGGTGTATGCAGTAGTTGGTAATAGGCTTAGGCTGCCCAGATGTAGTTTAACAATTTGCCTCTTGTGCTGCTTTACAAAAGTGTTGCATAGTTTGCAAATCTTCAATACTTCTTTGGCTAACAAAATAAGCTTTAGCCTGGCGGCAAGCTTCTGAGGAATCTGTCCGCTTTCATACTTCTGTGATGATTAAAACTTGCAAAGTTGGGTTTACACTTTCTCTGCCATGCCCAGATCCTTGCAGATCTGAGCACCTGATCCATCGAGAGAGACAGGTTGTGACACAGCACTCCCTGCACAACTGTGTTGATCATCTGGCAGTTCCTTCCCACGTATACAACTTCGCTCTCAACTGGGCTTGCTGTAAACCTTATCCACCAGTCTAGGGGCAATGACTCAATGACCTCTGTGTTTTTTTAGTGCCCTGGTGTTTTTGCAGTAGCTAAGGTTTCTTTCTTGAAACTAATTTTGCGTTTTTCATTGCATCATCAGTCCTGTAAACCATAAGATAAACCTTACAGGCGAAATGTTAGCACTTGAAAACAGGTATAGAAAGAAACATACACGAACTGTGGCTAGTTACAATGAGTACCAAAATTTGCAAAGTTTTTGAAACTTTGCAAATTTTAGTTTTTTTATAACCAAGCAAAAGGCCATTTTTTACATTCTTTAGCTAGTCTAACATACATAAAATTTTTTAAAAGTATGTATAATATGCTTTTCATAACTAAGCAAAAGGCTATTTTTTATGTATTGTTGCAGAAGCAAAAAACTGAAGAGGAAAAATCACACATTTCAGGTTTAAAGCGTGAAAATGGAACTCTTGCTGAAACATGTGCCAAGTTGGAACAAAAGGTGAAAATATTTGTTTTAATTTTCTTGCACTTTTTTGTTCATTCTTTGTAAAATGATCATTGTTTAGAATGCAAAGTTTAACATACTTTAAAAATTAAAAGTCTTGATTTATTTAGCAATCTGGGCAGCTTGTGTAAATTGCCCATTTTGTGGCACATGGTTTTACCTGTTGTGTGCTAAATACCAAAGTAATAATAAATATATTGCCATGAAAAGTTTGTGCATTTGTATTTCACACACACACATGCAGAGACTTTTTCTTCAGTTAATAAAAAGTTTATGACAAATTTTATGGATCTGTAATTGTGTCTGTGTAGGTTGACAAGCTTGACCATGAAATGCACAACAAGGATACTCTTCTAAGCAGTCTTAAAGATCAATTACAAAGATGCAAAAGACAAATGGAACAAAATGCTAGCAAGGTTTGAATAGCATATTTTGCTGTCTCTTTGCAATGATGTGTGAACTGCATTGTTTCCTGAAAATATGTTAGTTGAAAGATGAATTGCACAATGCTGTAATTGCAATTATATTTTTTAAGTATCCTAAATCCTGAAAGCATAATCCTGGAAACACACTTGTAACTCAAAATGTAGTGCTGTTACATGGAAATTAATGTGTTTCAAATGAAGATTCAAAAGCATGGTGGACCATTTGTTGGTCTTAAGTGTTACACTTTATTTATTTAGTTTTTTTTTTAACATCATAAGCTATTTTGCAGGCATCAAAGAGCCAAAAAAAGGATGAGTCTCAGCAGCAAATAGAGAGCCTCTCTTTTAAGATCTCCGAACTTCAGTCTCTTCTCGCAAAAGAAAAATGCAAAACAGAGTCCTTGGGAAAGCAGCTGTCTGATTCAATGCATGTGAGTATATGTTTTGCTGTTTAGGTTATGGTTAAATGTTGCCATCCAATTAGCAGGCATGAGCCTTAATACAGTGATGCTCTTCTGTTCTTTCTGAAGGGTTACAATTTTTCCAGATGTGAGGTGTTCAGAGTAGATTAAAGCAAAACACCCAATGCCACCCATGTTTTGCATAAAATACATCAAAACATACCTTCCTATGAGTTGCTTAACGTTGAAAATATATTTTTGTGTAAACATCATAGACCTTGCTATTCTTCAAAAGTTAAGTGAAAATACAGTTTTACTGCAGCACATCAATGTTCATGATATCAGTTGGTTGATCCATTTCACGTATATTTATGTGCAGGTGTTGAACAATGTGTCATGATTATCTCCAACTCAAGTTTGCCCTGGGCAGTGGGCAGTCAATTCAACTGCCATCTAGACTTTTGTTGGCTCCATTTTTTCTCACACATACAGTGCACATTCAGTTGCCTCTTGGTCAATCAGCCCCATACCTCATGGGCTTAAAGCGTATTAACCCTTTGAATCACATTCATGTGGACCCCTAAAAATCACTTTCACAGACCCCACGTTAAGAACCTGTGGGCAACTAACTGAATCATAGTCTGTAACAAATATCTATTTTCCAGATATTGGAAATGTTGCGCTGAGTTATCTTTCATATTTGTGATCAATACTAAGTTCTTGTTTTTTTCATTCCTAAGCAGATATGTTACCAGATTAATTTAAACAGCTCATGTGTGCTACACTATTGCCACCTTCAGTGCCAAAGTGTGTTATGTAATGTACTTTATTTTTACATTAAAAGTGCCTTTGTACATTACATAATATTCTTCACTTTACACCTAGTTGTGTGGTGCCATGGGAGACTTTTTTATTGGTACCGGTAAGTATGTATACAGGAAGCCTTGAAAATGTTTTTCCACATTAAAAAAATTGTTTTATTTTTGTACTTGTTGATTTTAGTGTTATTGATTTTGAAATATGTCAAGATATGATGCATTCTATAACAATATAATCAATGCTTTCTGAAGTCTGTGTGTTCAAATTGCATTTAGTTTCTTTTAATAGGTGGTGAGAAAACATGCCTAAACTATCCAAAACTGCTTGGAAGCTAAGGCTTGTCTTTGTATAAAACTGTAGCAGCTAAAGTGACCTATAATTCAGACTTTGGCAAGAAGTTAATTGCAACTGTGTTGAGATTGTAGTGTTCAATTGGCCACTACTGTAATTCCTTATTTCAAAACTTTTTAGGCCCTTGTTTCATTATGTGCATTTGTAGAAGTGAAATAAGTAAAAATGTCTTGGTAGAAACACTGGAAACCTTATTGTGAAATTTTCTGAGAGGTAAATGAGAGAATATAGATTAAGAACCTGTTTTAGAGTATCAGTACGTAATTTTCTGCATTTTTTTGAGAAGAGTTTCTCCAGTGAATAAGCTACAAGGACCCATAAAATGTCACTTGCGTACTTGCAAGTTCTGAACTTTTTTGTTGTTGCATGTTTGAAGCTTATTAGTATTTTTGTGTGTTTGTCTGCATTTTTTGGCTCTGAAGTAATTTGCACAAGCTGGTAATATTCTATATAGCCAGTAGGTCCATGAAATGCCACCCCTGTAAAAATAATATCCAGCTTTTGACAAGTGTTAAAATATTAAGTGAAAATGATATCCAGCTTTTGACAAGTGTTAAAATAAAGTCGACTTATTTTTGGTGTGTAATTTTGATTTCTAAGTTTGCTGCTATCAAGGATGATTGGAATATGTCATTTTTCAGTTATGAACTACATAATGTCATTGTTGATAATAAGAAGTTTTTGCGCATCCTAATTTTGCTTTTGATTGTAGCCCTGAATGCAAGCTTAATTCTAATTTTCCTAGCTTGTGCTTGCAATACTATTTATTTTTCTAACTTCCCTGCAACCAACATTCTGCCAAGTTGTGACTGCAGTTGCAAGCCTATTATTTCAATATCTTTAGACCAAAGTTGCTAAGAAAGCATACATTCCATCTTTGCCTTGGGCTACTGATGACAACATTCTTACACCAGAAAAGAAATCAAAGGCACAACCTGCGGTTGACTTACTCACAGGTTCACCACTGGCTTTATCTGGTCAAGGTACGACTGGTGATCGAGCACTTTTTGTTTTATTGTTTATACTACTGCCCATAGGCGTAGTCAGGGGGGCCAAAGGGGCCATGCCCCCACGAAAATTTTTAGAAAATATGGTCATTTTGTGCTTTGGGGGCGTTTTTCTAAGCAAAATAGTGTTATTTGCCTAAAATCAAACATTTTTCCCCCCAAAAAAAGTTTTTGGCCTGGCTATGCCACTGCTACTGCCAGGGACTGTTATGGTAACAAAGTGTTGCTTATGACGTGTCCATACTGGCACCACTGCAAAGTCGAATGATCTTTTTCGTGTGTTCTTGATAGCTAGGTAAGCATCAAAGTGTATCCTCAAACACGTAAAAAGAAATCGTTCCTTGGTCTTCAGGTGCTGGAGACAATCTCATCTCTCTACTGCCGTCAAGCAGTCAATCTACTGAAGTAGAGAATTTGAGAAGCAAACTGGAAAGTGAGTTCCCACCAACTGCGTATAAAGTTATCTCCTGCTGTTTTGGTGGTGTTATGGTGGTACTGTTATTTGCCTTGCACAATATTGAAGCTGTAGCTTGCAGGAAATTTTGTTTTTTTTCTCGCACTAACCCGTATCTAATTCCCCACTGAGCCGTACGAAAGAAGTTGTGGTTTGTTATAATATCTCAAAGCCCACAAACAAGTTTATTTGGTTAAAGCTTGCTTTTTCAGAATTAGCAGATCCAACTCACTGGCATTGCAGGTTTGGTTTTTCATTGCACTTCTGTTGAAAACGAATGTACTTGCCAGCACCTTTTTGTGGTTGTGCAATTTGGTTGTTCATGTGTGTGCCTAACCGTTCATTATTCGTGTGAAGGAAAGATACGCTTTGCTCTATGTACTGTCGGCAGTATGCAAAACAACTATAATGAACGAATGTTGCAAGAACGGCTTAATTTTTAGACTAATCAGGTCATATTTGCTTTTGCATATCAGAACTTGTCAATGAGCGTATAGTACACCAATGGGTGTACCAGGTTTTTCTGAGTTTGTACCACGTACCTGGTGCTTCCTCTTCAAGATCAGTTACATTTTTGCTCATTCATTATGACATTCTCTACTTTGATGTGATGTTTACGTAAGCAATTGTAATTGTCATGCTATATTTCTCGGCAGTAATCTTAATAAACCAAAAGCTACGTAACGTACCAAGCAAACAGCTCCTTTGGTACTCTTAGACTAGAGGTGATCTTTGAGAATAAGTATATTTTGACTTTTACAAACTAAACCGAATTTTGGGCTTCATTTGACTACATTTCTGAATGTCGAAAACTTGGTCGAGAAGCGATTTCCGTTTTGTTCGCTTGTCAACGACATCCTTTGCAAGGAAGAATTTTCTGCCGTTGTTGAAATTAAGTCGAAAAAGAGAAACTCAAGGCTGAGGGAGGCGCTGGATACAACATCAAACCTCGTTTTTCAGAACTGCCTAATAAATTTCAGCAGCAGCCATGGCATTAAATGAGATATGTTTTTTGTGTTCATTCACACAGTGCATTGTGAAAACATCTTTCATTGTGTTGTTCGCGGACTGTGGGTAACTTGCGCTCACAAGGATTTTAGCGCGCACTTGACAATTTACTGTCTCTTTTGCACTGCGCTTTGCGAATTCAGTGCATCTGCAGTTCTGTAACCTCGTATTTCCGACAGAAATCGCTTATCGAGGCGGAAACTAATCGTTTGTCGCAAATCGGACAACTTCGAATTGCGATGCAGTCGTCGAGTACGGTTTCTGAAACAAAGCAGTTACAAGACCAAGAAACACAACTGGCGCGGAAAAACTTCGCAAACATGTCTACATTATTTCAACAATCTAGAGACGTCAACTAACTTGGTTGCATTAAGCCAAAAGACGCAATTGCAATTCTGATTACGTCAGGGGTGTGCAACAGGCGGCCCGCGGGCCACAACCCGGCCCGCC
>JGI24022J15233_10008863_pt1 | contig 11287 bp, 10 predicted proteins | sample Ectturendosymbi2_FD_15233 | JGI IMG/M metagenome (IMG submission 15233)
CAACGCGTTTGAAAAATGTGTAGATTTTTGATAATCCGTAAGATCTTTTGGATATGTTCAACCTATTCCGTAAAACCTTTGTAGTTACTTTAAACTTGCTTCATATATATTGTTTGATGAGACTTTGCCAAATTGAACTGACTTCCTTGAAATATAAGATGGAATTAAACTGAAAACACAATCGTAACCCCAGTATTACAAAACTTATTAACCACACTCAGCTGCATGTAAAGATAGCTTAGCACTGCAAGTAATTACATTTGTACAAATCACGGGCTTCTTGAAAATACAATAACTTATCTGCGGAATTTGAAGCCCAAATGGGAAAAAAATTCAAATTTAGTTTCATTTTAGTCACATGTGCTTTGCCAACAAGAGAGATTGAAAGCTCAGGGATGGATATTAGGGAAGGATAACGAGGCAGTCGCCTCGGGCCCCTCTTTTTCAGAGATAGCGTTCCCCCCATTGAGAGCTTTGCACCATTGCTTAGTTAAAAAAGTTGTGTTCCACTCTAGACCCACATTTAAAGAAGCTCTGAAGCAAGTCATGTTTTTCAAAATAAAGCAAAAATTATGGGAAAATGTGCCACAGGAGGCAGCTTTCAATTGTGTAGCTGCAAAACTGTACATATTTTTCTTCCTTTCTTATGTATCTTATGCTCTTGAATTTAGTTCATAAATTGAAATGTGAAATAAATTTAACCCTTTCATCCACGCAATCCCACATCTACCTTTCGCAATGGCGATGTTTTGAGGGCCCTTTATGAGAGCTTGCCCCATAAATTTTAATATCCACTCCTGTGCAAGATATCTCAGTATTTGTAAGTAATGGCAGTGTCAATTCCCTCAGCACTTACAAAATAAAAAGCATCTTGCTACTTACGCTAGATTTTGAAGCTGGCTCTTCTCGTTGCAGTTAAATTATTTCAAAGAATTTACTGTAGGATAGGGTGGCAATCAACATCAGATGAATGTTGAAACACTGAGCTTATGAACAGCAGGTCGGAGTCTAATATCTTGAAAAGACTGATTTTTTACTTGCCGACAAGGTAAAGGGAAATCATAGATGAAAACGTTAAGGCTCCACATGATTGTGATTGAACCGTCACAATACATGTCATCACAAGCAAATATCTAGAAGAAATGCTATTGTTGCTAAACAGTGACTATGGCGCAATGAAGAAGCCTTTGAAACTGAGTCGCTTCTTACCCAAAGTTTGGGCTTCAAGACATAAAATTTATCTCACCACCATATTCACGCGTGTAGTTTTAAAACTGTGCAAAAACAAAAATCTACGATATTGATTTAAGGCTACGCTGACACTGGAAACAAGAAAAGGTTGTATTTGTAACATCCACTGTCATCAGAGAGGAAATTGCGATGGTCTTGAAATGAAGCTTACATAACCATTAAGTGGGATACAGCAAGCTGGTGCTCCAAAAACAGCTGCGAAAAGCGTTACTCCAATTGTTTTTACCTGCGGTCATTGATGATTACAAAAGGTCAGATACAAGTTTCTATTCCACTAAAAGCTGAAGTAGGATGGATTCCTTAAGGCAGTTTCGTTGATTTGCACTGAAGTATTTCTTTGGCTTATATTCAAATATTTTACGTGCAAACTTTGGAATGGGTGGCATTTCCCCGTTGCCCTCCCTGGCTGCGCGCCTTGTTGCAACCGTATTCTGATTGCAGGCTACAGACCAGCGCAGGAATTCGTGATTGAGCGAAGTTTATGTGCACACCGATTCGGTAATTCAAATTAACCAACACCATTTTCAACAATCATGACAATTCAGTTTACATAGTAAATCTGTATACTGTGTCTACAGATAATCCAGTGGCAATGTTCATTTTTCTCGTTTATTCCCTGTTTTATTTTGCTGGGGAAACGTATCCAACAAAAAGTAACATGAAATTTGCACAACTACATAACCTTTTATCACAAAATGTTGGGGGGGACAAAATATATTATGTCCCCCCCGTCCTGCCCAAACAACTTGGTCCCTGCACAGGTCTGTAATTTGGTGTCTCAGGCATATTCCCATTCTTGTTTTTGCATACGGGAATTATTGTTGTGTTTGAATAGGTATTGGGTATATACCCGTGGACAATACACACGTTGAATAGTTCATTGAGAAAAAAAACGCAGAGATTCATCTGCATAAAGCAAGTGCTCTGCAGAAATGCAATCAGGCCCTGGTGCCTGTTCAAGGGCAGTTTTTGAAGAAGCAATTTCAGCAAAACAACAGAACGCATGGGTATTTCAAGACCCAGATAGTTCTCCTTGCAGTACATGCTGTGTTTCACAGACTCTGCAGACGCATTGGCAGAGCTTTCAAAGTTTAATATGCCCTTGAAATAGTCTTTCCACATTTTAACAATCTCTGAACCACCATTAACTCCACCCACCAATGTTGTTGGTTATGCGGATCTGGTTTTGTTATTGACCTTTTGCCAAAATGTGTTATTGGTTTTATCAGCCTGTAGTGCAGCTGCTAGGCCATTGATCTTATGTATTTCAACATCTTTGCAGCATTGCTGCAGTGAATATTTGAAATATTTTTCTGTTTTAGCCAGGTTCCTGTATATGCCATCAGTCTTGGGTCTATTACAGTTTACCCATAGCCGGAAGGCTGCCTTTGCAATTTGGTGTTTTGATTTGACCACCGAGTTCCAGCCAGGAATGTTAAATTTACCAGCATTCTTTTCACCTGTTTTTTCAAATGCAGAGGATGCAGCAGCAAGCAAAGCACTGGTCAGCTCTGCATACAAGTTTTCTATTTCTTCCAGATGTTTCTCATCTGTACAATGAATGCTTGGACAGTTCCTAACCACTGTGGGCAATTGCAGTTGATCAAGTAGGTTTTTGCTTTCATGGTAGTAGTCCTCGCTTTCCTGGGCTGTAACCTTAAGCCAGTCAATTCGACTTGGCTGGGGCTCCATCACCTCATCAGCAAATTCAGGAAGGTGGGAACACTGAATGGTGACTGCCACAGCCCGATAATCAGAAAGTATGCACTTGGTTAGCACATCCATAATGAACATTGCTTGATGCACTGAAAAGGATGAGGCAAAATGGTTTATGCAAAATATTGTGTTGTGTGCATCACTAACGTATGTAAATGTGTCCTGGGGTAATAGTGCATAATCAGAAATAATAAAATCATTTTCCATACAAAGTCTTCCAACAAACCACCAAATGAATTTGTGGCCCCACCATTGAAATCCCCAACAAAATATATTGTGAAATAACTTTTGAAAATGTTTTGTGAAATACCTTTGCAAATTCATTACAAATCCACCAACATCTCCTGGAACACGGGGTAGAGATTGTATCACTATTATGTCTTTTTCAAAGAAATGCTTCTAATCGTCCTTTGAGTGTCTACATTGAATGTGAATTGATTGTTGTCTTTGATCTTGTTTAACTTTCACCAATCTTTGCTTGATACTTGTTGGTCAACAAACCTTGGGCATAACCTCAACCAACTAAGAGACCTTTTTGACCTCAGATTTAAAGATTTCCTCGAGAAATATCTTCCATCATGTTAAAAACACTAATTCAGCTCAACAAAAATCATTCCGATGAATCCATCTTGTTAAACGTGGAGCTGTACAGCAAAGAGAAGAAGTGACGCAACCGCATCACGTGACTTTTGTCTGCGGCGTAATTGAATATCGACCTCTTCCTGTGGCGATCTGCAATCATTTATATCACTTGACCTTGACAATTTGTTCCGAAGAAAACTCTTTCATCTTGCGAAAGCAACTCATAAATTGGTTTTATTTGGCAACAGGCTGAACGTCGTCCTTTCGTAAATGTGATGCGAAACATGGGTTGGAACTCTTGAAGGTTTGGTAGAAAAATTGGCAGCAAATCGATAAATATTTGATATTTTTGTTTAACCTTTGAATTGATTTAACCATTGCATAAAAGTTAATTCTTGAAATGAATGATTAGATTTTTTTAAAGACCTTTTGAATTAATTTTTAAGAGTGGAAGGCCTTTCAGTTCAAGCAGTACCAAGTTTACCCATTTTTGTAATTCTTAATTTCAACCTGGCAAAATTTGACAAACAGTTTTGTACGCGAATGTGATTTGTTTGAAAATACATTTTAAAGGTATACTATAAACAATTTTATGACCAGTCTTCCCTCTTAGTTGTACGTGTGCACATGCCCATAAATTTTTATAGGCGTGCACAAAAAAAATAGAAGTGAGCAAAAAGATTTGTGTTTCTGTGCAAAGAACCAAATCTGATCTGAAAATAAATAAATGTCTGTTTCAACGGAGTTGTCCTTGAATCGTCCACTTGCAGAACCTTGCGTGTTTAGAGCAAAGACAACGTAGGAACCTACATAGCTTTCAAAGTTTGAGGATCCAATGTAGGATTCCCGGTCTGAAGAACCAATGTGGAGGTTTGGGGTAGCCAGGGTAGAGGCTGCTTGTGAAGAAGGTCGTCGTTGCATGTAGAACTGCTGGTTTCCCCAAACGCTGGTTTCTCCTACGAACACGAGGCAGCTTAGTCGGTGAGCGCTTATCTGACCCGCAACTAAAGCTGCCTGATATTTTAGGTTGCAAAGTCGAAGCAAGGCGTTTTCTTTCACTTTTTCAAAGGCCGGTTTCACAGATTTTCTCGTGCACAAATCTTTATTTACAAAAGGCTTCTGATAACCAGCAGCAGAAAATGCCTCAACGACGGCATAGCAGCAGAACAGTAAACGTTCACCGCATGCGAGGCAGAACGAACCCCGACAACACGTGGTCTTCACGCTGTATAGCGCGAAACGTCGACTCGTGAAATGATGTCGGCACACCCAATCAATCCGCGAGGATTCGAGCACGCACACGCGAAATTCCCTTGGCGAAAAAGACTGACACAAGCAAGCACATAGTAGTAAAAACTCGTGCAACAATTAAAAAGTCTCTGTTGTCTGTCAGCTTTCGAGGAATCAGCGGAATGTGCTCTGTTTCATCTTTTTGCGATGATTCAAACTTGCACATGTCTGGATTCAAGTAGCTTGTCTCAACAAAAATGACTTAAGGGAATTTTTTGAGCAATTTTTTAAAATAGGAAACGTAATACTACGCACCTTCGGTCCTACAATCCGCAAGAAATCTTCACTGGTGAAAAATTGAAAGCTGAAGCTTAAGCAGAGAAAAAAGCAAACTCAACACTAAAATGAATAAATCAAAACACAAACTTCGGTAGGTACACACATGTCAAATCTTATCACTAGAGGTGAATTTAGCATGGTATTACATCCAGTGGCGGATCCAGGGGCAGGCGAGTCGGGCGATCGCCTCCCCCCCTATAACTTGCGAAAGCAACTTTATTCATTATAATTATACATAATTTGGAAAACAACATATAAAAACCAATTCCGTATAAATCTTTCATGTTCTAAATCTCTCATGCGTTCGCGATATAAGGCTATTCTGTCGTCCATTTTCTGATCTCTCTTACAGTAGTGAAGCCTTTATGAGACTTGACTACCAGAATTCGTCCCCCTTAATGCTGATAGCTGGATGCGCTTTTGGTTACATCCCTGCAGTTTGTTTTGGTGACCATTGCTTTTTGTCATGTGTCTTGTGCTTTTGCCCATACCATTAGCCCAGCATTGTCATGGTTGCTGTATGGATTCCTAAATAACTGAACTGCATTGTCACTTACACATTGCATTTTCCATAGGCACTAACTTGTATCATTACAGAAATTTTAATGACTTCTTCAAAAATTTTGATTGGCTCCTGTATAGTCCTTAACGTTGACTCCGGATCCTACACAGGCTCGATCCTAAAACATTGACTCTTGCTCCGGCCTAAAATGCAAACTCCAACACACATGCCCCGTGATCATCTTTGGTGCTGAGCCTATATTGAAAGGTTTCACCTTGCACTCTCCATATTTACTGCTCACCTAAAAGAAGGAAAGATCACAGTCTTCACAGTCTTCCTTTCTTTCCCTATTTCCCTACATTTAATGCTGAACGTAAACGAATAGAAAATTGCAATCTTGCTTTCCCTATTCCCAGAGATGAGCGGACTGTAATATTTCACAGTCCTGATGATCCAGTCCTGAATTTTCAACTCAGTCCAGGTCCAATCATAGTCCAAAATATTTTAGCAAGTGGGACGTCTAAGTCCAACTAAAATTCGTAAAATTAACAAAATACAGCTTTAAATAAAATCTCGCAATTTTTCCATTCCCCCAGTCCAAATCCGGTTCTGATTCTACACTTTTGAAGCGATTTATACTTCGGATCCAGTCGAAATCCAAAAACATCCGTCATAGTCCAGCCCAATACTCATCTTTGCTATTTCCCTACGTTTGGTGTTGAACCCAATGAAAAGCAAAATGTTCGCCTTGTTTTCCCTACTTTCCTACTTTTAGTGCAGACACTAAAAAAGAGATGAGCGGAGTCACAGTTTTCGGACTGCGAATCCACTCCCGATTCTGGCTTATTTTGAAACATCAACTCCGACTCCTCTTTTGCACTATGAAAACTTCCAAGTAACTCATATAAGAAAGATGGTTTCTATTTTGCCTCATAAAGCAAAATAAATTTTGTGGCTATTTTGTCTTTGATCAAACATGAATGATTGAAGTGGTCACATGACAAGCACAATACAGAGAGACACAACATATTGAGGTTTAAAGTTACAGCTTAGCCTATCTTTACGCAACGTCGACGAAAAGCCATTAAAAGCTTGCCCGCACTTGAATCAGATGTTGCGGTCACTGGTCAGCTAAGAAGATCATACATTCCAAACTTGTCATGTCTTTTGACCTTGTCGTGTGATCGCTTCAAATAATTTTGTACAGCTACTGACAAAATAACTTCAGAACAGTGTTTGCCTCGTGAGGCAAAATAGACATTGATTGCTTATCAAATGTATATCTTTAAACCTGTAGGTTCTACTGTAATTTAAATAATAAAGTGTTAACAATTGAAACACTAGTTGAGTAGTTTAAGCTTCAAAAATTAACCAGATATCTGACAGTTATTTGAATTGAGCGTTAACTTCCAATTTTTACAAAAGAATCATTCATTGTAAATCTCCAAGGTCAGGAGCTGATCCCCTGTTTACAAATATTTAATCCTGCTTTAACCATGTGCTCAGACAAAGCTCTGAACTATAACTGTGCTAAGCTAAGCCAGTGTGCAAGCAAATCATACAAAAAATTACCAAGAAGAACATTACGCATTACTTACAAACCCTTTCAAATTTAACGTAGGCAATAGAACTGCAAAACAATAGGTTTTCTTTACTTCAAGCTGCAACCATCAGGGCAAACATCCAAATTTTTTAAGGATGGCTCGAAAATATGAGCGAAGGTTGGCCTTTGCAAGTGGTGGCTAGGCTAGAAATCTGCACAATGCAAATAAATATTCTACTGTACATAAATTCTAACATGTCAAATCCTATTATTATATATCGGCACACTGTTACTTCTTTATAGTCTGTTTTGTTGAGCATAATTTTTTACATGTGTCTTGTGCTTTTGCCCACATCATTAGCCCAACATTCTCATGGTTACGGCATGGATTCCTAAATTCCCGAACTGCCTTACCACTTACACACTGTATTTTGCATAGGAATTAGGCACTAACTTCTAAAACCATCATTGGTGGTGAAATGCTCGGTACTCCCAACCAGTGTCACCCGTTTGTGTTATATGGCGACACTGGTCAGAAAACACGTTACAATTAATTCCATTTTGTTTGACAACAACAAGCATCATTACATAAATTAGGTCCCTTAAAGTTTTGATTGGCTCCTGCACAGACCTTAATGTTGATACCGGCTCCTGTTCCGGCCTAAAATGCAAACTCTGGCAGGAGTCCACTCCGGCACTCCGGCTTCGCGATCATCTCTGCACTAAACGTAGGAAAGTTTGATTTGAATTTTGTGTGCGGAAGCACTTCCCTATTTCCTACCACCCCTCTCTCCGTGCAATAAGGGATTGACCCATGATCTGTGCCTGTGCGCGAGCAGTGAGCACACACGTGAATTCCCTTGCCGCAAATCACAGGCTGAAGCAAACAAGACCGGAGGTCCAGAAAACGATCACATGCTATGAAATGCCAATTCGTAATGCAATGGTTGCACCAACTATACCAGTGTGGGTTTTGTTCTGCGATCACTGCAAACCATTGCATATTCCAATGAGCATTGCATGCTTCAGTGAGCAATATATGCTTCAATAGGTATTCCATACTTCAGTGAGCATTGCATACTTCAAGGAGATGGAACACTTCAGTGCTAGGAAAATGATTTCTTTCAGAATCACGAGTTTTTAAAAATGGAGTCAAAACGCAAAACCAATTCCAAAATGCATTGAAGGTAAATACGAATCAAAACCTCAACTTTCTTGAATCTCTTTGTTTCGAACAATATATGAAATTCAAGCAGAGCAGCAAATACAATTCAATATCGCCGTAAGATGATCCAAATGAATGTGAAGTGAACTGATGCAACTATTCCAAGATCAAATAGTTGAATCAAATCCACCGGATTGCTTCTATCTCTGTCGAAAATACGAAAGCAAAGGTCTTGAGAAAATGAATCAACAATCACGAAAGTTTGTTTCGTTGCATTTGTGAGTATTTGCACACAACTCGCTACAAGTTATACACAAGAACGTAATTGTAAATTTTTAAGCAACAAATAAAGGGGTTAAAAATTTTTTCAACTTGCAATCCTTTGACTGGTTCCTTGATATTTTCATCATTTCTTCCATTCACGATTAAAATCATTGGTCATAAAATGCCATCATGGCATGCAATTTCACTTCTTTCATCACAATCACCGAAACACCGTAGCAGTAATATTATGGAATTTAAAAGTTTAAAATGGTATTTAAAGGCAGTTACGAGGCGTCAAAACAAACGTTCCTGCCTATGAATACGAAAAATTGCATCCAGAATTTTTATGTTTAGTTGAATTATTGTCGATTCCAACATAAGAACTTTTGGGATTTGTAGGAAATCTACGGAAACGTTTTTAGTAAGAAATCTGTTGAATGTGAACCAACTATTAATTTACCAATTGTCCATGAACTTGAATACCTTGTGACTGTATAACATTTGCAAAAGGACTAAAACAAACAAAACATAAGAAAAACGAGGAAACTGCGATATAAAAGTAAACATCTCAAATGTTTGTTTTTCTCAAGGTAGATTTTCTTCATTGATCATCAAAATACGACGGAGGATTTTCACGTTGGGGTTCACTGAAAGCTGCATTTTTTGCTGCATTAATTGCTTCTTGTTGTTTATTGTTTATTTCACGATCTGAAGCTGCATCCACTGAAGACGTTTGTGGTTGCTGGGCAACAGATGTTTGTTGCTGGGCAACAAAGATTGGTTGCTGATTTCCTGCAGCAACTTGCTGGTTTGATCCAGGAGCAATGAGGTGAACGACAGTGACAAGGTCTGAAGGATAGGTTGTTGGCTGCCCTGAAATAAAAAAGCATATGCAAGCTTCACAAAATTTCAGTGCATGGGTTTCCCATAAATCGTATAGTAAGTTATATCCAGAGTTTCTGGAAAGATTAGTAGCAAAAAAGTTGATAAATTTCGTATTTTTCACTCAAAAGATATCGGATAAAAATCAAATTGAAATTTTTATATTTTTGTTTTTGAGGGAACTTCGAGCAACATCTAGCATGCATCAATTTCCGATATTGTTGGGCGTTTTATTTTTTGATGGTTAAAATGAAGTTTTTGATTTCATGCGCTGAAAGGTAAGTGTGAAGTTCTGTCTCGGACGAGTTGCATCTATCCTCAGATAACAAAAATTGTATTGAAATTATTTTTCCGACTGTAATTTTGTTTACTTTTCGCTTTTTGTTGACCTCCTTGAAATTATCTAAATTTTGATGTTTGTCTTCTTTGATTTATATCTTTATCGCATACTCAAGCTCACCATTGCACAGATCATTAGTGGTACAAAGGAGTACCAGGATTATTAACGTGCAAAATAGGACGCGTTTTGGGTGTGAACAAACACCCAAGTAATACTTGTGCGGAGTGAAATGTATGAAACGCCTCACTGATTTCAGAAAGAGTATTACTAATTGGTCTTTGTGTGATAAAATCTCTATAGTATTATGCTTTTCAGAGACACAAATGTTGATGAATGTGCTTCATGCAAAACTCTTTTTCTCTTAAAAATATATTCTATACTGTTTTCTTTAGGAAGCAGTAAAAACATATACAGTTTCCTTTGAAAAAACACATGTCTTGAAAAACTGTTAGTGTTCAATATGGAGATAAAAATACAGTATAAAACAAGCTTTATGAAGATGTTATTGTTTTTTTTCAAACTTTTATTTCTCCAGATTAAACGTTCTCATATTTTCACCGCTTCCGAGCAAGAATTTATAAGAAAACTAAAACAACCCGATAAACGTTTAAATTCTGTGGTCAGTGTTCAACTTTTGTTATTGTTTGAAAATAAAGCTAAAAATAATCTGTGTACCAGCCTGCAACAGCGTAAGGATAGCTCTGAACAACTCCAGGCTGGACGTGCTGGGGCCCTTGATTACCGTTCACATAATATGCAGCCTGACCACCAATATGGACTTGCTGTAACAGCCAAATAAAAAGTCTAATTCACATTCGCGATCAATGTATTTTCCTTTTACAAATTCATGCATTTACTCTCGGACAGAGGTAGCCGGAGTCACATTTTCAGACTACGACTTCGCTCCTGTTCCAAATTTTGGAAACCAGGTCCGCAAAATTTTAAATTTGAGAATCCGACTCCTGTTCAGACTCCGGCTGCCATCGATGAAATAGAAAATTAGCAATGTTTTTACTTAAGAAATGACTATTATAAAGACCGCACAACTGCCAAAATTGACAAGTGGCTCCGGACCTGGTCCAGTTTTTCACAAATTTTTAACTCCCGCTGCGGATCCGGGTCCGAACGAAAAATAGAGATTCCTGCCGGAATAGACTCAGGCACACATTGTGGCCACCTCTGCTTTCGGCTTGTTAGAAACATTTCAAAATGTAGAATTAATTCCCGTTGTTGGCTTCATTTGACTATCTGTCATCCTCAACTCTTTGGTCCCGTGCCTGCGGGAAATTTTTTTGGCGAAGGTTTGCAACCCTATAACTCGCCTGACGATTGAGCTAGAAAGCTGTTCAAACCATCTACGGATTCAGCAAGTCTTCTAGTAGAAACTGAAAAAACATTTTTCGGTTTGGGTTGAGGGTTTTCTGGGGGGGATGTGACAAGTGGGGGTGTCTTTTGCGTTTTTTTGGCCTACTT
>JGI24022J15233_10008864_pt1 | contig 11287 bp, 6 predicted proteins | sample Ectturendosymbi2_FD_15233 | JGI IMG/M metagenome (IMG submission 15233)
ACTTTACATTTTTTGACAGTGAATTATACTACCATAAAGTTTGTTTGTTATTTTTTACAGGTTATTTTATTGTTAAGATAAGCAAGAATAAGTCATTTTTAACAAAGGCGTAAGTTTGCAACAAAGTGTGAAACATGTTTCATGTTGAAACATGAAACGACAAAGTCGCAGTCTGCAAGTAACAGTTAATAAGAAGTGAATCTGAAAGTTCATACTCTGAACTAACACCAACCATAAAGCACATAGACCTCAAGAACAGGCCCGTAACCAGCTTGGGACACTAGGAGGGGCAAAGAGTTTTCCAAGAGGGGCCCAAATTTTTGAACTATGTCCAATAGTTTTAAATTATGTCCAGCACATTTTCCAGGGGGGGAGAAACATTTTGCATGGGGGGATTTGCCCACCTGTGCCCCCCTGGTTACGAGCCTGCTCAAGAATATGTTTTACAATATGAATGCCTTTGCGTTTATTGCTACTTATGTTTTCAGCTGAGATATCTGAACCAGGCTATGACGCTCTTCGATGTTTCAGTGGTGGTTCCTGTTAATTTTGCTTTTTTCACCATCAACGCTATTCTTGCAGGGGCTGTATTTTACGAGGTAAGCAAATCCCACAAGTCATGGTAACTGGTGTTTTCACATCGATGTTGCAGTACTAGTATGTAAGTCCGTTTTTGACGAATAACTGTTTAGATGGCCACTGCGAGTTGTTTTAGTGCGTATAGCGATTGAAGTGTACTAATTCGAAATTATTCTACTTTTTGTGCGCAGTGTTTCACTGATGCTATTTTTGCAGGAATTTTTTCACCAAAGTCAAATCGATATATTTATGTTCTTGTTTGGATGTTGCCTTTCTTTCCTGGGTGTCATATTCATAACAGGGAGACCCTCTGATTCGAGTGAAGTAGAAGAAGGCGCATTACATCTTGATATGATGCCTAATTTTATTAGATCTTTTGCTGTTTCGTTGCAAGTGCAGAAGATCCAACCCACTCGCAATCTTAGCCAGGTGTGATAAATCTGTGTTGGTTTGCTTTGAAATGTAGAGTTCAAAACAATTGTTGTTGGTAAAAGTTTGCAGGTAAACACCCTTTCCTTCTCATCATTTATCTCTTATTCAAATAAAATATGTTCAGAAACTCTGCTTGAATAAGAGCTAAATAAACCATACTAACAGTTTGGTCAAGAACTGAACGTTTTAGAATCTTGTAACGGAGTAAAATTTTGCAATTTTGGTTTAAATAAAACTGCACAATTCTAAAACGGTTGTAACTAACTGCGAAATATCAAACACCGGTTAGTCAGACACAGAAAAGATAAAACCACGTATTTGCATTTGTTTGCGCCGAGTACGACGACGCTGCAGTGCTGTCGAAGCACTGTTGTTTTATTGTTATTTCAAGCTGGAATTATGGCCAGAATCTCGGGACCTACGTGCTATAGCAGTTACTGTTTCAGACTCAGTATGCATGCCACCATTCTCTGATTGGTCTTTATTCACACGTGTTCATCCTTCTGCAGGCTACATGTTATCCCGACGAAGAAGTGCCTATATTGCAATCGCGTAGGAGTAGCTGCCGTAGTCGTCAGTCAAGTGAATCGCAAGTTTCTGCTGATCGAACTATATACACTGCAAAGCGTGCAAGTGGAGAAGAGGACGTGAAACACGGGGAAGAGAACGACGCGTTCAGCTTGCCCAGAAGTGATCTAGATGATTCCGATGATTGACCGATTTTGTTTTTTTCTGTTGCTGTCGCGTACGCTGCTGATCTTAATCAGTGAGATTTAGTGCCAAACACACTTGTAATGCTACAGCGTTAGTAACGATGCACTTGGTACTATGTGTCAAAAACCAGCTTGGCAAAATTTTGCTGAAATGTATTCGTCATAGTGACTGCTGGGCTATACTGAAATCCCTTGATTAAGTGATCATTTTCGTGTAAATGTGTACATTATTCCGAAATTCAAACAAATGTAGTCTAATGCTGCTTCCGGGTTACTCCATTCTGTTTTTTATGTCTTTTCACTAGTTCACTAGCCTATCTTTTCGAAATTTTGACCGAATTGACTAATTTTTTTCGGTCATTTAAAACACAATTCGGGCTATGACGGAACGAAAACCAAGACTCCATTACGCACACAAGGCATTTGCGTTTCTGCCCTCAACTTGCTTTACACTTCTGACTTGTTCGAGATTATTTGTTGATTTTAATACTGCATACGTCAATAACGTCACGCTTTCACAGTTTCGCCAATGTCATTTCGCTTTTTATGACTTGGCTTATGGTATCAATGTATGCAAACGTACTAAACTTGGTGTTGTTGCAGTCGCTTCCTTTCTTACAGTTAAACCAGCCTCAATCGCTAGCGTGGTGCGTAGTACCAATCGGTTTCATATTTGCTATTTCTTGTTGCGTTGTGACCAGATTCTCTTGTTACCATTTCGTTTTGTTACGATGTGCGGTGCCATTGTCAACATCAACCAAAGATGTTTTGGTACGTATACTATATCTCATATCTGTACGAGTTGGTGCGCTTGATTTTTTTCGTTTGAGAGGAACTGTTTTTTGTCATATGCATAACCCAAACTTTTTGCGATTGTGCGCGGTACTGAGCTTGGCGTGAAGTGAGCAATTACCAACACATAATGCTGTAGTATTTATGGCAGTATTTCTTTGTATGTCTACCTTCGGGCTGTGACCCAATCTTTCTGCTACGTTTTGAAGTATTGCCCTGAGTCCGGTATTCCATGAAGTCTTCCTTCTTTGTTCGTGCGCGTGCAGTTAACCATGAGTGCAAATTCTGCTTTTGGTGCAATTGTGAAAAATGTGAACGAAGCTTGAGCTCCGAGTGAGCAATATTTCATAGCTTTGGAAAATCGGGCAGTGCCCCTCTTGCTGCCTCTGGTAAAAAATTTTTCTCCTTTCTTGCTTGTTTCCTTTACTCGCAAACCTCAGTAAACGCGAAATTGGTTGAGGAAAGAACTCTTAAAAACAATAAAGTTTGTCTACTTCCGGGTCAAGAACTCACGTGGTAAACTAAATCATGATATGTCGCTAATTGTAAGGGTGTCTGTCATATCTGCCGGATCTCATTGATTTGTTTTTACGTGATCTTTGGTGTTCGACAGCGCTTAGTACTAGCTGTTGTAAGCCTCGCAGTTACCTTGCACCAATGAAAGCAACATTGAGGTAGTTTTGTGTGTTTAGTGTGTATGGCGCAGATGTAAGGAGTGTATCGATTATACTCTGTTAACGTGCTTTGCTACTTGCGACGGGTTAGTGTTTCATAAAACGCTTTCAGTGCGATGAGCAATGAACACATGCGTAGACTAGGGTTCAGCCGTGTATAGTCAATAGCAGTCATGAAATGAGATAATCGTCACCAACTGTGTGAATCAAAATCCTCCCTCGTTCTTATTTATTGCGAAAAATGTGTATATACTGAATATGGAACAGTTAGATGTTTTACACGATCGTTTGGCGAGAGCGTGGAAGTCGACATGCATCATTTTGATTTGTAATGACATGTTGCGTATATCTTGGTAAAACGTGTTGAAAACCCACCTTTTTCCTGTAATTGTCTGTGCTTTTCCAACACCGTTTCTTATCACGTACTATTGTACTTTTCCAAGTATATGCAGAGTTAAGAAAGCTTTCAATCAACTGCATTTATTTGGTGCATATCATTATTCTAATGAAGTTACACGTGGCCTTATTTTTAACAGTTTTTCGTGTGTGTTGCTATGGCTTGCAAAACTATTGTTATGCTTGATTTTTTCAGGTGCAGTGTGTTTAAGTAAATCTGTTTGAGGAACTGCCTGCCATTGTTAGCAATTTAGAAGAAACGGGTAAGTTATTTGCACGTTTCATGTACGGCCATTGCATTTATTCTGCGAATCGGACCACGTAATTGTGAAAAGTATATAAACAATTAAAAGCCATTAAATAGTTTGCCTCGTTTCCGACCTGCAGATCCAACTTACTCTGAAGCTTTTAACTTTTTTTTCTTTGTCGGATCTCACTAAAACTTTGAAAACTGAATTGCTTTGTTGTTCGCTGCGTGGTATGCTCTAATTGCTTCTCGAAATCGGTGACGAAAATAATAGCAATGCAGTATTGAAATAACTATCGACGAGAATATTTGAAAAGAACAGGGAAGGTTACTACTCGCTATATGGCGTGACCTTTGTCACACAATCAAGTTGTCACCGTCTTGCTGCGATCAGCGTTTCATTACCACACAATCGTTTATCAATAAATAGGATGTGCGAGACCCTGACTATATAATTTTTCCAAGATTGGAAATCTGCTGCAGTCTTTGGCCTTTTAAGGGCCGCGAAATCCACTGTAGTGGCGTTTGAGCCGAATTTTGGCCATACCTCGGTGACCGATCGCGTTACAGAGTCAATCTGGGCCTCATAAGAAGCGGATTTCCGTCTACTGTAAAAATGGGTATATTGGCACTTGTTTTTTTTTCACAGCACCCAATAAGAGCTCTGGGAGCTCCTCATGACGTCGCACTGCCCAAAAAGTTCAATTGCTGATTTACTAAATTTTTTTTAATCGAAAGCACACGAACATCTTGTGATGCTTTGGTTAGCGCTCTACCGGGTATCAGGACAAGTGCCTACAGTACAACTACCAACTGGACAATAGCTGTGAAGCGTAGTTGTAAATGGTTTCTTTTAGGCAGTTGTTCTAAAACCCTTCACTGTTGGCCGGTGAGTTATGGCCGAAACTGTCTGAAAGCCACTGCAGTAGCTTTCACTGTCCATGAAGGGTTTTAAGCTATCGGAAAATTTTTGAGCAAGAGCCAATGCTGATGCCACGGCGGGCGTAGCAGTACTAAAATAAAGATACTTTTGAATGTAGACCGTGGCCGTGACTAAGTTTTCAATGGTGAAATATACTGCTGGGAATTATTTTAGGTTTACGGTTTTGTATCGTGCCACATTTGGCGAAAATGACTTTAACCCTTAATCGTAATATAGCCCAATGTATATAATTTCTGGATAAAAGTTTTAAAATCAAGAATGTGGTGAGTTAAGGTGTCAGGTATCTTGTTTGAACGCAACATTTCTCACAGCAAAATGTTCGTCACAACAAGTAACCTGTCATTAACACGTCCTGTGCTGAAACATTTCGCTTTTTCATTTTGAAATTAAACACGTTTTGTTGTGGAACTACACGTTCTATAACTTTGCATTTGATCAATCTACAGCGATTGCTGCTGATTAACTGCAAAAATATGGTTTCTTTTTATTTATTATCATCAAATTTAAGGGTTTTGGAATACAAGCTAGTATGTGTCAAACGGATTAGGTCTCCTGTTTGCATCGATATTTATTCATTTAACGTAGTTTTTTTTTCTAATAAACGCCAACTTTTATTGCAAGGACAACTTCGAAATGATATTATCGTTACCGAAATGATATTACCGGCAATCGGAAGTCATACACCGTCTGACAGTATAATCTGGTGGTGTAGTAAAATGTAACATGCTGTTATTACCACATGTTTAGATTTTTTCGCTTTGAGATAAGAACCAAGCGGAATGTTTTGCCGTTGAATTGCAACAAATCTTGAGTTTGATTTGGCCAGAATTTTCTTCAAGTGACTCTTCGGCAGTCCAAGTTCGTTATGAAAGAGGATTCCGCAGCACTTTTCGTTACGATTACCGTAAAGACTTGTTGCATCGAACAAGTCAACCACCCTTTGATTAAAAAGTTTTTATCCAAAGAATACAACAACGATGTAGCCGTTCGAGACATTGCTGGAGTTGTAGCAAAAGGTACTTAAAATTACTTTGTTCTTTCACGCAGTTTCGTCAGTCTGTTTTTTTGCAAGGCTGTTTACAAATTGTTTCGTCAATTTACACGAAGGTTAGTAACCCTGTTGCCTGTTGGTAGCCAGGATGTCCCTGAGATCACCTTACCTTTTCCAAGTGCTTCGCTGTATGAGGAGCCTGCATCGTTTGGGAATGTGTAGTTCCACATCTGTGGCGCTAAGGTTCATGTTGGGTTGTGGTGTTTTTGGGTGTAAACATTGAATCTGTGTTATGCTAGTGCAGTATCGGAGGATATTTGGACAAGGTTGCGTATGAAGCGACTGTGATGAAAATTCGTATCTGTTTCAAAATCTACCTAACTTTCAAGTCGATAACCCAACTCATTTCTTTTATAATAGGGATATACTATGTAACAAAAATGACGTATAATCCAACTTATATGGAGTTGGATCAGATAGGCTTTTGTCAGAAAGAAGCAGCGCAAGGTCTAGCAACTGATCATCGGGTCTTGGATTTCTACTGAGAGATTCACCTTTTGCTTTGTAGCCGCAGCGAGAAAGCAATTGAACGGTGAAAGTAATATGGTTTTAATGATTAAAATACAGAAGTACGCGTATCTCATGGAGTTTTAAATGAGTCAAATCTATAGTGACGGTGCATGTTTGCGCTGTTTGCAGTTGGCCCGGAAGTTACCAGATTCAAAGTCGGCGATGATGTCATCGGCGTGCTTCCGGTCAGTCGCTTCTTTAACGTCACAACAGGAAGTTGCGAAGTAGAAGAATTTTATCTCGGTATGGTATGTGCGATCAACTCTAGGTTTTGCAGACCCGTCGCCAACCCAGATTTTTTCAGAGGCCTACAGACTCAAATCAAAGGCAATCGGAAGTCATACACCGTCTGACAGTTGTCAACCTTAGATATTGTTGTGTAAAGAGAGGTTTGAACTTCCATTTGGGGGTTAGCCCACCTGAACCTCTGCAGCAACGGGTCTACTATTTCAGCGTAGCTTTTGCGAAAGCTTTTTACTCAGCATTTCTGCGTGGCTTGTTATTTATGCGAATGGACAACGGTTTGAACTAGAGATGCACCGATTTATTGTTATCGAAACAGCGAAAAACCAACCGATATTCATAAGCTTGATTCAGGGATTGAAATATCTCGACAGTTCAGTTTTATTATACTCCCTTTGTATTCCCTTTGGAGTGTCACGAGTGGCCTACGGCGCCCATCTCCGCTTGAGTATTGCGACCGCGCCACGAGGCTGCTTTCGGTATGACCCGACCGGGAATCGAACCCAGCCGCAGCTTTAGTGGCACGCGCGCTGAACCCACTGCACCGCTTAACCGGTTGTTTTGACAGAAACAAAAAATATGCCAAAAATACGAACTGCATAGTTAAACTTCCAAAAATCATTGCAAATTTGAAAAGATCACTCCGAATCAGCTGAAATTAAGGAGAAAGATGATTGGAAACAATGCAATGCTGTCAAAAACGAGTGGTTATTGGATCTCTATTTCCAGTTCTTGTTTAGTAAGCAACATGTTTTTAGCTTGTTTTAGAGGTGCAGTGAAAACATTTTCTCCCTACTTTCGCTATTAAACCTCGGTTTTTGGCCAAATTCCAAAGCTTCCCATTTGCGTTGTTGTTCCTCATTACAAAGCAACTGTTCTTGATGTTATTACAACAATTCTTGAATTTGTGTTTAGTATCTCAGTTGTTTAATGAAGCCAAGCACTTATCTCAAGAGATCACTGCAATTGACGTGGTAGAATTAAGAGCATATGTTCCATTTGAAATTAAAGTTTATCAATGCTTCCAAAGCCACACAACCATATCACCTGCATAAGAAATATAACTCAACAGTTCTACTTTCAGGAAAACCATGGTGGGAGTAAAAATGCGGTGCGTTGCAGGCTTCAATGCCGTGTCCTTGTGTTTTGTGAGTGTCAGTGTTTCAAATAAACCACTGCAAAGAAGTCTTTGTATCGATTAAGGGTTAGTTCAGGCGTCGGAAACCTGTGCCTGTTTAAGTGGCTCTCTCTAGATTTTACAAAACTTGAATTTTAATTTGCATTTGATCATGATTACTATTAGAATTACGTTGAGTACAGTTTCGCTTATGTACACATGAAGTCGCATGAAAAATAAAACGGTATCAGCGCTTTGTAACTCCTCACCGGTCATATCGGCTGGAAAATGAACCAAAATGGATCTTTTGTTTAAAAAAAGTTGCCGACCCCTGGGTTAGTTTAACAAACAATGTTTTTTTAATAGTGCGTAGAAAAATGTGCTAGGGAATGTGGAAAAGACTGAGATTGGTGAGAATGGTTAAATCGAAAGAGTGTTGTATTTGATTAAAAGGTTTCGCTGCTGAAAACCATCGTCTAGGTTTCAGTTTTTCAAACTGCTTAACCCCCTTTTTGACGTCAAGGCAGTTTTTTGTAAACTTGTTTAGCTCCTTTTGGGCTTATGCCTGGTAGAACCCCATCGTTGGCAAATTCAATTGAGGTTCACGCTCAACTGCACAGAGTAGATTTTGCCTTGCTTCAGATTGGCCTTGTATGCATTGCTGGGATTTGGTTGCCAGCACACGAATTGAATATTTTTTGAGCCCAGGAATGCATCTTTTGCAAATTCATGCGTATTGAGGCCTAGTTAGACATTCGTTTTGTTGGTTTTAGAATTGAACCGTTGGTAACTTTCTTCTCTGCGTTTCTGCTAGCTATATTCTGTGTGGTTATAATATCCCCGCATTCAATTTTTGTAGTTAAGAAACCACCTTCATTAGCGTGGGAAGTGGCCTCAAGTTGTCTCTTTGATGGCTTGAAAGCGTACGATGCTCTGCAATATTTGGGGAGGTTACGACCGCAAAACACAATACTTGTGTGCAATGCTGCATCAGTAAGTTCTACTAGTATGTGAAAATATTTCTTTCGACCAGTTTTTGAATTTTATCAGTCTTGGACCAAATAAAAAACTCGCGGGTGGTTTGCAACCTAAGCTTTTGCCGTAAATGTTCTTGCCTAAGCTGTGGTTGTCCATCACATCCGTTCGAAGCAATATTATCAGTGTTGATTATTTCGTTGTAATGTTATCTGCAATGGGTTGATACGAGTGGAAAGATAACAATTTTGCACAGCCACTGTAGAAGCAATTGATGTTCAATTCCGTTCTGATGTGGCACGTGTAGTCACGGGCCTAGCCAAGGAGGGGCCACATGGTCCATGACCCCCCAATTAAAATAAATGTTGTAGTGTTTTTTCCAATTCTTTTTAAAACTGTGGAGGGTGTTCTGTCGCAAGCTAGCTCGCACAGTGCTACGTCACTACAGCACCCGTGCCGCAGAAACTGATGTGATGGCATGGACTACCTTCATGTAAGTCCGTGTGGAGGCGTGCCGACCCAGTTTCAGTTTAACGTAATCCTTGCTAAATGCAACTTTTCGAGTTCGCCAAATTGTCGACCTTCGACCTACCATTAATCCTTGCTTGAATCATCGATCCAAAGTGATTCTTAAATTGTGGCTCATAACCCACGCGGTCGTTAACGGAAAGTCGGTTCGGTAAAACATAAATAACACGCACAATAAAATACGTACTTTGACCAAGGTGTGATGATTGCGTTCTTTCTGTGGTATTTATATTACTGTACCGGCTAACACAACTAGTGTACCTACAGAAGCTCTTGTTTGATGTTTTTTGCACTGTTACATCACAGAAGGCATTTGATCGTTATGAGTATGACACACGCAAACCATCATGATGCGAACTATTCTGGATGTAAAGAGCAACGGTAGTTGATGTTGCCATCCAAAATATTTGTTGTAATCAGTATAATTATTCCTTTAGACTAGGTATGTGGTGAGGTGACTGCTTTGGCGAGGCTTTAATCAGGAGTGTAAGGTCGGTTCTTTTCTGCTGGCAGTGATTGATTCGATTCAGCTTAAAGTGCGTAGCCACTAATGTCAGATATTCCGTACGTTACTACATCAGAAATCAGAAATTTTTTCACGTCGGCTTCCCCACTATTTGCAGGACTTCCCATGGCCAGGAGTTGATAGGAAATTGTCCTGATTTTTTGTGAAGAAAGCAATTTTCGAGAACAATTGCAAAAAGTTTGCACCACAATAGAGCGCGCACGTAACTCTGCCCGACTGTTTTGGCCTCCCCCAAACAAAACTCTCGGCCACTGCGAGTAGTAAAGCTGCATGAGCACTGCAACGAATACTCTGTTTCGCATCATGTAGATTGTCATAAACTGGGTTGCTCAGGCCATGTGTAAAGTGTATTTTGGCAATGATAAACTGATAGTTGTAGTGTTTAGGAATCAACGAAGCTTACATCTGTAAAGGGAATAAACCGACACAAAGCACCAATTAAGGCAAATACACGCAACAGAGAAAAAGTCCTCGATGATCGAACCACGCCAACACCGAGACCAATGCCGAAAACTGACGGAACGCATGCGTTGCAAGGCTGACGTTAGGAATCACGCGCTCGTTGAATAGTGGAGAGAATCAGTGAACGTTTAAACAGTGCTTTATCTATCATAGAGCTTATTGTATTTGGCTGCAGGACAGAGATACAAATGGCGACCAGTGCATTGCGAGAAACAAGTAAAAGCTAGTCAAAGAAATGACGTCTTAAGTCTGGCCACTTTGTACCAATATAACCAAGGATAAAATAAAGTGAACCTGCAGCCAGGGCACCGAAAAATCTTGTGGTTATAGAGTCGAAGTGCCCTAACAGAATGAAAAATTCCATTAATAGTTATGTAATAGGAGAATTCAAACAAAAACAAATATAACAGTGAACCGGACCTGAGGTAAGGACCAGATCAGTGGTTCAGTTGCCTTTATATGTCAAGCGCCACGCTACAAACCACACAAGCAATCAAAAACGCATGCTAACAAATCGTAAACAACAAGACAAGGAAGTGAATAAATATATATTAAAAATTAAACAGAATGGTAAACTCTTCGGCCTTTTATTCGTGTTGCAATAACAGAAATATTTGTTGCTGCTCAAGGCGGAAATATATTTTATGAAATTAAACTTGCGAAGTAAATCTGCATCGAAAGGGACATAATCAGTTTGCGTGTTATTTGATGCTTTCAACGACTCTAGAGAAAGAACGAGCACAGATGTACTGCATCACTCTCACTGTATATGATTCATTGAACATGGTTTTTGTTGTCTTCCCTCTCGGTAAACAACGCTTGGTCCGTTTTGCGAACTTCGGCAACTTTTGGGTATTTGCCTTGACCTGTTTTGCTTGAGAACCTACTTTTTTGCAAAATGTTCATCGTTTTAAGAACGTAAATATCTTCATTCAGTGCTGTGAATGAACGGGGTCGGCTTAAACTGAGTGAGCGACCATTCAAAATGTTCAGCAAGCAAACTTTAGCCTTGCGGCAAGCTTCTGAGGAATCTGCCTGCTTTCTGCTTTCATTCTTCTGCGACGATTAAAACTTGCAAGCGTACCTATTTTTCATAGTT
>JGI24022J15233_10008866_pt1 | contig 11285 bp, 6 predicted proteins | sample Ectturendosymbi2_FD_15233 | JGI IMG/M metagenome (IMG submission 15233)
AAATCCGGAAGTTTGGCCATAACTTTTGAACCAGAAATGCTAGAAAGTCCATCAAACCCTCTAAAGACTCGTATTGAAGCCAAGAATCCAAAAAAACTTCGAGTCATCAAATCTGATGGATGGTTAGACTCCCCGGAAGTGCCGTCATTATTCAAATGTAAACAAATATGCATAAACATCCTCTCAATATGTAAACATCGACAGAAAACCCGAGATTACTAGCTGAAAATTTTTTTTCCAGTCTAAACCACTAGTCTTCACGAATCTTTGGAGGGTTTGAACAGCTCCCTAGCCTATTCTGACGGCGAGTTATGGCCATGTCCAAAAGGGGTATTATTCCACCCTGGTTACCTTTTTTAGGGGTACGATTTTTTACTACTTTTTGGTTTTTGTGGCATAATTTTTTATCCAGATATGCTAGAAAGCCAATCAAGGGCTCTAGAAACTGGTAAGATAGCCTAGTTTCGTGAAAATACTTGGGCCAAAATGTGGGTCCATTCGATGGGCGTCCAGGGCCGGGTAAGAGTAGGCCATAAAAACACGAAAACACCCCCACTTGTGACGCCCCCCCAAGAGAACCCCAAACCAAAACTGATTTTTTTTTGACTCGGAACTACTAGACTTGCTTAATCCGTAGAGTGTTTGAACACCTCTCTGGATGCAGCAGCTGGCGAGTTATAACCAAAAACGTACGCGCCCATTTATTGACTTTTGCGGTCATTAAAGGGTTAAAAGGCTAGCTGCCGCAATATTACCTACTGTTTGCGGATGATGAATGTGAATTTGCTCCCAGTATTACTGGTCTTCAGCACCTTCTCAAGAGGCTATGTTTTGCGATACTGCTGTTGAACACGATCCTTTTTCCTGTAACAAGACCCAAGACGATAGGTGTATAAGCAGGCAAATTTTTGGGGTGCGATGGATTTTTGCTCACATTTCCCCAAACGTGCATGAAAAGAACAAAAAAATGACTTCCAAAAAAACGACTGCATTTCTTTTCATGTTGGCTCATTTTTTAAATCAAAAGCACACTTCAAGCACCATTTTTGCCCGAATTACCCCCAAACGTCCTCTAACTTGCCCAGCTGGTCTTTGGACGATCTCGAGTTCGTTTAGGGTTAACCTGATAAAGATCCTTTCATTATAGTGAATATTGTCAATCCAGCTGGTCTTTGGACGATCTCGAGTTCGTTTAGGGCTGACCTGATAAAGATCCTTGCATTATAGTGTTCGCGAGAGAGTCCGTGTGTCTGGATATGTGCCCATACTACTGTAATTTGCGGCGTCTGACGATTTGTATCAGCGGTTCGAATTCGCCGATCATGGAGGTGACCTCTTGTGTTACTGAGATGTTGATGCGGTGTAGGGAATCTGGAGTAATCTGCGGAAACACCGCATCTCGAATGCCGCTATCCTCTTCTCCAGGTTAGGGGTAACTCTCGCAGTCGTAAAGAGTGGTTGAGATGACCACTGATCGAAGGAGGTTCATCTTTGTTTTCATGGATATGTTCTTGCTGGACCAAATTTTATTTAGCTTTGAAAGGTGCTGTGTGGCTATGGCAAGCCTCGTCTTGACTTCGCAGTATTTATTCCTCATCGCTTCAGACTTCGCGGTATTTATTCCTCATCGCTTCAGTATTGAATACGTATAGCCTGTCAACCAGTACATACCCGGCGATACTTTGTGCCTAAGTAGTTTTGTACCTTTGTGTTTGGTAGCGGAACTATGCGTCCATTTCGTGGGCCATACACCCGATTTGCCATATCTTGTTATGTATCGAGTGCAGTAATTGTCCTTCGAGTGCCTTCGACAGAGATTTGTTTAGGGTGTTGAAGAGATCGCCCATTTCTCGACCGCATGGACTCCGACGAAGATTGCGTGCGCATTGGAGAGTTTCCCTGCTACAGTTATTGTGCCGAGCGCTTGGCCAGACTGAAGAAAGTTCCAATTTTCAAGGCGGAGATTCGAACAACGACCTACCTACCGCACACGAAGCGAGCGCTCTAACCACTAGGCCACACGTCCGGCTTTGTAATACAAGCAGTCTAGTATTGAATGCCTAACAGTATTAAACGTCTTCGCGCTGCTAATAATAATGCTTATCGAACTTTGCATTATATCCCCTGAAACGCACGTGTTCGCCCATAAGCTACCTATTTCGTCAGGAGTCAGGACATTTGATGCCTTGATTTGAAACAAGCTGCATGCCTTTGTTCAACGGTGCACACTTTCAGCATTTTATCCTCTCACTTCATTTGTGGGAGGCTTTTTACAAATCTCCATTTTTATCCCATTATGTAACGCTTCTGTATGACGATGAACGTTTGTGACGGATACTGTTGTTACTTTGCTTCGGTATTTATTCCTCATCGCTTCAGTATTGAATACGTGTAGCCTGTCAACCAGTACATATCCGGCGATACTTTGTGCTTAAGTAGTTTTGTACCTTTGTGTTCTTTCAACTGCACCTGTGATAGGGATGAGGTGTCTGAACCAACCAGATAAATAAAATAACAATGACAAAGCTTTGTTTCAGGCGCTAAATTTTCAGTGCTGTGGTGGAAAACAAAAATCGACTAACTCTATCCACAGTTTCACAGCGAAACTCAGTTTATTTACAAATGAATTCAAAGGCTTGCAAACAGCTGTAACAAAATTACAAACCATTGTAGGACGATCAAAGCAAATATTCTAATGACATTGCGATTGCTGCTGAAACATAAATAGAAGAATGCAGTTTATTCACAGTAATCTGTCATGGCTTTATAATGTGTTGAAAAATTATAATATCGTTCGGAGCAAACTCTCGTGTTTTCATACAGCTTTCGCTCACAAAGCAGTATGAAAAGAGTTGAACAGCACCTATCAAACGAGACATTTTCAAGAAAGAAATCTTGAAAATGAATCTCATGTCGTCAACGTGGTATATTACATCCACAAAGTCCTCGAAATGTTAAAGTTTTAAAACCTTGCGATTACATTTTTTGTTTATTATTCTAAGATTTACTTTACCAATTTCAGCGAAAATAAAAAAAATCATGATTCGTAGAAGGCAATGTAGCATAACAAGCGCATAACCAATTCATTATATTAAATTTTTTGTGACGCCAGAAAATAAACCTTGTGTTTACTTTTTTTTTATAAACACTCATTTGACGTTGTTCGAATGCAAGTCCAAGCACCTTCTAGGCTTTAGTTTTAGAATGCTACTTCAGCAAATGCTTCATTCTTTTCACCGTCGGTAATGTGACTTTGATTGACGTCTTTTTCGCTTTTTTCATCCACTTGTTCATTTTCCAATGTCACTGGTTTGGTTTTTGACGATGAGCTTTTAACCATCTTGCGGAAAGGTCCCATTATTTGTTTGAAAAACATGATGGTGATCGAAACGCAAAAGCAGAAAATCAGAACGTAAATGACCATCAAAATCAAAAGGTTTGCTGTGCTATTACGAAAGAGATAGCCCAGGACAACAAAGAAAGCGTAAATAAGAACTACAGCACCAACATACATAGCCTGTTTTGTGGCTGAGATTTCCTTGTCTTGACTAATTTTGCTGTCGGATACAAATATGGCTTCAATTTGGAGAAAAACGTAGAGAAAGACCCATGACAGAAAAAACATCAAATACTCTTCAGCAGGAATGAAAAACATTTCATACATCCGGCTAAATCCAGTTTCACCCGGTTCGTCGCTTTTTACTACTGTTCCGCAAAGAGCGCATACGATTCCGATAAAGACAAGGATTGGAATGATTCGAAAGTATGGAGAAATTTTTTTCCAAAATGGAAGCCCGTATATCTTAAATAAAAAAGGAAAACAGTTTAACCATTGGGTTCAAATCAAATAGTCTTCCACTTTTGTTACAAAAAGTATTGGTACAAACTTCTTCTCAACCATTTCTTGGCTTCATTACTTTAAATTGGCACTAATAATGCTTTACACAAGGTAAGCCGTGAATTCCACGCTGCGAATGCGACTTACTTGGGTAAACGCGAAAATAAATCCAAATCCGAAAGCAAAAATCGGCCAAGCGCTTTTTCCAGCATTATCTGGGTCACCGGTCTGTATGGCCACAATAGTACCGTGAAGCAATACCCAAGCTTCGTTCAAAAGACGCCAGTACCTGAGCAACAACGAAATAAATCTGAAATGTAATATCAAGATGACCTGCTTTTCCGCGTATTTGCTTTGGAACCTTGCAAAAAAAATTTTGACCGCAGTTGATAGCAAAAAAAAATCAAAATCATGAAACAAATGTCAAAATGATAATATCTGTCAAGATCTCATATTTAAATTCTCGGTAGTTTTTTGTTAGGAAACGGTTGTTGTCTGATAAGACATTGAGATATTTCATGTTTAGTGAAAAATGTAATAAGATTACTAGCAGAATTTTAATTTATGAAACGGCCTGAGTATAGACCTTGAATTATTTGCTACTTGCCTACCTGTTACGATGCATATCTGTGTATATCAAGCTTCCTTGAAGCAACACAATAGCAGTATGGAAAAATCCGGTGGTGTGTGCCCATGTGTTCTCCATGGGATGATACCAAAATGTGTAAATCGAAGCCCACGCGAAAGCAATGCCGTGATATCTGCACAAAAAACTCTTTGTTCTTCGAAATCATTTGCAATGAGTGGCTAGAAAAAGCAGCACAAAGAAAATCGGATTTGACGCGACATGTCAAGAATGACTGCTTTCACCAACAAAAATCTTGATGCATGAACCCAAAGTGCTCGGTCGCAAGACACGCTGGTGGGATTGCAGTTCCGTTGTCGTTCCTAATATGGCTTGGACTTGGAGCGACTTACAGTTTTCACTCTGTCTCAGAGAATACTGTCTGTATTTGAAACAATAATCCCTTTACTGTCGACGCTACGTTTACGTACACTTTGACTAGAACAAAGGCCACCAACTTAAGGTCCAAAGACCACATGCGGTCCCCCAATACGAATAAGCGGTTCTAGATGCCCATAATAACTTTACATTACAATGCGACCCACAATATCGCCAATTTTTTATGGTCGATGATCAAAGCGCTTTGCAAATTTTTTAGATTTTGATTCATGTCAGACACATGCCTTTCTAACACGATTATTCATTTATCGTGTTCGTTGGCAATGAAATTATATCTTCACAATATTTTGTTTCAATTTCACAACACTTATAAAATAATTTTTGTGCCGCCTGTCAACATTAATTTTGTTGTCTTACGCCCGAAAAGGTAGGAGAACTTGGACTAAGTAACGTATATATTGATGGGAGTGATAGGACGACTAGATAGACTGCAATGAATAATTCATCGAAAAACGCATCAGCTTGAAAAAAATCACCAACAGTTACGCCAAGTGCTGTTCCGCAACTGTAAAAATCCTTTTCACTCACTTTTTTTGCTGGATAGCACAATGCGACAGATTTATTGATTGACAATTGGCAGCAGACCGACGCCTGAAACTTGCTTCTTGCCGGGGCAGTTGAGGCGAACGTTCTTGCCCAAAGAGCGCTACGATTATTCACTCAGTGGCCGCGGATCGAACACCCAACCTTTTCATTTGTGAGGCGGACACTTTACGGCGGAGCTATCGCTGCCCCCCACTTACTTTCTTATTAGCTGAATTGGTCCAGGGCTGAGCCGCAGGTATTTGGCAAGCTTGTCGTCTGATTTAGGGTTGGGCCACATCAGCACAAATCCTCTATCTCGATACTCCATCAGCAAGACAAAGCACAACATCATGATAACTGATGCCTGAAAAATAACTGGATTTTTAAATCAGTGGCTACATTTGAAAAAAAAACTGCTCTTAATATTGACAAGTCATAACAAATTAAGCGGCCTCTATTCTGTAGTGCACATAGAAAAAACAACTCGAAGTTAACTGGACTTGACAATGAATTAAAACAGTCTTTAAAAAATTCAGTTTAAAATTTCGTGTCACTTCTTAATTTTTGTGTTGTCTGTGCATGATTTTCATCTGTGTAGGTGATTTTCGTCAGTTGTCATTTTCTACTTAACCGCATTTTTCACCTGGTTGTTCACTTTTATATTGTGGAAGAGACATACATTTTACAAAATTTGAAGAGACATACATTTTACGCAAAGTATTTTTTACTTACTTTACAATCACAGTATTTGTGACTGTGACTAAATGCTACTCACTTTTGCGTGAAGCCCTGCACTATGTACCGATAAAAACTCATTGTTGAAACAGCACAAGCTCAAACACACGTACATAAACGAAGCGGCAAAATTCGGTCTTAAAGAAATAATTCTGTTTGAAGATTGCCTTCAAAATACACGACCTGTCACAAGTCACAAAATCATTTCAAAACTTTTTAAAACCATTTTCTACTTTTACAATTGCTAGTTCTCGGATTAGATTTTGCAAACGAACAAATTGTTGACTGAACCTGTGAAGACGATACTGCTGTATCCTGAGCTGTACCATCATATGTCACATGAGTTTGAACCAGGTGAAGTACATGGAAAATGATGTTGACAAGAAAAAGAGACCAGTTGAACCAACGAAGATTTTTTCTGGAAAAAAATGTAAGATTAACTCCAAACTGATATACTTAATTCCGATACACTTAACTCCAAACAGATATTACAAAGATAGGCTTCATTACCAGCTTCTGATTTCTTCTTATTTACATTTTTTGTGTAAAGCTCTAGAAAATGAGGTGAGTGCAGTGGCGTAGCAAAGGGGGGGCAGGCGGCACCTTCTGGGGGGGTGGCACTTTGTTGATAAAAATTTAATTTTTGGAAGGTTAAAGGTTCTAACTCTTCTTTCTTATTTTTAAATCAAGCTTTGGAAGTTCTAACTCTTTTCAGTTTTTGTGTTGCCCTAGACTGGTAGACTAGCCTAGAAAACAAGACATGTGGCTGTGTAGAGAGCAAATTAATAAAATTTTTACTCAAAAGTCTAGGTCAAATCCAATGTGCTAAAGTATCCCAGTGTTTGTCTTAAAATCAGTTTTTTTAACACACTTGCTTAGGCGGCAATTGTGCTCCTGGCCGTACACCTTTCTTTCCAGCCAAAGTCATTTCCCCCATCCCAGTCAAAAGTCCTTTGACCAAAGGAAAGCGATGACATTTGACCCCAGACTAGCAAACATTACTGTTCCGGTTGTTCACGGTTTATATTGCCCCTTCTTTCAAATATCTGGTAAAAAAAAGGTCCTGCATGAAATCACGGTTTATAGTCAAGCCCAGCTTAATCCTTTTTCTCCGATCGTTGGTTCCTCAGCAAAGACCCAACGGCACATTATAACATCACCTGACACTTAGGCATTGGCGACAAACATTTCGTTGTAGCCGTGATAGCTCAGTGGTTGAGTGTCGGCCTCTCAATTGGAAGGTTGGGTGATTTAATCCAGGGCCACGGAGTGAATCACCGTAACGCTCCTTGGGCAAGAGCGTTCACCTCAACTGCCCCGGCAAAAAGTGTATTTCAGGCGTTGGCTTACCACAAATTGATGTCACAAAAATTATAAAAAAACATTTCTTTAACATCTCATGCTATTTCTTAATGTTCAGTGGGATATTTTCAACAAGTGCCACAGGCTGCAGCCTAGTCTTTACGTGGGCTTAAAACATTAAACTTTGGCAAGTGAAGTGAAGAATTCTGCAAAGGTAACGTTGCTCAGTTTTAATACAACTGCTGTTTTTCCGCAATGACGTAATGGTGCCGGAAAATGACGTTCTTGAAGCGAGATAGCGCAGTTGATGTGCTTGCGTGGGTAACTTAGTGCTCAGATTGTAGGTTTGAACTGCAACTAGAGTGAATCAGAACCTGCCGATGGACAACGTGGATTTCGTAGATGTCTCTTTTGTTCAACGATATATCTAACATTTGCAGTCATAGAAGAAGTCATTGAACAAGAAAAGCTTAGAAAAGGTGTTGCTCTCATTTTCATGAATTTGAGGCATGAAGCTTAGTCTGAAAACCTAAAGCAAGGGCAAACGACATGTTAGTTTAGGTATGGTTGTGGAATTTGTGGTGAAGGGGCGTTAATCTAAACCAGGGGCGACGAACCTATTTGCTATCGCGGGCCACTTTGTCAGTCACCGCTGAGTAAGCGGGCAGCACAACTTTTTAGTCATACTGTGAAACCTGTTAAAAACAAAAAAAATTCAAAGAAAGTTCAAGACTGCTGGTCTCGCCTGAATGCTTTGCGGGCCGCACGAAATTCTTTTGTGGGCTGCATGTTCGTCACCTCTGATCTAAACAGTTGCCCAGCTTGACAATGACTGTACTGAATAAAGTTGTTCAACGCAATTGCCGTCCAACGTAAGACGTTGTAATCACTTCTGGGCATTGAAAAGGCCTATGTTCCCTATGGCATGGTTTGGTAATACAGTTTTCGAAATAGATGTCTGTTGGTAACCAGTCCCGTTGCCAGCACAGGGGTTTTGGTGGACTTAGCCTCCTCCAAACAAAGCTCCAAGTGCCCCAAATTGAAATATGAAACACTAACAATCGGTGGATTTTTCGTCAAATTTTAGAATGTCAAGACTCCCTGCACAAACGTAAAGCCCCCTATTTAAAACCTTCTGGCGACATTTCTGTTGATAACGAACGAAGGCAAAGAATAACTATGCAGGTGTAATTGGAAGAAGCCCAACAGCTAAACCAAGCGAACAGGTCACGATGATGGCGGCACGTCAGCGCTTCTCAACCAGAGCCAGTTTTAAGCCTATTTGACCTATTTTATCAAAATGGGTCCCGAGCTTATAGAGGGCCCGCGCAAGTGCTGATAGAGTTAACGTTTTGAAGCATTTTATATATTCTAAGAGAATTAAACCACTACTGAAACGTAAAGTGAACAATGAAACATTCTTTACATGACTGAGATCATATTATCAAATTAAATATTATTATAGCCTGCTATATGCAGTATATATCCTTTCTTTTAGTTAAGGACGGGGATACTACACGAAATATTAACATACATAAATATTTATTTCTTTAAATTAAGTGTGCCCCCATCACTTTCCTTAATCTTTTTCGTTTGATCCCCTGGAATGAGTAGACTATTAAAAACCAACATGGAAGAACATTTGACGAAACATGTGTCCATATATGTACATGAAAAAAAGCAATAAATAGGAATTAGTAATGATGAGGAAGGTGGTCACAAGCAGAAAAAGCAAGACTCATAATCGACAATGAAAAACAAGACCCATTTCAGTTTGTGAGTGTTTGATTGTGATCTTCTAGATGCTTTAGTAATCCTTATATCTTTGAAAAAGCGCGAAACTTGACCTTCTTTCATTTTAAATTCTTGTGAAATTTGAGGGGTAGAAAGGACGGCATTTTTATGGTCCGCCCCAGGCGGCACTTAGCCTCGCTACGCCACTGGGTGAGTGTATTGCAAATATGGTCCATACAGGTTCAAGAAAAACTTCGTGGTTTCATTACTTTGTTTTTTTGCTGTCGAATCGGATTTTCTTGACTTCAAAAAAACTCCAAAACATTTGCAAATATCCAAGCTTCATCTTCCGTGATTCCGCTTGTACTACCGGAATTTGCCAAGTTTGGCCAAGCCATAACTGGCCAGCCAATTGCGCTAGAGAGTTGTTCAAACCCTCAAAAATTGCAGAAAGTCTTGCAGTTTCGATTAAAAAAATGATTGGAAAGATTTCGATTTAAGCTTTCTTGCGTGTTACCTCACAATAGGTGGATGTTCAGGCTTTTTTGACCCAAGTCGTCGGACCCTGCGCTCCAGCCCCAAGTGATAATGCTTTATGACTGGCAAGTTATGACCTAAAACCCACAAAAAACGCAAAATAAATAAACAAAAATTAAATCCCCGCAGGGGATTGATTATATAATTTGTTGTTTTTAGGCCGTAACTTTTTAACCACAAACGCTAGAAAGCCAATCAAGGGCTCTAAAGACTCGGACTATCGTCTAGTTTTTATTAAAAACTTGCGTCAAAAAGTGGCTCTTGGTGTTGGGATCCAGGGCCTGGTAATTTGGGCCAAAATGGCCTAAAACCTACCGCAATTTTGACGTCACCCACAAAACACCTGAAATCCAAAACTTTCCAACTTTTTACAATTTACACTACAAGACCTTTCGCACCTTCAGAGGGCTTGAACAGCTCTCTAGCTCAATCGCCTGGCGAGATATGTTGGTGCATAGGTCTGCAACAAAAGTGGTGCGTGCGGTAGTTAAAGGGTTGGATGTGTGGATTTGCTGGTTGCGTTTCTTTTTTGTGCTGCTTTATTTCATGTTAATCGGTTACTTAATGCGGAAGGAAAAGATCAAGTTCGAAGACAAAAGCGTTACACCGAGTGACGTTGATGTTTGAAAAAAATACTTTAAAAGGATGACAATGCATAGGTGTAGGAGCAGGCAATTTTTTGGGGTGAAAAGGATATTTTGTCCAAATTTTCCCAAAAAACTTTTATGAGACAAACGCTCTCCTTACAAATTTTCTGTAGCAGTTGGTACATTGTGTTTCCTCCACCAAGTTGCCACAGACTTGAAAATAGAACACTTGTTACTTGAAATTTGGTTCTTAATTATCCTATTGAAAGAACACGCTAGGCTGTACAAGAACACTGCCAGAAGCTAGCTGGCTCAGTACGTTTGAGCATCTGCCTCACAATTCTGAGGTTTGGCGTTCCATTCATATTTGAGCTGTTGCTGTCAGCAAGGAACCTCACACCAAGTGAAGGTAGGCCTAAATCTACTTCGTTTTCTGAAGACATATATGTGATGTATGTGGCATGTATCATATTATTAAATATTTTATGACCATGCCATGAGTCTCACAACAATGTCTATTTAACTGCACATATATGCAACACGCAACAAACTGTATGACAAAACGTGCTCATTCAAACACTGTATTTAAAAGTAAAAACAAAAGCTTTTCTGTACTTGTCGGGCATGGACTCTACTAATATGAAGTAGGTGCCCTGCAGCATATTCGATTACCTCAACGTACAATTAATAAAGCACTTAACGAAATGCCTTTTTTTGCCCAAACTTTCAAGTGAGTCAGTTACTCATCAACTCTCACAAACCAAAACATGAAGTTATTAGAAAGAGTTTGTGTTTTCTATGACATAATGAACTTTTTTATACACTCAATAAAAAGACGTAAAATGCCATTAATATTGTTAAAAAATGTCGAAACGTCTTTACCCAAGTTTTCTTCAGATATTGCTCATTTCTTGAGATTTTGCCCAAATTTTTTGTAAATCATAACTTTTGGGGGTGTGCTTGCACACCTTGCACCCCCATCTCCCACACCCCCATCTCCTAC
>JGI24022J15233_10008869_pt1 | contig 11284 bp, 7 predicted proteins | sample Ectturendosymbi2_FD_15233 | JGI IMG/M metagenome (IMG submission 15233)
AACAACAGGTTTTCCGCTAAAAATACGTCACAATGATGTTAAACGTACGAAGGAAATACCTCAAAAAATTGGTTTGCCGTTATCCGCGGATGTCTTCACTGACTTTCTAATGCAATCTGTTCGCGAGTTATGGCCGATAATAACCTTGAAAGTCATTATAGTGCCATGTCTATGTGGGCCTTAAAAGGTTTTTAATGCTAAATGCGCATATTTGCTAGATTCAGGATTGACATTCAGATTGCTACCTGGGTTTCTCGAGTAGACGCGACCATCAGACACCAACTTCTGCAAAACATAAACATTAACGAATTGTCACAACAACAGAAAAGATAAAAGTGCATCAGAACGCAGAGAAGATCGCTTTACCTCGCTACTCAGCTCCCTGATGACTATGGCGGCTTACTGCGATAATTACTGCTGAGGTGATTTTGTTCTATGAGGGAGGTCTTTGTCTAAAATCCCTCTTGACTGCGTTACCCTTTTGAGTAACCATGAGGTCGGTTTGAGTGATGAGTAGAGCTCAACTTGAGCAGTGTTGAATTAACATATTAAACTAACAATCTCGAAAGATTAAAAGTTGGCGAAGTATAAGCAAGACCTCCGAAACGTTTTATTCAAACAAAAATTATCATTTTGAAGAAATAAAAATCAAAACAGGAAAAACTGAACGTCAAACTGGAAACTTGTGTACAGCAGATACGGTCTTGTGAAACTAAGCCAAAGAGAAAAAACTGCTTGGGTTACATGTTTTGAACAAGACATTCTGCAGTTTCTATGGTTAATTTATGCAAAGCTTGAAATCAGGGGTGCAAAAATGCGGTCGCGCACTCGCGCCGCGCGATCAAAGACTGCTCGAACGGAATTGCAGCGATGCAGCAGTGTCTATAATTTATAATTGGCGTTCATTTCGCTCCCGTTTTCTATGGTGTTATGGTTCTTTCTATGGTGTTATGGTTCTTTCTATGGTGTTATGGTTCTGACGCAGGGTTGCGGAGTCGGAGGTAAAATATCCGACTCCAACTCCGACTTCGACATTTCCAAAATTTCCGACTCCGACTCCTTAACATAATGTAAAGGGAATGAAATTTGGCTGTTAAAATCAATGGAAATTGTGGTGCACAGCAAGAAATCTCTGTTTCAACAAAAGTTTCAAAACAAATTGTGCCATTTTAACATGAATTCCCAATTTAGGAGTGTGATGTAGAAATGATGCAGTTGGACATCCGGAGTCGGAGTTGGACAAAAAAATCCGACTCCTGCTCCCAGTGTTGCTAAGAATCCGACTCCGACGCCGACTCAAAAACCTCCGACTCCTTACGACTCCGACTCCGGATCTGACTCCGCAACCCTGTGCTGATTGCACAGGCGTAGTTTACAGGATATCCACTTCCAAGCAACAGCAGGTGCGATTTTTTGAAGAGTAAGAAAGACGATTCTGCTGAAGAGAAAATCAAAATTGTTCTTTGTACTGTCTGTTTGCAAAGTTCTCATATTTATCAGCGCACACATTTTTTAGAGTAAATGAAATGCAAATAATTGAAGCCACAAATAAATGCGCCTTTGGTATGCAATGTAAACCAATGCTTCGTAAACTTTCTGAAAACCTCTTTAATCCTTAACATTCGTTTTTCTTTGTCTATCACCGTCAAACACACAAACTTTGAAGGCATGTTTTCGGTAACGCTAATCATTTAGGTTTTGCAATCTTGCGTTTTCTTACACGGAGGGTGGCTGATCTTAAAAATTTTAAGAACATTTACATCAAGATTTGCTACACGGATTGTATTTGAATGGTTTAGGTCTAAAATTATATTCTTTGTTGATTACTGCTCCGAAACGTCAACATGCCGAGCAACATAATCTCATTTTTGCATCGTATCATTTTTGCGCCTAACCTATTCTCATTTTTGCACCTTATCAATATTACTGGACATACTTTGAGAATCTGTTATACAAATGGAGTCAGGTTGGAATTGAAGAAAGAAAACTTGAAGATAATTTGCTAGGCAGCTTCTGCATTTAAAGGGATTGATATAATTGCGACGTATTCGCTGAAATAGTAATCAAATCAAAAATCTTGCAAGTGATGCTACACACAGTTTCCTGCGTAAAATCCCCTTGTCACAACGGGTGATGACGTCCAGCAGACGAAACTGAGTCGTGTGCATATGCAGCTGAAAGCCTGCAAAAACAATATGACGAACATTTTACGGGAAGGGGTATCTCCTGTCTATTGGAAAAAGGACGCTTGATACGCCACCGAAGAGTGCAGCGTGAAATGTGTCACATTCAAAACGCTTTCATGGCCTTACTCAAAGCACAGAGTTGTTTACAAGCTTTGACTTGTTTGTGTTCGAAAAATTGATTTAGTGGCGCACACGTTTATAACCCAAATAGGTCGTCTGTGAAACAATGGACATTTGTGCTTTGTTTGCTTCGTGTCTTCTCTTGCTCATTACGTTCTGAATGCTGCGTGGATATAAAATAATATGTTTCGCAGGGTGTTTGATAGAAGGGAAACAATCCTACCTTATGAGATTCACCTTCAAATGAAAGAAACCTAAAAATTTAAACACTTCACAGGTACGTTTCGCCTGCGCATTAAACTGATCATTTTCAACGCGGTCTTCTGCTACGACCAGCTTAGATAAAGTTATAAAGCCATTTAAATTTGTACCACTCTGTTACTATATCTATAAAATATATAAACACTTTTATTGAAAATAGTTTTTAGAGGAAAAATTTGTATAGAAGATTTTTTCACAGTTTTGTTTGACACATGCAAGAACTGCTGCTATAGAAATATGTTCGCGTAAAGTACTCAGTTCAGCAGCTGTAATGAATGATTTTGATGTGTAAGAAACTAGTATTTTGAAAGAATTACTGCGCCTTTTTCCATTTGATTTGATCACGGAAAATAAAAGTCACTCATTTTCGTTACCAATCCGTTATGAAAGAAAAAAGTCAAAACCAGAACTCATTCTTGTACATAAGCTGCACCTGTTACCCTAAAATCAATAGTATTCCAAAATTCAGATGCATCATAGAAGAAAGACTATCGCTAACCAACAATGTTTTTTGAAGCAATTTATTTTTTTGTGGTTTTCATCACAAAAGCTTTTGTGCTATACCTGGCCAAATGCTGTCAGACAGCTGTGGCACAAATTAATGAAGATTTTGTATTGCTTGTCCTTGCAANCAGAATTGCACTCGGCACTTAGGTCAATCTATAGAAATTGACAGAAACAAGCTTTTGATTGACGCGTTATTTAAANTTGCACGAAGCAAATCATTCAACCAATCTTAAGTTTCGATTGCAAGAGAAGATGCAACAACGCAAGGTGACTCACTCGATGGATATATATATATGAGCCACTCTGCAAAACAGCAACCTTTAATGTCAAAACAAGGGAGTGTGCCAAGTTGGTTGGGTACGCAGAGCACTGAGCAAGAATTTTCACCACGTTCAATAACGCAAATTGTGCAGTTTTTTATCGTTTCACCTAATCGTATTGTGCTTTTCGGAATAAATGAAATCGAAAATTCTGTATAGAGTTTTTGTTACTCAGATTTCTAACAGAACGTTGTGCCTGCTGCATATTGCAAAATATTTGTTGAGTTGTTCTGCAGTAATATGTTTGGTATTAGGATCGTAGCACTTTTTATTCTGGCTTCAATTTTAATCTCCTACTCCTCTGCGTGGTAAGTGGCATGGTAAGCACGGTATTAACTTTGTTTACGTTTGGCAGTTTGACTAAGATATTACCAGGTTAACTTGTTAAGAAACTAGTGCTGAAAGGTCTCATGTTTGGCAAGTTTTTTTGTGAAAGAAGTGCATGCAAGAAATCCCAGGTTTAAAAATGTTTCCACATCGGTTCTCATAAAGATTTTTATAAATATTTTTCATGTTTAGCTATTATTTATTGTGTTGCAAGCTTGAAACATTACAAAATGGTTTGCATGATCAAGTAAAGTACATCTACGACTTGCACATTTACCATCAACGAACTGGTAAATCAAGTTAATTCCGCTTAATTTGTTTGTACTTCAAGCAAGCGTCTTCATCGCCAAGAAAATGATCCATTTCTGTGATTCAATTCTAGAAGAAAAGGAAAAAACAATTACTTCTATAAAATTCACATAAAAACTTAAAATGTTAAAAAATGATTTCAACAAACTACTTCTTCGAATATGAAACGATTTATCTTTTTGAAGTTAAAGTACTCCAAAAATGGTACTAGGATTTTAAGTAATCTGGTTTAAATAGATTAAAACTATAAACGTAAAAATAAAGGTTTGCAAACGCAAAATGGCGTCTGTTTTTATAATATTGTGATAGAAAGAACAACGTTGGCTTGCTTTTATGCTAATTTGGGACTCCATAGAGTATTTCTCACAGGGTCCGTTTTCTGGCAAAACTGATGAATTGAAAATATTTTGCTATTTAATTGCGATTTAACAACAATGTTAGTTACCGGTGCGTATTTAGTAAACGTGTATTTGGAATCAAATTTCAAGTGTACAAGCTTTGCCTCCACTTTTCTTTCCAGATGGGTTCTTAGCTGCCCCTCTCCCCCGATGCACACATGTGATCACACAGTTTTTTGTATGCTTCGGATTGAAGACAAGAAATACGCATTTCGCAAATAAAACCTTACTTTAGACATTATTCTATTTTTTCTTTACAATTATTGATGCCGGGATGGGTGCGTTTGGTAGAGGGTTATTAAACGAAGCTGATAATTAAGACCAAAAGGCAGCACTGCATACAACTGCGCATTCACAACATTCGACTTTTGTGTACCTTACAACATTTTTGTGAAAACACTTGCTAATTATGTTTAAAATATGATACACATTTAGGAGACGAAGGCGAAGGCGTCGTTGCGATTCATCACCGTGCCAGTGGACGTGGAGCGCTTGCTCAAGTGGATGTGGTGGCGGAACGCAGTCCCCTACGGTGACAAGAAGGCAAGGGGCTTGTGGTTCTTGTCATCTTCCAGGAAGCAGAGCATGCAACACGCATTGCTGCCCAGGTAGATACGCAAATTGAAAGCGGCTTCCTTGGAGAAAAATTTGTATTTCGTTTTAATTGCAGTACCTCTTACTGCTTTTTCCATGTTTTGGGCGATTTTCATCAAAGCTATCACACGTATTAGAGCTATGATCAAACTATATCCTTTTGGTTTTAACCCTTATAAAATGCTTTTATTCGGCAAAGTTTAGTTCATTTCGCCATGCATTGGTAGTTTCTTTCGTTTCTTACTGTTTGAATTATTGTTGCACCCGGTATTGGATTTGAACCACCTCCATTCCATTAAAAAAATAATGTTGAAACATTCTGAAAAAAATATTTAAATTATTGCTGTTTTACTTTTCAGCAGAAGCTTTTTCAAAACCTGCAACTATGAGTGATTTTCTCCATAAAGCGTTTTGTAGCCACTATAACGTATAGTAGAAATAAATGTTGTTAGCTTTCAGCTATAAATATTTCCTAAGTGTCCCTAACTTCCTGTAATTTTGGCCACGTGGAAAACACTTTGTATCAACTCAGAAAACGTTTAGAACAATGTTTGCAATTGCAATCACCTCGAAAAATTTCAACCACCTCGCGAATCCCCGTGAAAAAAACAAATATTGTTCTGTTTTCTTTTTTCAAAATTAAACGTTGTTCTTTTTGCAGTGAATTGTGTTTGGGGAGGATGGAGTTCGTGGGGCTCTTGCTCTAGGTCATGCGGTGGCGGAACTAAGACTCGCTCGCGAGGTCACAGCACAGTAGCAAGTTGCGGAGGTGCTGCTTGTTCCGGCCCTAGTACTCAATCAACATCATGTAACAGCCAATGCTGTCCGGTAAACTGTGCTTGGGGAGGATGGAGTTCTTGGGATCGATGTTCACAGACTTGCGGCGGTGGAAGTCAATCCAAGTCACGATCGGCATCTGTAACGGCAAAATGCGGTGGTAACAGCTGCGTAGGTCCTTCATCATCAACACAGAAATGTAATACTCAATCCTGTCCTGTGAATCGCCAATGGAGTTCATGGGGTAGCTATGGTTCATGTTCAGCGACATGCGGTGGTGGCGTCCAGACTCGCAATCCTGGTGTTGCTGTGAAAGCTGCTCATGGCGGTTCTTCTTGCACCGGTCAAAGCACGTGGTCCAGATCTTGCAATACCCAGTGCTGTCCCGTCAACTCCATGTGAAGCACTTGGTCTGAAAACGGTGTTTGCTCTGTATCATGCGGCGGCGGTTCAAAAGTTCGAACTCGAACCATTCTCGCGCAAGCTGCCTGCGGTGGCACGAAGTGCACAGGCTCTAATCGTGATTCAGCAACATGCTGCGATTCAGCGTCGTAATCGTGATTCAGAAACAATTTCTACACCAAGCTCTGTGGGGGAAGGACATGCGAAGGTCCTGAGCACCAGGACCAGAGCTGCAACACACGCAGCTGCCCTGGTAACGCAAAAAGAACCGGAAAATTAAGGAAAAGCGGGTTTAGATCACCACCGTAAAAAAATTGCTTGTCGCTCTTCAAGCAGGTTTTAAAATAACCTGACACGATGCTTATCATCTCATCAGCGTTTGCTGTTTGTTATTTAGTTGACTGCGTCATGTCACCGTGGTCAGTATGGACTGAATGTTCAGCGACGTGCGGCGGATCAGGTATGTCTCACAGAACAAGAGCAGTCGAGCGTCAGCCAGCCTGCAACGGAAAAGTTTGCAGCTTAGAAACTCGTCAGAGCAAGTCATGCAATCGGATGTGCTTGAACGGTGGCGAACTGTCGCAACGTTCGTGCTCGTGCGCAAAGGGTTGGTCCGGACAATGTTGCGAGTCTGGTAAGATGTTCTGCAATGCGTTATTTTGCGTAATCAACTGCATGTCGGCGACGAATTTAATTGCTCTCTTTGCAGTGTAAAGCACTAAACCACACCGTGCTTTTCGCCCGATTTCCCTTGCAGATTTGTTTGTGCGTGATTTGATGAACATTAACCAGTTAAGACGCAACCTGAATGTGGCTTTCATTACGGCAGGGTATCCTAACTTTTTTGCCGCAGGGCTACATAAGCTTTCACACAACACTTCGACGGCCGGACATCTTATGTGGTTGTTTCCGAATATGTTGCATTCTACCAAATCCACAAATGTTTCGTAGAAATATTATTTTTCCATTATTGATAAAATGTCTTTGGATGCCGGATGAAATGGATTCATGGGCCGGATTTGGCCCGTTGGCCGTAGTTCGGAGACCCTGCATTACGGGAAGTGCCCCTGTGACGAAACTAGTGTAGCCCTTATTTTGGTAATCGCGTTTCCTTCTTCATTGCGCTGTTAATTACCTCACTGACCAGTTTTGAGAGATTGAAGAGTCGCGAAAGACTTCCTTAGAGTGCTGAAACAACTTTCCCAAAGTGTTGCAACAATTTGGTTTCCTGTGACATGTGAACAAGTTCGAAACCGAAATCTGCATGTTTCGTTCAATTTTGCAGATATCAATGAATGTGAAGACAACAGCCACGACTGTCACGCTCATGCAACCTGCAGAAACACTTATGGAAACCATGTTTGCTCTTGTATGACGGGTTTCAGTGGAAACGGAAGTTATTGTGAGGGTAAGATTGCATGCCTGCTCTAAAAATGTTCAAGTATACTTTGCCTTGTTATAGCAAGGAGCTGATTTTGCCATGTCATGACAAAGAAATTTCGATTGCAGTAGATTTCTGTAACCTTAAACTTGTTTCCAAAAGCGATCGGTAACATTGTAGTGAACATGGGCGTCCGCAGAAATTTTTCCAGAGGAGGGGCAACGTCGACATTTTGCTTATAATTTTCAAGTTGCTGACGATGCAGTGTAAATGGACCTTCACAAAATGCTTTACCATTTCTACACCACAAAGAAAATGACCCAAGTTACGGTAACAATCACAAACAAAACTTTAAAAGAAAGAAGCATTGGCATCATCTTCAACTAAACCACAAATGACTTTATTTCAACTAGCAACCAGGGTCGCACCAAGCTGATATTTTTGGGGGTCAAAATAATTGTAGCTTGATGCTGTACCAAACAATTGAAAATGTTTTTGAACATTTCGGGAGGGGGAAAATTGCTCGGTTGACCTCCTCCTCGTTGTGGGATCTGCTAGCAAGACTTGTCAGCGCCACTTTGAAACAAGAGCTGCAAACGTCTGGCATCTCGTCCAATACGGCCAATAAAACCATGCTTGTCTTTGCTAATTTTTTCACAGCGAAGGCTCATTATACGCAAACCGGACAATTAGACCTGTATTTGGACACGACTACGGACAACTTACTAGAATTAGAACACCGCACGCAGGCATTACAAAAGTGAGCAGTTGAATTGAGAAAGCTCGCCACAGCAAATAAAGCTTTGCAGTCAATATTCACTCAGATGTCAGAACTAAACGTTAACGATTAAGACGTAATCACACTAGCCTACAATGACGTATTCTAACAAGCCACGTATTTTTATACTGCGTGAAAAGAAGCCTGCATAAGTATAGTTCGACACTCAGGTGCATTGGTCACAATCAGTGGCGTACTGACGGTGGCAAGGGTGCGAACCGTCCTCGTGGCAAACTAAATCAAAAAACTCGGCCCCGACTTAGCTTATACGTAGGTATTTAGTATTCTTTGAGTTTTCAGTAGGTTCCTATTTTTTTGCGTTTTTCGGAAGTTTTTACGAGTATTTTCCGATGATTTAGGTTTTAGTATAGCCATCCACATCGGGATTCGTTATATCAGTTCTTAAATTTTATCTGAGTGTTGGCTAGTGGGCCCCCTGCAGTCGCCATTGGACGCCTTCAGCTAAGTTTTACCCCCTGGCTCAAACCTCTAGTTACGCCACTGGTCACAATCGCACTAACAATGGATTTTTCAGACTTGTGGAAACATTGCTACAGATGAACTCATGCTTCTTTTCACAAAGTGTAAATGCACGTGGCTTATCGCTATCAGTAGTCACTGTCTCGCTGTATTGCCTGACAAGAAATCTGCGTTCAACACAGGAGCGTAACGAGGACGGGGCAAGGGGGCCACAATTCCCCGGGCGCGGAATCACTATGGGGTGCCAAATCGCTACGGCGAGCGTCGAATGACCGCGGGGGCGTCGAAAAGGCCCAACAAAGTCAAAAATACATTCTTCACTACAGTACATTTGCTTCCGAAAGACCTCAGGTCCGAACTTTGGGGCGCCAAACTTGCTTCTTGCCCCGGGCGCTGACTAACCCCGTTACGCCCCTGGTTCAGCAGTCACATGAAAGCAAAACGTCTGCTACCGTTAACACGAAGTGAACCTTTGAAGATTTGTTGCCATGTTATTGTTACACAATAAAGACCAATAGTAGAACAACCCGCTCGCACCTTTCACAACCTGCCTCTGGAGGCAAAGGAGCGTACATGAGTGAACTGCAAGCTCATCACTGCGCGACACCATAATTGTGAACCTGGCGCTTGTGCAGTGTGAGTGTCATACCGGAAAATAAACTGTCATAACAAGAATTAAATCAATTAATCGGCATTAAGTTGCTGATTTCAGGATTTCTAGAAATTTTTGGTCCATTAATCTCAATTTCCAGGGGGGGGGAAATGCCCGTTTTGCCCCCCCTCTGCGGACGCCCATGGTAGTGAGCTATTTGTCATAGCAAAATATTTTCCAAACTAATTTAAATTCACTGAAGAGAACTTTTTGCAGAATTCTTTTCTTATCACTATCAGTTTGGTCAATATCTTCAACATGAACTCTCGCAAACTGTATTTTGTCAACATTAACTCTTGCAAATTATATTTTAAATGAACTGACTTTCCAAGATTCACTTGCGCAACAGAAGACAAATAGGCATACTTCAAATTGTCAAACTTCAGACATGTTATTGCAGAACCACAGTTACGATGCATAACCTTTAACTGAAGTACATCCTATTGCACACAAAGCTTCACAGGAGCCTTCCGCAAATCCCATGCAACAGCTTATTTAAATCGGAAGGTTAGTTTCGCCCAAAAGAATATCGTCCGTCACACAAAGTAAAAACGTAAAATCTGCAAAGCAATGAGCAAATCTGATTAGTCATTGAAAAGACTACGGATCGGCAGTCTAGCATGCTAAGGAAAGTAGGCCTTTTTCTCTATCTGGTCTTAAAGTATATTTCTGAGTTACAAATTATTTATGTTTTCTCATAGACGTAACGAGGATATGTGTCGCCCGGGGCCGACCATATAAGCGACGCTCTTTCCACTCCTCAAATTTGCTTACAAGAAGTTAAAATGAATAAAAATCTTGTTTCGTGCTAAGTAAAGATATGCGGAATATTGAAACACCTTGAAAATCAGAATCAAACACTCACAAGCTGAAATGGGCCTCGTTTTCCATTCTCGATTTTGGATCTTGCTTTTCCTGCTTGTTCGCCAACTTTCTCATCATTTGCTCTTATTTTTTTTGCTATGTTCTCTAAATATTGATATATGGAGCAGGTTCATATTGTTAAATTTTCTTCCCTGTTGGCTTTCAGTCTTTGGTAAGCCGAATCACTTAGCTTTAATTGTTTACTTATTTTAAGTAAGAAACGCAAAATATGTATTATTGTGGGAACTAATCAGAGAAGCGATGGCGGGAAACCTACTTCACAGATGTAAGCATTTATTTGGTGTTTATATTTCGTGTAACTTCCTTGCCTTTAATTAATTCAAAGTATATATACTGCATATATTATGCGATAACAATAATTTTAATAATCTAATATCAGTAATGTAAAGAATGTTTCATTGTTCACTTTACGCTTCAGTGGCGGTTTAATTCTCTTAGAATACATAAAAGGCTTCAAGCATTAACTCTGTCGCCATTGGCGCAGGGTCCTCTGAAGATGCGGGGCCCATTTAGATTAAAATTGTCAATTTTCCGCAAAACCAGCTCACGGTCATTACAGACCCTTTGTGAATGTTCTCTGTTATGAACGTGGTCTGTTATGAACGCTGTCTGGTTTGAACATGATCTGTTATGAACATGGTTTGTTGTGAACAGACCTGTTTTGAAAGGGAACCGTTTATTGCAATCTATCAATCCTTTCATTACAATTACAACATTAATCCTCATTGGGGTCTGAGTGGTTGGAGACAGCCGTAGGAAATTTTTACAACTCTTCAAGACTGCAACAGAGCTGTGCTGTGATACCTAATTTAGTATTGTTTATAATGGAATGAATCGTTCGATGAAAAAAAGCTATACAGTAAGCTTACGGGTTGAACTTAAGTTTTTGTATAAAGCTTTTTTGCCT
>JGI24022J15233_10008873_pt1 | contig 11282 bp, 7 predicted proteins | sample Ectturendosymbi2_FD_15233 | JGI IMG/M metagenome (IMG submission 15233)
AAGTCTCGGTTAAATCCTGAAAGTCATTGGTTGGTTAATGGTTCATTTTTGCTAACAGAAAGTTTTTGTAAAAATTATCTGTTTAGTGTGACAAGTTGGTGATGAACATTTGTGAACCCTTTCTTAGTGGTGCACCCCATGCATATTTTGGTGCACCCTAGGGTGTACCGTGCACACCGGTTGAAAAGCGCTGCGCTAGGTCACAATAGTCTGCAGGCACAGGTCAGCAACCCTTTGGTAAATGCATTCCGATTTAAGGTTCCAAATCATTCAACGTGCCAATTACATCCTTATTTTTGTACAAGTCAAGGTCAATAACACTTCTTGTGAATCACAACAAAATAGATATGTAAAGCGTCGAGCTTCTACGCGCCAATGGAAACTGCTTGGCGTGGCACGCGTGCCGCAGGTTGCCGCCCCCTTGTCTGCAGATATCAACCGTGTATTACAATTCGTATGTAGCAAGAAGCGTCGGTCTGTCGAACACGCCATGGGAAACTGATTTGCAACGTACGTTTAATGAGTGCTTTGCTTCTGCTTCTTCCATATACCGCCGGAACTCTGCTTCACTGGCTTCGCGTGCATTCTTCATCATCTCAGCTAGGTCGCCACTTTGTTGGCCAGATCTTCTGGCGGTCTCTTCCAGTTCTAACATAAGTTGCCGTGAACTTTCTAATCTCCCATTCAAGATGTTGATTTCCTGCGAGAACCAAACAGGAGAAGACCGCTCGTGCATCATGTGAACTTGTGTACATATAATTTAACATTTCACGATACATACATTTTGGTACATAGCGACTTCTCTGGTGAAGCGTTCGTGAAGTTCTGTTACTTGGCTTTGGAAACCAATTTTTCCTTTTTCCTCATTCGCACACCTGCACGAGAAGTATAAAAGTTTTTTGTCTCTTCATGAACCAAAACCTGGATATACGCCTGGTTTCAAACCAAGTTTTCAAGTAGGTTGTTTTCAAGTGAAAATGGCACTGAGCGCCTTATACAAAAATGAACAAAAAATTAGAATAGAAAATTTTAAACAAAGGAAATCACAGTTTATTACGTGCGTTTTGACAGGCGCATTTAGAAAAAATGTTTGTAAGTGATTACTTAAATATTAATGCAGAATCAGAACCGCAATTGTGTGCCATCATGGAAAAGTTTTTCTTTTATCTATGCAATCGATAAAATAGAACATGTAATATTGTTTGTCTAAGTATCAAATTGACTTTCCATCATGTGGCAGCAACGTAACAACCGCCAGCTCGATAGTACGAACAAAGACAAGCTTAATTTTCCTTCTATGGAATCAGTACAAATTAAGAAGAATACTTAGTGGATCGCCCAAAAGTAAGCTATCGAACCTGTTTGCTAGACTCAGCTTTTATAAGTTGATTTTCAGTTCCGCAAACAAAAAATTTAGAAGCAGATCACTGATAAACAATATCTATCAAACTATTAGTATATCTGAACTCTTCAATTCGTGAACAAAGAATCTTATTTTCTGATTTTATCAAATGGAAACTCAAACCGTTGAAACACAAATTTGTATAATGGATTTTTAGGTGGTTTTGCTGATTTGTTTTGAATAACACTGGTATTAATCTTTTTTTGAACATTACAAACAACAACTGTACTCATAAGCAGTACCAGAAACACCTGACAGATTGTTAAACACTTGCCTTCGTTCTGCCTCTTCCAGCTTTTGCCTTAATTCATCCCTTTCTAATCGACATGATTCAAGTTCAGTTCGGGGACCAGTAAGTTGCGCTTGAGATTGCTGGAGTTCCAGCTCTTTCTGAGACAAAGCAGCTTGCAGCTTTAGAATTTCATCTTTCTGGTTTAGAACTGATTCATTCAATGATATTAATCTGAAAGAATGACAACAAAAACACCTTTCTGTAGTCAACACGCATCTAGAAATATTACAAAAATGCAAAGTAGTGGTTAGATCAAAAAATTTTGTCAGTAGGTGAACCTTTAACAATCCTAAAAATATATTGGAAAAGTTGTCTATATTAATGAGTTGCAAATCAAGTTCACAATACCATATTAATTTTCATAACACATCAGATATATCTTCACAAACTGACTAATTTTTTAAATAACAAATTTTCACCAATTCCTTGATTAAAACCATATAAAAGCCATGCAAATTGCAAAAACAGGAAAAACCCCACAAAATGCTAATTTTTTAGTTAAGCCACTAAGCCCTTGCAAGATATATTGCATCTTAGCATATAATCAGAGCTGGACAGAAGTTCCTTTCTGAGGAGTGATAGTTGGAGCACCGGTCCGTATTCAAAAACGAACTTGCTACTTTTCTAATCTTCAAATGCTCCTCGCTCTGTTTTTAATCATTCTGGACCAGGTTATGAGCGTGATGCATTTTTGTACTTGACTAGCCAAAACCTAGTAATTTCAGCACCATACTGAAGCATGTGGATGTTAACAAAATGTTTCTTGGAAGTTACTAGAAACTTTTGTAACCTTGCAATTATGAATATTTTTATCCATTGTCACATCACATAGGTGATAAGACATTGGCTGACCACATTGTGAACAGTTATTTACATAGGCCTGGTGTGCTCAACCGCTGTATAGTAGAATCAACTATCAAAGGAATGACAGAACATATTTATTTAAATTTTGCTTTTGTTTGTGAGGTATGCTTTTTTAGTGCAGAGTTCATCCATGATGCCAAAAGATAAAGTTTCCAATGCATCCAATATCAAATACACACTTCAAAACTTTCACTATGTATTGAAAAAAATCTTTTCTAGGTCATGAGTCACAGACACTGTGATCTTCTCAGAGCATGTATTGCGCCTACTGAGTAGGTATCCACAACTTTTATTCAAATAGAATCAAATCTTACCTGATAAATTTACATCATATCCAAAAAATGAATTAAACTGAAACTTGTGCAGCATTTTTGTCTTTTCATTGATTCACTGTTTGATTTAATGAAAGATCTCAAGAAAGTATTCAGTCAATTCTTCTTTAGATCAAAAAAACAATTTTTAATTCTAAGGTCAATTGCAGTACATTTTAGGTCAATAAAAGTTTTCATTCAAAATGAAACTTTTTTTTCACAGAAGCGTGAGTGCCCCTCCATTTCTCAATGAGTAGCATGAGTGTGAGCACCATCGCTTTGGGAAGGAGTAGGTGCCACCACTATGTATAATTACAGCAGCATGTACCAAATAAAAAAACAAAAATATTTTTGCAATAAAGTGTATTTCAATCATTCACACAAACATCATTAGTTCAAATGAAACAATTTTAAAACAGGGGTATATAACGGACAAATTGGAAAGCTAAAATACCTGCTCTCAAATTCAGATGACATGCTGTCAAACTTAGCACGAGATGCTTCTAGTTCATTTTTTTCTTGGACAGCAGTTTCCAAATGGCATCTTAAATCTGAAATCTGAGCTTCATACATTGATCGAACCCCAGATATTTTTTCAGCCCAATGTTCCTCCTCAAACTTCTTCTGACTATGCTCCTAAAGACATTCATTATTGTTGAAAAATAATCATGAAAAAGAAGTGTAAAAATGTTTAAATATGATGAACAATCTTAACATCTTCAGTGGGGATTGATATTTGTATATATATATATGTGTGTCATTTGTTCAAATGCGCTGGGTGTGGAATCACATATATATATATATAGAGAGAGAGAGTATATCTATATGCCATTCACTTTGCAACTTGTGCATTGGTGAAAATGATAGCATGATAACTTTTTTCATACTTGTTTTTTGCAATAAAAATTTCTACAAATGTTATTCATACCTTGACACATTAATCCTGAAAATTTCATGCAAATTGACTAAAAACTATGTGAGTAATGAAGTTTGGGTTCAAACCATCTTGCTAGGCCTAGGCTACAACACTTTTTCAAAAAAAGTTAGGTGCTAACAGTTTTTTTATAAAACACAATATTTTTGTACTCATTTGTTTGCAATGAAAATTGGCAATGATGTTCTCCACATCTACCCACATGACACTTCAAAATTTTAAGAAATATGATCAAGAACTTTTTTAGTTATGCAGTGTGTTTTCCAGCAATATTTTTCTAGACCTAGGCTACAACACTTTTTGCAAAACAATTAGGTCTTGATAGATGTTGCATATACTAGGATAATCTTTTTGGAACTTGTGTTACTGCAAAGGAAATTTTGACAAATGTTCTTTATACCTATGCGCATCATTCTTGAAAATTTGAAGTAATTCTGACAAAAACCTTTAGAGTTAGGTACTTTCAAATTGTTACTACAGACTTGCATAGGCTACAAAGCTTTATCCTTTTAGCAGGTTTGAGCAGTTTTTCTGTAAAGCACCATAACTTTGTTAAAAATTAAATTGTTTACAGCCAAAATTTACAAGAACGTTGTTCTGATCATTATGCACTTTTTCTGAAAATTTGAGTTCATTCCATCAGGATACTTGTGAGGTATTAATTTTTTAATCGAGCAACTGGACTCTGTTCCCAGTGCAACAGACTAACTGTTGCTGAGTATCGCTATCAACGCGCTTGCATAGAAAATTTGGGTTCAGTGAGTTGTTGTATAGGACAGTAATAACTTTTCTCATACTTGGTCTTTTGCAACCAAATCTCACACAAATGTTCTTTGTGTGAAAATCAATTTTACCCACAAATTTGAGGTCAATCAGACAAGTACTTTTTGAGTTATTCAAATTCAAGTCTAACTGTTGGTTAAGAACACTTCATAAACCTTCCTACACCAGCTGAATAATCGACCAGAATGCACACTGTACTGATGGTGTTAATGGAAGTCCTATGTAGGGTGCATCCAGGCCAATTCTGCAACTTTCAAAGATGTCCCCAACAGACAAACTAATGTGAAGTGATTTTACTCAAAGTGTACTGAAACAGTCCAAGCTACAGCAGTAAGATTGCATCTTATAAAAATTTGAAGTTCAAATAAAAGAGTTAGAGGGAAAAATATTTTGTACAAGGTTTTTTGATTTCTTGAATAAGACATATCTAATAAAGTGGACCAAGGGCTTGAAATATCAGCTACACTGATTTCTAAAATTTAATGGCAAGTAAGATTAGGAACAGATGAATTGTTTGCATAAACTATCACAAGATGTAAATGCTACAACATAAAAAGTTTTGTACTTTAACAGATGACAAATCATGATGATAAAAGTTTTGTTGTGTAAGTTACTTTATATATGCATTCATTTAGCGAATCAGTAAAGAAAGTCACTTAGATTCTTGCAAGAGCATTGATTTTAATCTCCTTTTTCAAGCCTGGTTTGTTGTGGCAATTCTCAGAAAAGATCTGCCACAATGTTTAGTAACTTCAGTTTGCAACAAGCTTAGTTAATGTTCTTGATGCTAAATGTCTGCTCACACACAAAGACCAAACCAAGTAAGCCCAGCATCTGTACTATCTTGTAGATGTTTAAAAATACTATTTTGTTTAGTGAAACATAAAAATCATTCATAGAATTGACTTCTCTTTCAAGTAGGGATCAGGCTAAAGATCAATTAATTTGAATTCAAAGTCTTGGAGTGTTGCTATGACCTACAAGCAACAGGTATAATTTTTTGAAATAAAAATATGACAGTAGAATTTTCTGCTCAGGTCATCCAGTGATTTACCTTTGCATTTCAGCTAAGCCTTATTCAGTAAAGCTAGTACAGGAAAATGAGCAAATGACTTGCATGAAATACACTTGGCGCATAAAACCAGCTTGGATTTAAAAGCTCCCTGATTTGATAACATGTCATGAGTTCCACATAGCAAGTGACTCCTGAATAGCATGAAAAAAACTTGTGAAGCTTGTAAATTAGTTGCTAAACTCTCGGTGGTAACCTAGTAACCTCTTGTTGTTTCATAAGCTGTTGATAATGTAGTTAGCTTCGTTAAGAGAAAAGCAATGGCTGATATATCAAATATTTTAAGAAATATAACACTTTCATGGCATTATAGACATACAGCCTTTGATCTGACTTCAAAAGTTAAAAACTCTTTTGCATTCATTTGTTATTAAGCATTCATCTCTCTGCCCACTTTTTACTTGGCAGACAGTCTTACATCTTCAGTGTTTAGCAATACTTTCGAAAGTATGTCAAACCAGTAGATATATATATATACATATATTCAAATATTGTGCTTTGAGTCCTACAAAACAGCAGCAAACATGTTTTGAAGAGCAAATTCAAAACAAAATTTTAGTGCATCCTTTCTTTTTATGACAAAATTTGAAATCATTCCAAAAAAATGCAAAATAATCAATTTTAAAGTTAATTAAGGTAACTGTTTTTCATTTTCCTGTTGTTACCCTTCTCAAATTAGATTAACACACATGTAAACTTACAAACGATTAAATAGGTATAAAAGATTTGCTGCTTCCAAAAATGTGACTAGAGTAGTATCAGGGAACAAAAATACTCCAATGTCTAGCACCAATCCATACCAAGTCTAATTTAAGATGTTCTTTAAAAATAACTTTTGAAAGAAACTCCTGGAGTGAAAACTTACTGAGATATAGTTATTGACAGCTCAGTAACATAATTTCAAATCATTACCAATTTAGCAGTAAATCTTTTGAATGAGTTCTTAGTGTATAAATTTAGGGTTAGAAATCTGTGTCTAGTCAGTAACATTTCGCATTATGGCCTACAGTTTTGGGTAATAACAAACTACAGCACTAACCAGCCCTAATCTCTAAGCGCTTTCAAAATCAATAGTGTTTGACTACTGTTGCCACAATACTAACCCCAAAAGCTAGAGTTCACCATATCATATCAAGTCTGATGGTATCAAACTTTGATCTTATTTTGAGTTTAAACATGTGTACAAAAACTTCATACTCTCTCAGCTAGATGGTGCAAAGTAACAATGGAATTCATTTGGCTCATCTTGTGTTGTTCATTCTTTGTGCTACACCTGACTGTATCAAGTTTCAATCTCATTCTGACTTCAAACAACTATGTAAAAACTATCCAATATCTTAGCTAGATGAGTGCAAAATAACAATAGAATTTGTTTGGTTCATCCTAGGCTGTTTATTCCTATGTTTTCATACCATGTATTTTTTTAGAATATGTTTATCAACGTATGTTATACATGATAGGCACTGTAAATTTTTGCTTTCCAATGTAAGATAGTCTTTTTCATTTGTCTGTCATTTGATATCTTTCTGAATTGTTTATTTCATTATTACTTGCTTGTGTGATATATTACTTGCAATAAGAACTATAATTTTGATACTTTTTTAAGCAGATAAAGTGTCNAACTTGAAAGTTTTTTGCTTTAACGAAAAGAAACTTAAAACAAAATGCTGTTTGTGATAACTAATAAAAAAACTAAAAAAATGTGTTTAAAACATTGCTTACAACAATTCAGCTGAAAATACTCAACATTTACATTCTTCCTAAAATTTTATACACCTTGTCTAATAAAAAAGTTTGCATAGACTCAAGCATGTATGATGAAGAACTTTTAACCTATATTAGCCTGTATGGCATTCTCTTATTATGCCATTACAAATTTATCAATGCAATTCTACTCTATATTTTCAGACAGCTTGAGTACTGCAGCAACAATGAACAATGCTATAGTTGACCATAGTCAAAATTTCCTGCAACATTTAAATCTTACGAGCAACCACAAAAAAATCATATTTTGCAATAATGACAGTGAAAAATTCCACTTCTAATTTATTGGCAGTATTATTAGTTAAAATTTTAAAAAGACAAGTTACAAACTGTAGTTTGCATTTATTGTTTCCATATTTTTTGCTTTTGATCATAGCTTACTACCAGAAAACACACAAAAAACTTTATCATGACAAAGGACAGAAGGGCGAAATGAAACTGTAAATACATATGCAACACAATAAGCAATTATGAATTAAAAACCTAAAAATAGCTACTGTATATCCATGCAACTTTACTTACTGCGTAAGTTTTGACAACTTTGCAAAGAGATACAAATACAAAAAAGATATAAACCAAGTTGCTCATACTTAAATGCAGACACAAAATGCGTACCTGTAGAAATCTCCATGATCTAACTTTATTAATGTATTCTGCAAATCTCTGATTTAGATCTTGCAAATCAGATTTTTCACCAACTCGACATGACACAAGTTGATTCCCACTGCCACAACACTTTGAATAGGCCATATCGAAATGTGTGTCATAAAAACAAAGTATTTGGACAGCTTAAGATATTGTATCAATGTTTGTGTGAATACAAAAGTTTATTACGCACGCACTTGAAGCCCTTCCAAATCAAGGTGGTTGTTGCGGTGATGCAAGGGTATGGTATCTATGGAGATTAATTAGTGTTCCTTCCACTTGAGGGCAGTAGTATGTCAAAAGATTGGCCTACAAAACCAAATAGCTACCGAAGCAATGATCAATCACTACAGGTTAGAAAAAACAACAAAGTTTACTCATCACTTTACAACATAGTTGTAGGAACAGGCAAATTTTTGCGGGTGCGAAGGATTTTTGCCCAAATATCCCCAAACTTGCCCGATAAAAACTCCAAAGAGAATGACCTCCAAAAAAACTGATGCATTTCATGTGGGGCACATTTTTCAAATCAAAGCACTTCAAGCACCAAATTTGCCCAAATTTCCCCCAAACTTGTCCAAATTTCCCCTAACTTGCCCGAAAAGAACTAAATGAAAACATGACCACCAAAAGGAAAAAAACGTCTGCACTTTGATTTTGGTTGCCATTTCCATAAAATCAAAGCACATAAAGCGATTTTGCGAAAGTTTTCACACAATTTCTAGAGATTTCAAGGGATTTTTCTCAGATTTTCAACAAAATCAAAAGTTTTGGGGGTGCGCTTGCACCCCTGCACACCCGCCTCCTAGGCCAGTGCTTCACATAAATTTTTTTTCAATTTTCTTAACACCTTCGGTGCGGCTAGAATTCCGCGCGATTATTTTCCTGTACGGGACGGTTTTGGGGTTGTTTTTACCCAAGAGCAAAATTGAATAACTCTAAGAGTACTTGTTTGATTGACCTCAAATTTTCTGGCAAGATGCATTTTCACAAGAAGAACATTCGGCTTAAATTTGGTTGCCATAGACCAAGCATGAAAAAAGTGATTGGTAATGGCGTCTCGAGAGACCCAGTTTTGACAGTCTCGGTCTCGAGGGATTCAAGTTTGGTCACGGTCTCGAAGGCTACAGATCTCCAGACTTTGAATATTGCAAAAAAATAGTTTATTGAGATTTCAATAATTCAACGATTGTTTGTTTGTTCTATTTGCAGGTAAGAAACAACCAAAATACGTCGGAAAGATGCCAGAAATGTGAAAAAATTCAAGTCAGAAGTGATGACAAAATTTTAAGTCTCGAGTCTCGGAGATTGTGATGAAGTCTCGATCCCGAGGTTTTAACCAGGCCTCCATCTCGAAGGTTACAGTCTCGACAACATCACTGCGTCCCGGTGGCAAGCGAAAATTCAGACCTCTGCGAAATTTCTGACCTATTATTGTTTTTCAGTCATTTTGCTTCTCAGAGTAAAGGAATACAGTTTGGCGATTACTTTTTTATGTGTGTTGTGTAAACTAAAACCTTATGGCTAGATGTCAGATGCTCACAACAAGCTGCAGTACTGGAATTACTATGACCACTGAAAAATATTGGACTTCGTCTTAGACCTCAACTGTATTATTTTTCTAACCCTCGTCCAAACCCTAACCCGACACACTTACGTAAGCACTAAACTCCAACCCCTAATCATCAGTTTCCCAGCATATTTCATATGTAGAATATGACTCTGTGTCTGTGCATGCGCACATCGCGTCAAGTCAGAAATTTCGTTTGACACCGGTCTCGAAGGTTACAGGTCTTGGCCACAGCCTATTGTCTTGAGACTTTCAGTATCGCAAAGAAATGGCCAGTGGTGGTCTTAGCAATTTGGGGGCCCTGTGCAAAAAATTTTTGGGGCCCCTGCCACTTTTTTGCGTTTCGATGACGTACAACCTTTTTGAAAAATTGGCAAAAGATTATATTATACACTTTGGAAGCCTTAGCTCAAATACCCCCTGGCTACGTTCGTGGTGTAGTAACAGATTTGCTTCTTTCCCTTGTTTCGCCCCAGGGCGCATCCAGCCAGTAAGTTTAGGGGGTTGGGTGATTTCAGAAAAATTTGGTTGCCAAGTATCACGGGTTCACTACTGCAAGAGAGATGAAGTTTTGCTTCACAACGTTTCTATGACAAACCAATTGAGGGCAACATGGCCCTATATCACCGATGCTGTATTCCGAATTGTGCAAAACCATGGTGAATAAAGTTACTTTCGTAGGTTTCAGAGGGGGCGATCCAAGGTTGCCAGACGTCCTTGAATTTGCTATCAAAACGCGTTGTGTCCTTGATTCTTGAAAAACATCTTGTTGTCCTTGAATATTTTCTGGCGTCCTTGAAAATCCTTGAATATTTTTTAAATTGTTCATTTAAAAACTATTAATTATGTTGAACATTCAAGAATCAAGAGTAAACAGTGTAAATGAACAGAACAATGTATAGATTTGTTCCATCTTAAACAGTTGTGTAGTAAAAATTAAATTATAGAAGAAAGGTTGTGTCCAATGCCGGATTGAGGTAGCACGGGGCCTGTAGCATTTTCAAGAGCGCAGGGCCCCAATATGTACAACTAGCAGGATTTTACCAACCGTTTCGTAGGCTTAGTAAGTAACAAATTCCTGACCAAAAACCTGTTCCAACACTTTTTCAAGATGAGAACTTTTGCACCTTCTTTATCAAAAAACATGCTGGTCTTCTTCGTGACGTATTTAATTGGGTAACACCAGGACAAAGCATAACCAGCTACTTGCAATTATTTGGAATTTTTATTAGGATGCTAACAGCTGCTTCAAGCAGATGATTGTATCATAATAACAAGTAATTAGATGGTTTGGTGAAGCCTAAATGATTTGCTTGTGTGCCTAGTGAGCATATTAAAAGGAAAGCATTGGTAGAATATGTTTGTATCCCACTGCACGATATTTCCAAGTGATTCAGTTACACCAGTAAGTAGTAATGTCTGGTAAAAAACTTCCTGGTAAGCCAAAGCTGCCAAAAGTTTCGACATAGGTGGTTGCAACATTCAGAAAAGTTGGCTCAGTGCCTACTGCCTCTATAGTGGATTTAACTTTTCGCATTACGACTTGCCGTTTCCTTCTCGCTATTGTATTCCGTACGTGAGATCTGGTTTGTATCAACTTGTCATTCGCGTCAAGGGATTTCGTGTGTCCGTGCATGACCTCGAT
>JGI24022J15233_10008876_pt1 | contig 11278 bp, 7 predicted proteins | sample Ectturendosymbi2_FD_15233 | JGI IMG/M metagenome (IMG submission 15233)
CCTGGAGTTTGCAGGCACTGGTCAAGAACCAACATCCTGTTCAACAGACGATGTTGATCTAAGTCTGGATACTGAAACATCAGTGACGACTGCGATTGCAGCCGCAGAACAAGGCCCTCAGGCCTCGTTGGTTGCTGGACAGAATGACGCTGTAGTTACGGAGGAAATTGCGCCAACAGATGAAAATCCATCAGCCGCACCTTGTTCTACGTTGGAAATGGAAAATGTGAATTTGACCGCTGTTGAAGACCTGAACGATGCTGATGAAGCGGGCGGTGCGGAGAAGCATGAGGGTAAGTGGTTATGTTGTGGTTGTCACCTGTTTCAGCTGATATTTTATGTCTGTCAAACTCTTAAACCAACAATCCGGGTTTGTTGCAAGCTTTCGAGGAATCGAAAGAGCAGCGCTCTGTTCCCACGACTTTGCGACGATTCAGACTTGCCGCTTATCTCTTTTCATATATTTAATCAGTCTTCACAAAGATATCAGCAGATTGTTCTAATAGGAAACCGATATCACGAGAACTGTACGCATGCTCAGTTCTTGCAGAAGCAGAATCTCTTCGGGCGAATAAGGACTGCGGACGTGTACAGTCACGTGATATCGATTCCCTTTTAAACTGATTCGCTGATCGATCCAACTACGTCATCGTCAGCTAACCAGTTCCTTTTCGCTTGTGCTGTTCTACACTTTAAAAAATGCACGTTGTCGGATCACTGGCTCCAGCCGCACATGATCCACAGAAACTTGTAAGTGATAGATATTGTCAAGCTATTGTGAGCTAACAAAGCTAACAAAAAGCTATTGTGAGCTAACAAACAGCCGTACTGTTGCCAAGGGGACAAGTTGCAGTTTTCCTGAACAGCACCAGTTTTGTGTTTTTGCGTATATCGAGGCGCAAGTAGCAGTCCATGTTTTTTTTATCGTTTTCTTTCATCACGTGCGAATAGCGTTGCGAATATGTCAAATGCTGCCTGCACGTGATCAGCTCGACACCCTACTACAGCATTGCAGGCTTGCCTCGGGCGCCCCCACCCGTTGTTTTCCGGCTAATGTTCGAAACGGACGCTGTTGCCCTTCTCATGATTTTCAAACAACTTCTGAAAAGCAAATCTTAACTATCGTCCTTCAGTCTTCTCCTGGGCGGTTGGCGCTGATTTGCCGCAACCATCACAGAAAAACACATAGCACCGTTTCGACAACGCAACCTTGGGCGGCAATATATTTTTATTATATTCGTATGTTTAAAACGAACTGTGATTTATTCACTTTAGTCTTGAGTTAGTATGCTTACTCTGCTCTTGATTTAGCCTTTCAACGTTTCACCTGTTAGCAATGCATGCAGATTTGAGGACTGACGATGCGTAGTATTACGTGAAATCGATTTCCTATTAAAAATTTGCTGATTGATTTCTTGCTTATCTCACATGTGGAGAGTAGATACTTGAAACAAACAATATGAATATTTTCTGGGTACAACAAGATTTGGGATGAACAAAAAAGTTTGGGAGGCACTGCCTCCGAATGCCCCCGTGCCTACGGGCCTAAACGCAACGTAGCAGTGAGCAAACATGAACTTGATAAACAAACAAAACCATTTTTGGCGTAGCCATTGCGTATGTGTTAAGTTCTATTGGCAACATACTTCGGTCCCGTGCAGTGTAAGGTCCAGTTGTTTATACAGTATGTGCTGCGTCGTGCTATGTGGCATATCTTTTGCATACATTCCGCTTTTCACTCAATTTCTATATCTACATCAGGTGAATATCGCATGGAAATGGGCGATTTGGATGCTGCCACTGGTCATGTTGATATTTCAATGTCGGAATTGGTTGACGATCAGTTTCCATCTTCTGGAAACAAATGTATTGACACAGTTCAGAGCGACCAGGAACTGCTCGATGGTAAATTGGAACAGACACTGCCACTTCACTCTTTTTGCTGCATGATCTCCCTTTCGACCTCACAAAACGCACTTTCCCGGCCATTTTCTTTGCTATAGCAGAACACGCGCATCCATTGTTTGTTCCCTAGTGTTGCTACGTAGTGCTCAGGTAGCAAATGGTTTGACCAAGTTCAGCCAGTCCCACGTAATGTGTATGTTATCAGTGTTAGTGTAGATCAGTGGTTCTCAAACACTGTTCTGAGAGCCGCATACGGAACCCAAGCACCTTTTGTGCGGCCCTCAGCAGTCTTTCAATAAAACCTCCAATATTTTGTGTAACAGACTTGGTTCTGCTATTAAAAAACGTGTTAATTGACCTGTGGTGAAATTTCTTTAGTGAGGCTCTCTATCAAAGTTGTAAGTCTGGATTTGGCTCAGTTCAGCGAAAAGGTTCGGAACCACTGGTGTAGATGAATGAATTTCGTATCAAAGCAGTTTTATTGTGTTAATATCAGACAAGCGTAAGGCTATCCAATACACTAAGTCATAAAAAAGGGGAGAATGCAGTCATGTTGTTAATGCATTTGAAAGTGGATGCAGTGACCAGATTGAGATCAGGACTTTTATCAGAACGATATAACGTTGACCCCGAATTGCTATTTGGACATGGACAGTACAGGCTGGGTGGGTTTTCAGTTGCCGCTTTTGCTTGTGTTTGAAAAAGATGCCACAAAGAACCTTTGCAGGATCTATTGGGGCCAGTAGTGCTCGTTACGATTAAGTACTAATGAGATTTTTCCTTGTTACTTTGCGCCGTGCATTCTCCATTGATACGCAATTGTTCAGATTTTCAGTGGTGGCAATCAGTGTAGCATTTGGTGCTTCGGTTGTTGTAACTAAACGCTGCAGTGTCACTGAAGATCAATGCAGTTCTTGTTGGTTCATTTTCGCAGAAAAGAAAACGTCCTGTGCAGTCATTCGTTTCTTTTTCGCCAGTATGCCATGTGAAAATAATTTGCATGTTGCTTTCTTGCACTTGCTCTCTGTGTATGCAAGCAAGGTCCTCCACAATGGAGTGCATGCTGCATTTAATGTGTCAATTAATTGCACAGCAGATGCTGCAATGACACTGTGTTATTTCTATGCAAGCGTGTTTCATTCGATTTTGGAATAATTTGTAACTTGGTGAATGTTTCCATAATTTGCTGTTAAATTAAAACTTGCCGTTCATCATCAGTTTGTTTTTTTCTGGAGAGTTAGAACTTTGGTGGTTGCGTCAGCAATCGCATGCAATCTCTTGTAGCTCTTCTTCTCCCAGCTTTTGCCTTTCTGCATGTGCTCACCTTATACAAAAAGGTGGTTTTAATTTCAATCTTATGCTTGCAGCAACTCCTGCTATCAGCATACACTAAGAATAACTTGGTGATTTAGACTGATTCTTAATCCCACTAATGGTTTTTGCATGTCCAGAAATAGTTACTGAAAGTTTATTTCAAAGTTGATGTTTTGTTGAAATCACCAGCGGCAGCTCGTGGTGGAAATGGCCAGGGGGACTACGAATTTCCATCTTTGGGTGAACACATGGCATGTTTGCGCTGGCTATGACTAAAAACAGTCATTGGTGTTGTTTCCAGTTAACTGCGTCTGTAGTATGCATAGGAAGCATATAAAATGCTTGTAAGGGTGAAACTGGCAGAATCATATGCCTTACAATTTTCAAGGAGGGCTGCAGCCCAACTAGATGAGCAGCCCTTAACCAATACCATTTCCAATAACATCCAATATCCAAAAGGCTACTTTTGTGTGATTCAGTTGTGCAAATGAAATGATCTTGGGTGGTTATCTTGCATAAAATATACTTTTTCTGGTAGGATAATTAGGCTTTTTCACACAAAATAATTGCAAAAATCGTTTGAACATGTTCGTATGTTAGTTATTTATTGAAGGCAAAAGTGCTGTAATGGACAAAACATGCCAGATTTTCCTCCCCCAAATGACAGTGCAATGTGGTGTTCTTGGTTGAAAGCCATGTGTTACAAAATGTTTTTGTTGGTGCAAATCGCTATACATTTGAAACTGTTCTTAAATTTGCAAATCTAATATTGAAAAAACATTCATGAAGTACAGTTTAATAATAAAGTAATTTTTCTTCTGGAATAATTGTGCAACTGAATATTTTCATTTTGTAATGCTGTGTGCACTTCTACAGTACAGCGCTCCTGAACCTAACACTGTAATGGCATGAGCTACAATGAAAGATAAAAATAATTAAAATTCCTCTTGTTTGACCTGTACAATGTAAACAGGTTGGTGGGGCACCTTGTTTACATTGAATATGCAAAACCCCATGCACACTGTTTCTCCAAGCCTGTACCAAATAATGGCTGTCTCTTCATGAAATAAGCATGGAAGTGTAGTGATAGTCAGAGTTAGTTCTTGTCACCACATTTGCCTGACAAAATTTAATTCATCTAGAAGCATGCCAAAAATAACTGATATAGTGCAAACACTGCAGGTAGGCAAGTTTTAGCTGTACTGCATTGCTTCGTAACCTTTCTCTAAGACCCGAAAGTGAGTCGCTTGAAACGTTTTCTGTGGTGTCGCAATTCAATTCACATGACACTAGTTTCACTAGTTTTTTCTGTAGCAGTGGCTTTGTTATCTGCTGAAATAGTTGTACTTAGTGGGAGAGTATCCTGCATTATTTGTTAGCCTTTTGGAACTTTGTGCACATCTTTTTTTGAACTAGGCTAAATTTCTTTTAAAGATTGTGCTTGTGTATGTTACATTGTTTTGTGACAAAATAGTGCATCGAAAAGCGCAAATTTCGTAATGACTTATGATTCCATTATTACTTCATGCTTGTTAAAATGACCAGTTTGTCCCATCTGGGCTGCAACTTTGATGAAATTCATTAATTGGGTAACTAATACAGAGCCAGACACTATTGTCCATGTGCCTGGTTTGCAGACATCCCAATAATTATTTTGTAAATCAAAAATAATGGTGCTGAAACTGGAAGTACTTTTGTCCAACTATGGCACAACTTCATTATCATTGTGCAGCCTGTGAAAGTATACATTTGGTACAACGCTGCATGTCTCACTTAATGAACAGTAACGTTTGTTTATTTTTGTTGCACATGTGCAGTAACAGGTCTAGCCAGAAGTTTTTTGTTATTGAAAGTGGAAATGATAAAGTGAAAATGCAATATGGGTTGAATTTATAACACTTCATATACTATGTCTGAACTCCAGAAACACAAAAATGTATTTTGTGCAGCATTCTCTGTATGCACCTGCTCTCCTCTAAAATGAAAACATATTTGGGAAATGCCTTAGAAGTTTTAAAACATTTCAGATTGATTTTAGTGTAATTCCAGTGTCTCATGTTTTCACTTGGCTTAATGCATTCGTTCATGCTGTACCTCAATGGATTAAATGCCCATGCAGTTTAAATTGTGAGCAAGGGTAAATTTTATTATTGTGCTGCTGAAAAATGTATTTCAATTTTTTTTTGATGAACCACGTTCTATGTTGCTTTTCTGTTGGGAACATGTTCTGCTGAAATACTGCAATTAGTTAGAGCAGGTTGAGTAAAATAAGTAGCAGTTTGTAAAACAGAAGAGTTCTAAGTGTTGTTCACCAGGGAAGGTATAGAATTGTTACCAATGTTTGGACCAATTAAATTGAGAACCTTCCTGTGTATTTTATGTGTGAGAAAACTAACAGCTCGTGTGGGCTAAATTTTAAGATCATCCTTATTGTTTGCAGCCATGAAAAAACTGCAAGTCCATGTGTGCTTCTTTTAAATGGACAATTATTGACTGTTGTTTACAGAAATGCCATCTAGCTTGAATTTGTTAGTTGTCACACCACATGATATGCTGGTGCTTATAAGCTGCGGGGGCATGTTAAATAGTTTTTTTATTGCCACTTGCATCTTTTACACCACTTTCTCCCTGTAAAGTACAAGACAAGCTTTCTTAAAAACCAACCAGGTTGCAATAAAACCCAGTTAATATCGTCATGAAGCAGTGCTCATGTGCCGTAAACTGTGTGTGTTACTGATTTATTTAATCTTTCCAGCAGAGGTCAACTTTGTGTTTGGGTTGTGACATTGTCTGTTGCTGTAATCTACAGTTTGTGATCTCAGCAGAGCTAGGTCTATGTTGTATAGACAGTCAGTGTTGCAAGTGCCTGCAGGCTCCTATAAGCTATGTAACAAGCAGCATTTAGTACTGCTGGATTGACTAGTGCCATTCATCACTCTGGAAAGTTTCACAAAAATGTATGACTTTTGCAAACAGTGTTAGCCTCCAAGAAAATTTTACACTGAGCAAATGTTTGTTTAGGTGAGCATGGATATTTTGAGGCTGAGCTAGCACAGTGTAAATTAATTACAGACTTTGTGAATATCAGAATAAGTACAAAATCTTATCAAAATTTTCAATTCAGAATGTTGCAAGTGCGCGAGAATGATATTTCACTGTGCAAATGGTCTGGTGGTACTGCGTTGTTGTGCACCTTAGAGGGAACATTGGCTACAAATGCAAAAACTTGAGTTGTCATGAAAAGTCACTTTACTTAAGTCACTTGCTTGTATAAACAGTAACTTCATGCGGTGCCTACTTCCTTTATAAACAAATAGTGATCTTGACTTCCTTTATAAACAAATAGTGATCTTGAAGTGATCCACTGATAAACTAATTATGTGGTATATAATGTAAGTCTGGCCATGGGATATCACTAATGCATGTAAAAGCTTGTTGGTATGTTGGTTGCAGACAAAGCAGTCGACATTCAGCTGCAATAGTGTTGCTGACTCCAAGCTACCAATGTTGAAACAGTATTTGAAAAATGCATGTGAAGTTTTTTTGCCTATGCACGGCGTGATTCCACCATTATGCGCTTGCATTGTGGCTGAATTTCAACGAATTTTGCAAACGACAGAACACAGAAGTATCATAAGCTACTTGCTGTGAAACTTCGGTCCACACTGCCAGTGCTCAGCTATGCGCCTAGGTGCAAACAGTGGCTACGTTACGCAAAGCTCAAGATGAAAAGGAGTGATTCCCTGATCTGTTGCTAGTCAAAATGTTGCAAGCTGTCTATAGATATTTAATCAGATTTGTTAATTTTTTAACTAACTATCATCTCATCTAAAATTTAAAACCTGAAAATAAAGATGATGTTAGGACTTACATCTTGCCTGATATGTAAAACCTGAAATTGTTCGTTTTTTTCCCACGCTTTGACTAGGCGCAATATTTTCACATAGTTATCTGCATCAGCCAACAAGTCTCGCTTCCACAGCGAGAAGAATGGTTGTGAGACAATGTTCTTATTCTCACTGTAGAGAAAATGTTGTTGTTCTCACTGTAGTGTGGTAGTGTGTGGCGTCAGGTTATTGCTTCAGAAACGTCATTTTGTTCCAGGACGTGTGTGGGACTCACAGGAAGAACAAACGTGCCATGATCCTGTTCAAGTTGCGGAACCAGTCGAAGGTAATGCGAGTTTTATTCTAGTAATTCTACTAGTGGTGATACAAGAGTTTGCAAGGGTAGCAGGATACACGGGCGTCGGAAAAATTTTTTCCAAGGGGGGGGATGGTGAAATTTCATTTTACTCACTCGAAAACTAAAACCAACCTTCCTTGCTTTAATAGGAAATGTCAAATTTCAAAATCCTAGGGCGGTCCCCCCCTTCCGACACCCATGGCAGGATATGGCGATTAACACTCAAAGTCGGACTCTTCCTGTCTCCCGCGTTATGTTTAGCACTGAATGTGTTTCGCGTCATCTTTGTTAATGCACCAGGTCTATTTTTATTGTGTGGTAATAGGTGTACGTGTTTAACCCTCAAACGCCTGAACGAGTCGTCATTGACGCGAACGAAAATTTAAAAACACCTGNAACACGTAATATTTCGCAACCTCTTGTCATCGTCCATGTACTCCTCAGGTTGCTTGTGGACGTGATTTTCATAAACAACTTCAACAGAAAAAAATTGAACTTATTCCCATGAAAATCCGTAATTATCAAGATTTTGTTGAATACATGTCAAATCTGCCAAAGTGCTTAATCCTGCTCCCTTTTTCGATGCTCCCTTACCCCGGCACCCATTAAAGAAAAATTCTGCATAGGTCTCTAGCGACCCAGTTGGTAAGAATGACTGGCGATCAACGTAAGCGTTTAAGGGTTAAACACTCCTCCATTTTGGTGTAAAAGGTGCTCAGGGCTCTGTTATGTTATCAGCCTTGTTTGATGTTAAATCGTGTGCTAGTTTCGAAAATGCAATTTACAATAACAACGTGAACCGTACTGGCTGTGTTTTCATCACGTTCCATTTACGAAAGTTCAATCGCAGGTAAAGATCACAATGGATATACCGCCTACCGCACCCCTCCTGCAATATTGGTTACAGATGCTGAAGTCGAAAGCAGCCCTGCTGATGACAGTAGGTGGTGTCTAGCTGCTTGTGTTTGTTTTTCCTGATAGAAACAGTTGTGAACAAATATACAGCACTGATACTGGTGGCAGTGCGATGAGTTATCACTCTGTGGAACAGAGACACGAAAGAAACTTGGTCATCAGTAAAGCCAAACGTTCGATATTATTCTTCGTTGTTTTTTTGTTTGTTTCACCGCTGGCATTGAAACTAGCTTGCAAATTTTACCAGCATCGAAAACTGCATACATGTTGTTTGCGATAATTACAATTTGTTTTTCTTGTGACTTCTTAGCTACAAAATACTCCTGACAGAGAAAAAGTACAAGTTTATAAAAAAAGTTTTCATTTTAAACACGGTTTTGCATTTCGTTCCTTCAACTGTAGTTTGTCAAGTTTTCACTCGCACTTGTTCCAAGATAAAACACGTTCTCAACGTTCGGTCATATCGGCCGAATGCTGAAAACTCCTTGGAAATTCATCGAATAAGTTACGAAAATCTCCACTGGTTTCCGTATGTGCTGGTCAGGGACGTCGCGCAAGGCTAGTTTCTAACCTTGAACGTTTGAAATAATTTTAAGGTTGCATCGCTGAAGCAAAAGCCGTTGTGAAACCATTTGTAAAAGGTTACTACGGGTTACTAAAGGTCACGGACAGGTTACTAAAGGTCACTCTGCTGTTGTTGCAGGTGGTGCAACGCCGAAAGGCCTCAGACGAGAAGGCAGTGGGCGACGGAAGATCGTAAAGAAGATTGTCAAGCAGGGGCATCACGCGGAAGCGGATGACGGCGTCCAAGAGGAGGCCAAGTCGCCGAAAAAGAAGATCGTGAAAGTCGTAAAGAAGAAGGAAGCGGCCGCAGACAAGGACGATGCCGCCGGCGGCGAAGTGGTGAAGAAGAAGGTGGTACGGATCACCAAGAAGAAGGATGTCGAAGGCGAGCAGGAGGATATGGAAGCGGATGAGCGCAACGACGGAAGAGCTGGACAGGAGGCGCCGGCCAAGAAGAAGGTGGTCCGGGTCGTGAAGAAGAAAGACGGGACCGACGCGGAGCCGAAAAAGAAGAAGGTTGTGGTGAAGAAGAAAGCTGCGCAGTAGCGTTGCGTGAGCTATTGTGGTTTTGTTTTTCTTGTCCAGCATCATTGGTTGGCCTGCAAGTGTCAGCCTCTTGAAGCTCGTTGACGTTGACGTTTGTTGACGTCATGTGAATTGTTTATTTTCAAAGGTGACTGTTCGAAAAATTAGCAGCAAATGCATTGACCGCCCAGGTGTTTTTTGACCGCCCATAAGGCGTTTTTAGACTTAACGTTTTTTGTCGCACTCTAATCCAGAGTACCTTAAGCGAGTCTTGCTTTTTGCGGCCAGGCATCGGATGTTTAAAGTGCTTGAAAGTGTGTTGTTGTTGTTTTTTTAATCCTGGCGAAAAGCTTTCCAATTGATCACTTGTATTTGCTATCCTGTACAAAGTTTGCTCTGACGCTTGGAAGAGACAGCCAGCCTTTCTAACGCACAGCACAAGCCTAGAATCAGCATAGCGTTAATTACACATTGTACAAACGAAGCACGTGACATTGGTTCGAACGATCTCGCCCAAAAATCGCTTTGTTTTTGTGTAGTTCAGGAGATTTGCTGTAGCGAAAGCGCACGCGAACTCATCGTTGTTTTGTGAATACTGTAAATGTTTCAACTAACTGGCTGGTGCCAGTGGCGTAGCCAGCCCAAACTTTTAGAGGGGGTCCAAAAATTTGGGGGCAAAAAGGTTTGATTTAAGGAGAGCAACAGTATTTTGTTTGGGATACCGCCTCTCAAAGCACGAAATGACTAGATATTCTAAAAATTTGGAGGGGCACGGCCCCCTGGCTACGTCTATGGCTGTTTAACGCTGGACATCAACTCTTGCACATACTTGTCGGTCGTTCTAGGATCAGTATTGCTCCTTGCAAAGTCTCTTCAAAACCGAACTGCTCAATACGATTCGTACTGCTTTGCTGTTCTACTGCTTCTTATCTAGCGCGTTACCCACTGTTCAATCAGGTAGTCTGCTTGTTGTCGATAAACTGAAACGTAGTCTTTTCAAAACTTGCCAGCTGTAGTTACTCCGCCAATGCAGAGACGATTCTCCAACTCCCGTAGAAGCACTGTTTTTTGAATGCGTTTTGCTTGCCATTGCGTGAACGGTGTTGCCATCCTGAAAGTGAGAGATTAAGCGAAGTCTAACTTCAAACGAGATTACTTCATTGCTTTGTTCGTTGTGAGATAATAAATGATCCGACTTCGCCCACTTCGCTTGTATTCATCTGCAGTTATCTGTTCCACTTTGACTTCACTTTCGTGGACCCTTAGAAAGGTCTCCAGCTGAGTCTTGCAGCTAAAACTCATTCCACTTTGATTGAAAAGGATTTGTATTCGCGTCGACTTGTTTCAAGACTGTTTGTTTGTGTTGTATTTTGAGTGAAGCAACGACAAAGAAGTTCACATATTTATTTGTGCAGTTTAATGTTCCTTTCGCACTGTAACCTCCATAACATTGAAATCGATCATGACATTGCATTGCTGCTACTTGTAGTAAGTTTGACAGTGTTACCAGAATTTTTGTTTTGTAAACTGCACCTTTTCCACTGAAAACAAAGTCTTGACGTGCTATTTGCATATATTGTTTGGTGAGGCTAGCTTCGCTTTAGACTGTTGGAATCGCCGTCTATGGACCCGACAAGCGCTTTTCGTCACCCACGAAACGCAAACGCTCCATTTTCGTGGTTTGTTGCATTGCGAATAATGATGAATTTGTAAAAAAAAATGTTGATAATTCACGACGCATTCCTCTTCAGCACTATGTGACGCGAACCTGATGTTCTCGTTCACAGCACGGTGGCTTCAGACTGCGACGCGCCCTGGAATCCGTGCTTTCAGCTTTGTGCACTTACGAGTCTGCTGGGGCAATCCGTCG
>JGI24022J15233_10008877_pt1 | contig 11278 bp, 5 predicted proteins | sample Ectturendosymbi2_FD_15233 | JGI IMG/M metagenome (IMG submission 15233)
AAAGAGCTCTTTCCTCAGGTGGCTCGTTTTTTTCTTCCGGAACATCATGACCAGCTTGTTTCAAGATGCTAACAGACAACTCACAAGGGATTTGTACTAAACAAACAGCCGATAAAATATTGAGGTTTGCTACCTTGCTTTATTACGATCACGAAGATGCGCCACTTGAATCATCCAATGCACAAAACTTGGCGCATGCGCCGTAGGTTGGCCATCCTGCCCTATAGCTGTCACCAGAGGTGATTGTGACAAGACCTGACGAGAGAAATAGGAACAAGCGAGTACGCTGCATTTTGGGATCTTAAACAGGCTCCGACAAATCGTGCTTTAAAAGACAACGGTGCAACTCTGGTCACTTATTTGTTGTGTTTGTCAGATGATTTTTGCCCATTAAAACCCTGTTATTAAGATTTTTGAGGATTTTTGCAGATGAAAGCTTTTTGCCTAGTTTTTGCTTTTTCTTTCACTAATTGCTAAAATTCGAATGTATTACTGCAATTGGGAATGTCGCAATGCAACAGTTTGAGTGTTCAATCGTGACCTGAAATTCAAAGTGTGGATAGCATCACCCGAAACGATTAGATTCCTAACTGTACGACAGTTAATTATTTCCTAGATTCAAAGATCTTGACGTCAAATGTGTGACGTCACAGTCATATGCAATTTTCAGGATGGTCTATAAACAACTATATGCGGCGCCCGATTCAGCTTTCGACGCCGCTTAACTCCCAACTCACTTTTCGCATCTACGCTGCCACGAAAGGTCTGGATGGGGGCGCCAAAACTGACTTTGCCCCCGGGCGAGGGAAGCCATAGGTACGCCACTGCCTCTTGGTTGGCAAAAGAGTGATCTCGTCGGGTGGCCTCTATTGTTGGTTGCTGCCACAGTGTGAAACTTTGCACACTTCACGCTTAGGCTTTCTGATCACAACAGTATGTACAACTACTGGGGGAACAGAACAGATATGGGCTTGTGTGAGCCGCTGTGATCAATCCGCCTGAACTGCCAATCAAGCACGCTGGAACAAGGGTGAATGACGGGGCATTGTCCCCTGCCTTTTGAAAGCGGGAGCAACAGGGTACACGTGCCCTTATATAACAGTATCATAAGTAATTTCATGATTTATCAAGATCAACTTGAAACGAATTTATTACAGCTATTCGCGCACACAAAATTCAGAATGGTTTTCTATCATTTCTGTTATCATTTTTAAGGTCAACACTGCTGCTGAGCATGTACATGAGGAGACAATTTTATTGCCTCATTTACACTGAACACAAACAAACAATTTTTAACTTGTGGTACAGTACGCCAGAACCATAGACGGACACAGGGGGAGAACGAGCATTTGCCTCCCTTGGAAGTTGGGACTAAGAATTTAGATTTCATAGAAAACCTGACGTCAGCAGCTCAATAACATTTTAAATGACTTGATTATTTGCAATGACAGTTTATTTGCCGGTATGACACTCACACTGCACAAGATCCGGGTTCACTGTTCTGGTGTCATACAGTGGTGAGCGTGCAGGTCGCTCATTTGTCTGCAGAGGCAGGTTGCGAAACTTGCTAGCAGATTGTTCTACTGTTGGTCTTTATTGTGTAACAATAACATGGCAACAAGTCTTCTAATGTTCACTTCAAGTTATGATAGTAGGCATTTTGCCGCATGTGATGTGACATCTGATTGCAGACATTTTGGCAGGTAATAAATGCAGTCAGACAGTGACAGCTGATAGCGGCAAGCAGGGACGCCGGAGATCGAAGGCATTGTCCCCTTGACCTTTCATAAGGGGGGCAACAAGGCGGAGATGTCTGTTTCGCAATAGAATCATAGATAATTTCATGGTATATCATGATTGAATTGAAACAAATTTTCTATAGTCTCTTTCATTATTTTTAGGTCAACATTGTTGTTTAACAGAAGCAAGCATAGGCTAATTGGTAACGACTTTTTTGTTTTTTACTAAGTTTTCATTGCCTTCAACAACCTTTTTACTGCCCTACCGCTGTTCTGGCATGTTGCCAATTAAAGACAAAGCTCGAAATGATGCACATATTGCAGCACAATGTGCGGCTGTATTAGTGCACGCTCAGGGTTGCCCCCTAGTAACAAAATTTTAATTTATGTAGTTCCACTCTATGAATGCCTGGGGTCGTCGCCCCATTCACCACCCCTCGGCATGCCACTGCTATCTAGAAAGCATTTTCATAGCACTGTCAAAATTTTAAGTCCACAGTTCTAATAGTGTTTATCAATTAATATGATAAAATATTTTTACTAATAACCGTGTCAAAGTAAGTGCTTTATATCTGTAAATTTTGTATTTTTCTTAATATCTAAATTTCAAAATATGTTTCTTATTGTATATTATAAAGGTGAGTAATTTTGTCAAAGCATTACTGTTGATAGAAGTTTAACAAGTTTCCAGCTACCTGTGGAAATGTGTGGTTTAAATCAAATGCTCTTTAAATTTATGATGAGTGTACTTCAAAGCTATGGTTTGTCATTAGCTTGAAACCATGTTTTTTTCTCATAATTTTAGTTTCTTTTTTATGCATCTATTGCTAAATGTTTCATTTACTTTGCAGAACTGTTGATGCCGTGTGTGGTTGTTGCTTTGTGAGTTGGGATAAAATGGCAAATTCAAAAGTAGCAATTGTAACTGGTGGAAACAAAGGCATTGGTCTTGCCATAGTGAGAGCACTTTGCAAACAGTTTGATGGTGATGTATTTTTAACAGCTAGAAATGATGAACGTGGAAAAGAAGCTGTTAAACTTATTGAAAGTGAAGGGCTTAAAGTAAAATATCATCAACTAGTCATAGATGACAAAAAAAGTATTCAACAGATTCAAACCTTTATGACAGAAACATATAATGGGATTGATGTTTTGGTAAACAATGCAGCAATTGCTTTAAAAATGAAGGACACTACACCTTTTGGAGAGCAAGCAAAAGTGACATTGGCTGCTAACTTCTTTGGAACCCTTGATGTTTTACGAATGTTGCTACCTACTATCAAGCCAAATGGAAGAGTAGTAAATGTTTCTAGCATGGCAGGTGCATCTGCACTTGGAAAATGCAGTGCAGAACTTCAGCAAGTATTCAGATCCGATAGCATAACTGAAAAGCAGCTGTGTGAGCGGATGGAAGAGTTCATAAAATATGCGCAAAAAGGAACACATACAGAACATGGTTATCCAAATACTGCTTATGGTGTCTCTAAAATTGGAGTCACAGTCTTAACGATAATTCAAGCTCGGCAGCTTCAAAAACAAGAAAAAAATACCATTTTGGTTAATTGTTGTTGTCGTGGATGGGTGTGCACTGATATGGCAGGTGCTAAAGCACCAAAGACTCCAGATCAAGTGGCAGAAACACCAGTTTTCCTCGCCATGCTTCCTCCAGGCACAACAGAGCCTAATGGGAAGTTTCTTTTTGATAAAACAGTCCGCCCGTGGTAGTTTGTGTTCATGGGATGGCTATTGTTCTTGGGCGATTTCGCTATGTAGCATATAATGTTATGTATGTGATAGCAAAATTTGAAGTCTTGCTAGAAAGTTGTGTGTAGTACTTAATTGTGGCTTGCTTGTTTTGCTTAGGGACATCTTCAGGTTGATTCTCTGTTGTGCACCACCTTTATTGTATTGTTCCAGTCACAGTCATGATTTTGCTAAACGAGGCTGAAGCAAATTGTGATAACATAATTGTGTGTTTCCACCCAACAAGTTTCGGCACAGAGGTACAAGTCCATGTTTTGATTAGATGTCAATGTTTCTGCACGCGAGGGCTGAATAATGGCCAGTTAATTCAGAATAGAACTTTTTGAAGTATCGGCGATTGCAACTGCACTCATTATCAATATCTCTCATAAATTCCAGAATGAAACAGATGCAATGATTGAAATCTGATTTACCCCTAAAGGTTGTTGTTATGTTCTCATTGCTGGTATTTAATACAGATAGTAAAACACTAAACAAAAACATCCTCGGAACGGATTTCAGTGGATTGGCTGATGAGCGGCTGGAAAATATTTTTCGTTGTAAATGCAGTAAAATTTTTGGCATCACCTATAAAACTAGCACTACCAACGATCTGCACCCAAAAGACATGTGACTGGGAAATGAAATAAAATTAAGGAAAACCGGATGTTTCCAAACGAAACGTATTTATAAGACATGTGCAAAATCAGTTATCATGGTTCTATTTTGCGAAAATAAATTTCGCTACTTTTCCATCTTTATGCACTATCAACGAGCTTTCTAATCGATCACAATTAAACTTGAAAGGGCTTAAAAACAAGCAACGGAAGCTCTTGCAACCTCAAAATAACTCACCAGGGCATTAATATTTTTAGTCTGCAGCTAATCTAGCGCAACTAATTTTAGTAGATTTGTTTTTGCGGTTCGGTTTGCTTATTAGTATATGAGGTGTCACTGAGCGTGTTACGGTCGAACAATTACCCGCTCAAAACACGGCATTTAATCAGTTGATTAAGCTCAAAACACGGCATTTAATCAGTTGCATTCCCTAGAATGCCGGGAGCGGAGCACCATCGCCTTGTTCCTTCGCTCGTAACGCCATGTTCAGTTCTTTGTTCTCTAACAGTTTGCAAGAGCACTTTCCGGATATATCCACTTTCTGTTCTTTTAATTTGTTTACAAAATGGTTTACTCCAAATTCTGTTTTTAAGCCCAACCTGATTTCTACCTCACACACAGTGGCGTAGCAAGGGGGGGACCTGGGGGCCGCGGGCCCCGGACGGCACTTTAAGGGGGCGGCACTTCGTTAACCAAAAATTGATTTTTGAAAGGTGTTTAAAAGTTCTAGTTTTTCGTTATTATTTTAAAAACATTTTTAAATGTTCTACCACTTTTCAAATTTCATGTTTAGAAGCTCTAGACTGGTAGGCTAGCCTAAAAGAACACGACATGTGGTTTTGGAGTGAGTAGATTGATAAAATGCTTTGGGGGCGAAGAGTTTTCTGAGGGGGGCCAAAATTTTTGAACTATGTCCAATAGTTTTAAACTACGTCCAAAATACAAAATACTAGTTTTAAACTACGTCCAAAAGGGCGAAAAATTTTCCTGCGCCCCCTATTTAATGGCATGCTCACTTGGGGGCCAATTGTGCCCTAGTCCCTACACCTTCCTCACCAGACAAAGTCATTTCAGCCATCTTAGGCAAAAGTCCTTTGCACAAAGGAAAGAGATGACATTCGACCGTACACTACAAACGTTAGGGCTCCAGTTGTTTTTTATTTATATTGCCCCTTCTCTCAAAGTCTGATAAAAAATTTTCACGAAATCACGGTAAATAATCAAGAATAGCTTAATCTTTTTTCTTGTATCTTTGGTTTCTCAGTAACGCCCCAACTGCACAACATAACATCTCCTGACACCTACGCGTTGGCGACGAAGATTTCGCTGCGGCGGCGATAGTCCAGTGATAGAGTGTCCGCCTCTCAATTGGAAGGTTGCGCGTCCAATTCACAGACACAGTGACTCGCCGTGGTGCTCCTTGGGCAAGATCGTTAGCCTAAACTGCCCCGGTCAGAAGCATATTTCAGGCGTTGGCATGGCGCTAATGGCCGTCGTCAAAATTATTTTAAAAAAACATTTCTTGGCACATCCCATGCTATTTTTTAATGTCCAGTGGGGTACTTTCAATAATTTCCATAAGCTGTAGCCCAGTAATTAGGTGGGCCTATCAACATTAAGTTTTAGCGGTTGAAGTGAAGAACTTTGCAAAGATAACTTTTCTCAGTTTCGACACAACTGCTGTTTTTCTGCATGACATAATGGTGCCGGAAAATGACGTTCTTGAAGCGGGGTAGTGCAGTTGGTGTATTTTCATGGGTAACTCTGAGCTCAGCTTGTAGGTTTCAAACTTTCAACTGAAAGTTGAGTGAATAAGGGCCAGACGATAGGCAACGTGGTTTTCGTGAATTCGCCTTTATTCAACGGTACACTTTAAACACTGGCAGTCATAGAAAAATTATTTCAACAAGAAAAGTTAAAAAAGGTGTTCCTCTCACTTGATGAATCTGAGGCAAGAACCTTAGTCTGAAAACCTAACGCAAGGGTAAACGATATGTTTAGATATGATTGTGGTGAACGCTTTTATTAAAAAGAGCGTTAAGCGAAATGGTTGTACAGCTTGGCAATGGGTGTACTGAATGAACTTGTTCATCGCACTAACCGTCGAGCGTAAGACGTTGTAATCACTGCTGAGCATCCAATAGGCCCATGTCCAAGCTGGCATGGTTTGGTAATACAGTTTTCGAAATAGACGTCTGTTGGTAACCAGTCCCGTCGCCACGGGGGCTTTGGTGGGCTTAGCCCCCAAAAAAGCTACAAGTCCCCCCAAATTGAAATATGAAACACTATAAATCATTGGAATTTTTGTCAAATTTTAGAATGTCAGTCCCCCCTGCACAAACGTAGTCTCCCAATTGAAGACCTTCTGGTGATGGTTCTGTTGACAACAAACAAAGGCAAGGAATAACACCATGCACGTGTAATTGGAAGAGGTCCAGCACAACATCTACAGTCTAGATGATTCTAGACCAAGTGCGCAGGTCACGATGAAGACTGCAAGCATGGGCTTTTCAACCATACACTGTTTCAAACCTGTTTAAAATATTTTTCAAAATGGGTCCGTGCACCTATGGAGGGCTCCGCGCAGTCCCGTCGCCACGGGGGGGACTACGGTGGGCTTAGCCCCCCCAAACAAAGCTCCACGTCCCCCAAACTGAAACATGAAACACTATAAATCAGTGTAGTTTTTGTCAATTTTTAGAATGTCAAGCCCGCCCGCACAAATACAAACCCCCACCGCAGAAACGCAAAGCCCCCTATTGAAAACATTCCGGCGACGAATCTGGCTCCGCGCAAGTGCCCACAGAGTTAACGTTCGAAGTCTTCCATATATTCTAAGAGGAATAAACCACTACTTGAACGTGAAGTGTACAATGAAACGTTCTTTACACCACTGCGATCATATTATCACATTGATTATTTAGCCTGCTATACGCAGTATATATACGATTTTTAGTTAAAGACGGGGATACTACGCGAAATTTTAACATACATAAATGTTTACATTTGTAAGGTACGTATTCCCCCATCACATCCCTTAATTTTTCCGTTTGATTCCCTGGAATGAGTAAACTATTAAAATGTCATGCGGTGAGCTTACCGGAAATTAAAAACCAACAGGGAAGAAAATTTGACGAAACATGTCGGGTTCGTATACGCCTATGTAAAGAAAGCAAAAAATAGAATATTAATGATGAGAAAGGTGGCGACAAGCAGAAAAAGCAAGAATCATAATCGACAATCAAAAACAAGACACATTTCAGTTTGTTAGTGTTTGATTGCGATTCTGAAGATGCTTTATCAATCCTTAGGCTATATCTTGAAATTAGCACGAAACATCAACTTCCATTTAAAACTTTTGTAGGCAAATTTGAGGGGTGGAAAAGGCGGCACTTTTTTGGTCGGCCCCGGGCGGCACTTTGCCTTGCTACGCCACTGCTCACACATCTCCGTTTGGCTGGTCCTCAGACCCAAATAGATTTCGCTGTATATACCTTTGCTCATAAAAATCCTTCTACAAACTAAGTCCCTTTCTTCTTATCGCATTTAAATTACGTATATGATGATCACACCTATATCTACACAGATGGTTCCAAAACTGCGAATAAGGCTGGTTGCGGTGTATATATAGAAACCCTAAATATTCTCTACTCCACACAACTAAAAAAATTTTCTTCTGTCATTAGCACGGAACTCTACGGCATGCTTCAAGAACTAAATTGGATTTCATCCAATCACATCCAAAAAGCGGTAATCATTACCGATAGTCTCAGTGCGCTGAGGGCTATCCAACATCGAAACTGGAAAAGTCATCAAACTGTCAAAAAAATAGTTCTGCTCAATCACACCTTGAACACCTCAGGCAATACAATAACATTCGTATGGACACCTGCACACAGTAATATACCTGGCAACGAAACCGCCGACCAACTTCCAAAAATGTCAACCTCGGACTCGCCTATATCCACTCCATTAGAAATACATCGCAACTGGTCAACCCTTCCTCTCAGTCTCCCGGACATGCAGAGGCGTACGAGGCGGGGGGTCGGGAGGGGGCGGCCGCACCCCCGGGCTTGAAAAATTTCAGGGCAAACTCTGTTTTCAGGGCAAGCGCAACGTGCTCAAAAATCCTGAATATTAAAAAATACCTATTCAGTACAGTGAATTCAGGGCACCCTCTGTTTTTCAGGGCAAGTGCAAGTTGCTCAAAACTCCTGAATGTAAAAATATATTCAAAACAGCGAGAAATTTCCGGGCAAGCGCAGAGTTGCTCAAAAACCTGAATGGTAAAAATATATTCAATACAGTTGAAAATTTCAAGGGCAAGCTCTGTTTTCAGGACAAGCGCAATCTGTTAAAAATCCTGAATGCAACAAGTGTATTCAAGACAGTGAAAATTTTCAGGGCAACTCTGTTTTTCAGGGCAAGCGCGAGTTGCTCAGTAATCCTGAATGATGAAAAATGCTTGCTTGCTTGCTTGCGCACCAAATCAATTCTTTTTTTCAAGTTTTCTGGGGGGAGAACTTCTCAGACTCTTCTCAAAGAGTCTATACTCCCCACCCCTTAAAAATCCTGGTTGAGCCCTTGTACGTGATAATTGTTGATATTCATGTCGAAAACGGAAATGTGTAGAAATGCATATGTTCTGCTTTCTTTAATTTCGTCATGGTTTTATTGTTATCGTTATGCTTTTAAAATTTGGTCTTTGGCCCGCAGCTGGGTTAAAAATTTTGTATATGGCCCTTGGTCTAAAACGTTTGCCCACCACTGGCCTATAACAAGGGTGGCCAATCGGTCAGAGACAGATGTTATCCAGGGGGCGATTAGGCCAATCGCCCCCCTAAAACCTACGAAAGTAACTTTATTCGCAATGATTTTATACATACACATAGGCGCATATAAACATCACCCCATCTCTTCCTCACACACATACCTTTGCTCACTAGATTTATTGTAAATATCACACACCAACATGATAATAACAAATTTACAAAGCCGCGTGAATGCGATCGCTTGTGTATGTTCTTGCGCAAACCACAAAACGCACTTCCATGCAAAACGGTAAGTCGGTAACACGTGTGTCGCGTAAAAGTGGTCGCGTGTGTATGTGCTTGCACAAGCCACCAACCAAGCTTTCACGCAACGCACCTCGACTTTGAAGGTGAAGATTTGGTGCAAAATTTTGCGACTTATACACGATTACAGTGGCGAACGCAGATTTGGGGTTAACCCCCACTTGTTGGGGTTACCACCCCTTGAGCTTGATAGTTTACAAAAACTTTATTACCTACGCAAAGGGGATATTGTTTTCGCGTACTTTTTACTTGTTAATTTGTCGACTTAATGCAAATACCACCGAATAACTTTGCATGCAAGTTTCAAGGAACATTGTAAATGGGCCAAAAAGTAATAATTATGTTTTGGTGGGAATTCGGGCTATCGTCTGCTTCCAGAAACCACCTCACCACTTTTAACAGACCCTCCGTTCACTACACGCATGTTTAAGATTGTGTTCGACGGTAGTTCACTTTATACGAAACAACTGTCTTTCTTTTGTCTGCTAAGGCTGATCAGCGCAAGCGCTGAACCCAATGGCTATTGGCTACATTACCAATCTCTGTAGCATGATAGAACTGTTGCACGAGCTCAAACACAGCTTTTTTTAACATAGAAGCATTCCGGAATTTGATAATGTCTCAGCAGGGAAAAAGAAAACCTAAAGTTTGCTGGACATCTTTACATAACGAAAAGTCGAAAATTTTCTTGCGTACTTTATGCGCATTCTCAATTCTTGTGCAATTTAGCAAGATTCGATCTTGCAAACCGGAGCAAGTCCAGCCGCACACTTCCTATGCTCGACTGCTCGTATTCGACAAGACATCAGCGCAGCTTCATTTTGTAGTTGTAAATTGCTCTGACGTAGTGATGAGTGTGTTTTACTCCCCTGTTTTAACGCACAGCCTGATATTTTTGCAGTTATGAACTGCTGTGTCGTAGCGTTGATTGTATTTTGCTGCGATATCGTAGCTTGGAGCGCTGATAGTATATTTTCAGTGCAATGACACATAAAATAAGGGGAGTGCGTGTGGAAGAATATGCATATTGCGTCAACAAACTTCGCAAAAACGTTGCTTCGAAACGTGAATATGACGTCAAATTGTGACGTCACAAACAGTGCACAACAAACACAAATAACCACCATATGCCACTGAATGAAAACCCCAACCCCCATGAAAATTTTCTGGGCACGCCACTGGCTAAGTGCGTTTCGCTGCGCAGATACGGTTTTGTTGTAAAAGTGATCGAAAAACAACGTCGGGAAGTCAAAAATAGTTTAGTCTGGAAATAATGGATGTCACATTTCCCAGGAAAACATTATCAATTTCAGGGTTGCATTTCACCCATGATTTCCCGACTCATATAGCATTTTGAGGTTTCCGGAGCAGGTTAAACATGCCGAAGAACAGCAGTCGCGTCCTAGGCCAGATTCTCAAACAAGAAAAAAGCGACTGATAAAATTAGGCCGCTGATTAGATGCATGTTTATGCGTTTCTAGCACTTGAAATTTTAAATATCTGCTACTTTCGAATAAAATAAATCGTCATAAACGAAAGGTTAACCCTGACATGAAAGTAACAGGTGAACGTTGTGTGAAATTTTTGTTAAACTCTGCAAGAATAACTCGGTTTAATTTGCTTTGTTATAGAACAGAGTAAACCAAATTAGTTACACTGCAAAACAAATGCAGCAAAGATATCTGCAAAGCGTTTCTTGCTTTAGGTTATAGCCATCGTGATGAGTTGTGTTTGTTTGCTTTTTTTAAACAGGACAGACATTGAAGGTAGTTTGATGCTGAACGAACAGAATAAGTTGGCAGTGCTAGATACGAAATGCAAGTAGTCGCCTGTGACGAAATTTCGTTTTGAAACCAGCGCCCATTCGGCTTTCGGCTTTAGTAACATGTCCACTTCGATGAAAGGAAAATGATGTCGTGCCTTGAAACAAGAGTTGAAAGCAGAATAAAGATTAAAAGCGCGTGTGTGATGACAAAGTGATGCAAAAATAGTAACTACTAAACGTTTAGCCTGTTTTTTGTAAACAGAATTGTATAAAATCTGGACAGCAATGATGCTGTCATTTGTACCCGCCGCACAACATCTCATCAGCTTATCTGACAA
>JGI24022J15233_10008880_pt1 | contig 11275 bp, 10 predicted proteins | sample Ectturendosymbi2_FD_15233 | JGI IMG/M metagenome (IMG submission 15233)
GGTTTCTGGGGGTGGGGGGCATGTGGTAGTGGCGGGAATAGAAAGCGTGAGTGACTGAAGCTGTTCAAGAAATTGTCCGCTAACGACGACAATACGGGATGTTCAAAACTGCATTACGCAATCTATCAATCTGACCAATTGTTTACAAACGATCTCAAACTTTTAACAACATGTCTAGAAACAATGGCATTCACTTCAATAGAAAGGCGTTTATGCGTTGCAGGGCCCCCAAACTTTTTTGTCCGAGGGCTACATAAGCTATTGCAGGACATGTCGAGGGCCGAACATCTTACGTAACGTGATTGTTTCGGGAGATGTTACAATATTCTACCAAATCAATAAATTTTTTTTAAGTATATTATTTTTCATCATTGACAAAATGGTTCCGAGGGCCGGATGAAATGGCTTCGCGGGACGCATTCGGCCCGCGGGCCGTAGTTTGGAGATCCCTTCGTTAGAGATGTCCGAACACAGTCGAACAAGACTGTACAGCGAACATTTGTACGAGAAATTCGTGAAAGCTGCACTACACATTTGAAAATGGCACCAAAAGCTCAAAGAGGGAGTTTGTTCGTGCAAAGGATCTGTACGGCATGCTGCGTTGCCACAGGCAGCGGCACGCTCAGTGGAAACATGTGGATTGAAGCCTGGTTGATTGCACAGGTCTAGAGTTTGCACTTACTCAGATATATACATCTCAAAATTTGTTTTTAACGCCCTGCAATACTAACAATTGCCGCAGAACCGCAAACATACCTGGGCGCTTATCGCCAACGGTGGCCACGCTGTTTCTTAATCTGTCCGTCCTTTCATCGGAGGTCCTTGAAACAACGTCTGCACCAACACACCACACTGTTAAGGAGCTAATGGTAGTTGGAATGTATTTCATACAAGGGGTAGTTCTGATGAAGAGACTGGATCAGATACGAAACAATAACGCAGAGGTCGCCGACTGAAATGAAGCAATGTCACCACAAATCTCTGTTGACATTGTCAGTAGAGGTTCATTGGATACACGTCGCTATTGAAAGGATTAGTTGTTAGTTTATCTGAATGAACCAAACCTTCTGTTAGCTTTATTAAAAAATAGTCTTAATTCATTCTCCAAGTTAATATCCTGTACTTTCATTCATTTTCATAACCGACCTTTGGGGAGGGCCACATGGGCGACAACCCTAGGACTCGAAATACATCACGGTCAACAGTGACCTCTGTTAGTTGCTGGATAGGATGCAATGCGACTATTTTATTCAATTTGGCGGCAGGCGGAGGCCTGGTTGATGCCTCACATAGTTCTACTGGCTCCACACCAAGATGGGACCAAGCAAGGCCGGAGATGTAGTCGCTCCACCTGGTCCTTGGCCTTGTCCGACCTCTGTTAGTTGCTGGATAGGATGCAATGCGACTATTTTATTCAATTTGGCGGCAGGCGGAGGCCTGGTTGATGCCTCAGATAGTTCAGCTGGCTCCACACCATGACGGGAACAAGCAAGGTCGGAGATGTAGTTACTCCACCTTGTCCTTGTTCGACCTCTGGGCCACTTTCTCATGTGTATGGCCAGCAGGAGTTGCCTCGCCAATCTTCCCTGGGATATTCTGGCCATGTAGCTGAACCAACGTAGCTGGGATCTCTCGATTCGGAGAAATGGCTCGCCACTAGAGCTCTGCTCGGGGCGGGTTAACCCGCGCGGGTTGTACTGAGTGGTGAGCCAAAGCACATGAACTTAATCAGCTCAAAAATCGCAAAACACGTGGATGTACTGCACTGAAGTTGTTTGCCAGCATTGCGCTCAGGCAGGGCTACCACACCGTCCTTATTTCTAAGATATTCTGGCCATGTAGCTGAACCAACGTAGCTGGGATCTCTCGATTCGGAGAAATGGCTCGCCACTAGAGCTCTTTCCTGGGACATTCTGGCCTGAGGCCGAATCAACGATCTCTCTAATTGGGAGAAATGGTTCAACATTTAAGGTTTTACGAATTTCACAACTGCGCACTTTGTTGCGAAGTGTCACACCGTGAACTCTTCGCAAAAATCCCATCTCTGCCGCTTGCACTTGGGATAGTATTCTTTCAATCATTACCCAAGATTCATGACCACAGGTAAGGATCGGAACATAGACTGATTTAAAAACTGACAACTTTGCGGTTTTTGAAAGCTCGCTTTTCGTCAACACGGAGCGATTAAGCTCACGTACAACTGCGTTTGCTTCACCAATCCGTGATCAGTCATCTTGTTCTGCCTTCCGTCACTCGCGAATATCACCCCAAGGTACTTGAACTTCTCCACCTACCGCAGTGCAATCCCGTTCACTTGCAGCATGCACTGCATTGGATTTCTAGAGAGACATAATACCTTAATCTTTCCAGTGCTGATTTTCATTCCGTCTTGGTCGGACGCAGCAGGAAACCGATCAAATGCATGTTGACTGCCCTGTTTAAAAGATGCAAGCAGCACCAAATCGTCTGCAGAGAGCAAGCGATTGATCTTGCAGCTTTCGACTGGACACCCTCGTCAACTCGGCTGTTACTGTCTATCTAATTCATATAGGCTATGAAGAGTGGTGACAGCACACCGTTGTTGGAGTCCATCACCCACTGTGAACCGTTGCGATTTAACTCCACCGACACGGACACAAATGTCTGAGTAGGAATACAGTGACATGGCGGCCAGTAACAGGCGGTCATCAACACCGTACTCTCGTAACACTCCCCAAAGCTTGTCACAAGGAACCTGGTCGCGTGCTTTCTCGAGGTCCGCAAATAAAGTTTTTCAAAAATTTTCAGGAGAGTGAGAATTTGCTCTGTAGCGCAACGGCCATGACGAAAACCGGACTGGGTATCCTCCAACTTTGGTTCAATTATTTCATGGCATATTTTCTTAATGCACATGCACTTTTCCAGCGATGTTATGTAGAGAGGTTCATCGATAGTTAGTACATACATTTCCTCTTGTCTTACTACTTGTGTTTGGGGATGAGCACTCCACGCTGTCAATCTTTCGATGCCCTCCCAGAACGCCAGGTCACGTGGCACGCACAATTCATCGAAGACACTCGTTCTCTATTCCAGGCTTTGAACATTTCAGGTCGGATTTCATCACAACCTGCAGTCTTCAGTGTTTTGACAGCTAGGAAGATATCGAGTGCAGTTATGGTTGTTCCTCCCCAAATGTACGTCGTGTATGTCTGGTGGTGTGATAATGACTGGGTTTAAAAGATCTTTCAAATACACTCTCCATCTGCCAAGGATGTTCTACTCATTGCTGAGTACGACAATACATTGGTTTTTGATGGATCTAGCAGTATGCCATTATTCACCACAATAACTTGTTTCTGTCCGTATACCCGAGCAGCAGATGAAGCAACAGCTGTTTTGAACAGTTGCCACTCCAACTCCACGTCCATTGTGCATTCCATAGCTCTCGGAACAAGAACGATACGCTGTCCACAAAGGTCTCTTACATTTTAGTAAGCCAGGGCTTTAGGACTTTTATTTGGTAGGATCTCCTGGTCCTACACGTTTGTGCTGGCTCGGCAGTTTTTCCAGACGCAGTTGCAGGCGAGCAAATGGCGATCTGTCGACAGCCTTGCACACCTTTTGACACGAATCTCCAGCACTGAACGGAACAAGTCAGCTGAAACTATGCAGAAATCAATGGGTGATCGTTGACCCAAGGAATCTCTGCACCAGATGTACTTGTGCACATCTCTGCGTTCGAAAAAGAAAGTGTTCATGATGAACAGTGTGTTGTTACAACACAGTTGCAGCAGGAGCCTTCCGTTATCATTAACGTCAGCATCACCATGTCGGCCTATCACACAATTCCATACACCGGCGTCGTTCCCAACATGAGCATTGAAGTCTTCCGAACGGATTGTGGATTGGTTAGTTTAACCTGTCTCAGGGCATCACTAATTTCTTCTAGGAATTCCAGGTACAGTGCACTGAGTTTGGGCTGTGTGCTTTCATCAAACAGAGGCAGCAATCTAACAACTTCAACCTCAACATGCACACCCTCCTAGTGGGATCCAATCATCAAGGCAATTAGCCAGCTGAGGGCTTACAAGTATGCTTACTCCTGCCTGGGCAAACTGTGCTGGTTCATCGTTGGAGATGAGTTTCCAGCCATGGTCCAGCTCAACAGTGCTACAGTCACAACACTTAGTCGAAGAGATACCAACAACATCCGGGGAATATTGTTTGGCTTCATCAACCAGTTCGTGCTCTTTTCCTGTGAATGAAGTGATGTTCCAGTTTCCAATCACCAGCTTACAACAAGATCGTTATTTACTCGTGGCCTTAAGTCTCCCAGAGTAGAAACATTCTGTGCTGTCACCATTCGCCTCCCCAGATGCGTAGTGAGCGCAACGTGAGGCCTCCTTTTCATTGCTGATGGGGGAGACTGTCATGAATTTTTTACGACTGATGCGCGATGGGTTTTGGTTGCTTTTGCGCATTTCCTGACTATTTCTGGCAGCCAGAGCTCGACCGATGCATCAGCATGCCGATATATATCGGCTGATATGGCGATGATGCCGATGTATTATATTGGCAATATTCCACCAATAATTATTGGCCCACAAAAGCCACTACGCTATTGTTTAGCATGGAGTGTTCGGAAACCCAATTGTTACTTTGTCTCTGATTGATTAGTGCAAAGTGACTGTCCTGCAGCCTTCTGACAACATGAAGTAGTGTATAATATTCAGGCTACTGCATTTATTCGATTGTTAGCCACCCATGATTGTAAGCCGCACACAATGGTGTTAAAAAATTAATGTAAGCCACCCTTGAACATAGGTCATCTACGCCTCTAAAATACTTTTGCGTACTAGCAAGTTTCACATTTGTTGGCAACCCTGGTAGTGATGCTTACACCACTACAACTCTCTTGTGTTCATCATAATCCCCCCTGTGACGGATGTGCACGTGATGCTGATGAGAATCGAATGTGAAAAGAGACTTTGGTCGACAAAACGTATTCAAGGAAAGACTGAGCGTCATCTATACCTTTCAATAAGGCAAGGAAATACAAAAATGTAAGCCACCATTGATTATAAGCTGCATGAAATGATGACAAACTCGATAAGCCGCGGCTTACAATCGAAATAATACGGTACACGCTGTGGTGGTTGACTGTGACATACATACTGAAGAAAAATTGTACTGTAATGTCTATCAACTGTGGTTTGAGTAATGCAAAAATATAGCTGTCGGTTATCGGCAATGATAAATGAAAAACATAGGTATCGGCCCAAAAATGCCGTATCGGTCGAGCTTTATAGTGGCAGTATATTTCTAAGTCACCAAAATTCACCACTTCAAACTTACATGGAACTTGCTTCTGCAACCCGCACACGAAGACGACTCATGAACATTTCGATGATGCTTCACTTTTTCTCCAGCGGTAACAGCTTGTAATATTGTGGACTTCTCACCTATCACAAAGAAAATCCATTTCTCACTGAACGCCAGAGTTGTAAGTCGGGCTGGGCTTTTTGAGTTGGTCCGGATTTGGGCTTAGGTTTGTCTGAACGTTTCAGGCCTGCATACAAATGTTTTCTGCAACAGTGGGCACTTTCATTGCCAGTTGCTGTTGAAGCAATCGAGTTCATTTAAACTTCATTAAAAATGGTATTTTTGGATTATTTAGTCATAATTAGTTTGCTATGACACCAATACCCCGCAGTTGTCCATATCTTGACTAACCCGGTAAATTTGGTTTTCGGGCCGAAATCGGGCTTCAAAACTAACTGTCGTGCTCGGGCCAGGTTTCGGCTTCAAAATGAGGTGAGGAACTTTACCATATATGCAACATACTGTATGGCAAAATGTGTTCATTCAAACACTGTACTTAAAATAAATAACACAGCTTTTCTGTACTTGCCTGGCATAGACTCTACTAACATGGGGTGGAGGTGCCCTGCAGTATACTCGATTCCACAGTGTGCAATGAATAAAGCATCTACCCAAACGAAATGCTTTTTCTGCCCAAACTTTTAAGTGAGGCAGTTACTCATCAACTCTCACATACTAAAACACGAAGGTTCATTTTATATACACTTTATGTGTTTTCTATGACACAATAAACTTTTACAGATACACTCAATAATAAACAAATATAATTTCATTAGTATCGTTAAAAATTGTCCAAACTTCTTCACCCATTTTTGAGGTTTGCCCAAAATTTCTACAAATCTAAACTTTTGCGGGTGTGCTTGCAACAACAACAACATGCGCTTGCACCCCTGGTACCTGATCACGAGGTTTGAGGTTAAGCTTCACAGCCACTCAGTGAATTCAAAAAAAGCATGAAAGCTTCATTAACTCCAAGGCAGCCCCGGACAAGGGTCACTGAGCAAAGGATACAAAACCAGAAAATTGGGCATCGTGTTTATAAAGGTACTGCACGTATTGTATTCAGAACTTAGTATAGTTTCTCATGTAACTCACATCTATCAACGTTAGATGGTTGATCAATTCCCACAAGCCTCAACTTTGTAATCTGCTTTGCAATCTCAAAATGATGTGATTACAAATTATAATCAAAATATGTTGAAAGATTTCAATTCTTACAAAAATGCAGTTCTTACGCTGTTTTTTAAGTTTTTTTGTGAAGAACACACTTAGAAAGTGCTTACGGTTTCAAACGGTTAATATATTTAACGGCATTGTGCACTGAGTTTCAGATTATCGTATTCAGAGCATGCTTAAATGCATTGTGGAATGAAAATGTTTAGATATTAAACACTAATTTTGCGCATGTGGGAATGAAATGTGCTGAGAAAACAAACTCAAAAAGAGTTTATTGGGTTTAGATGTATTTCAAGTGTAAGGAGCCGAATTTAACTTCTCTTTTCATTCAGAGTGTAATTTGGATACCTGGCAACTTGTTCAGGTTACTGAATCTGCACTGCTGCAACAGAACTATTTGGCCCTTGGCCCTAATTTTAATACACTTTGCAGAAATTAACACGAATGACTGAAAAGGTAATCAAGATTGCGAGGCATGAACTAGACTATATCTGAAACTTCTTGTATATTTCCATTCCTGAGGGTATGTCTAACAGTGAATGAGTAGAAGCTGAATCGTTGAAAAACGCGCCTATGCTCTTGAAACGTTTCCGTAAGCCTAGGTTATGGTGGGAACAATATGTACCCAATTTGGGATGTTACCAATGGCATTATATTTTGACTTAGCCCTTAACAGGGTTAAACCATGTGCATTGTGTGCTAGAACTGGCAACAACTGTTCACAGGAATAAAGCAGGAAAGAAGCCTGAATTAGTGCCACTACCGAATAATGTTATTCCGACATGAATTGCTGTTTTGATTGCTGGACATTTTGGAACAAGTTATCTCACATATGAAGGCTAGTCGCTTGCAGGTCTCCGTCCAGTATGATGAGACTACCAATATTTTCAATTGCAATCAACTTATTGCACTGGTGAGGTGTGTCCATTATGGCACCACAAAGAAAAACTTCCTTTTCTGTGAAGAAATGAAAACAACCAGTTCTAGGATAACTGTCAACTGGACAATTGTCAACTGCCAACCGGACACATGTGACAATTGCCAACTGGGACAACTGTGAATTAGGACAATTTTCCAACCAACACAATTGCTGTTGGCACATGTCCTGATACCAACACAATCACCAAAGCAAAAGATGTGTTCTCTTCAAGCAGATCACAGTGATGTTCTTCCAGAAAAACTTTGGTTTGTTCTCGCAGTTCTAAGAAGCAGGTTGAGACTGTGGAGTCAGTACTCAAATTTTAGGCTTTGGCTCAAACATTTAAAAGATTTGCACAACTCGCTTGCCCCACAAATTCGGGTTGTTAAACCAGAAACCCAAATTTCAGACTCCGGCTCCACCATCTAAAACAGTGGTTTATAACATTTTTTCTACCACGCCTCGCTTAAGTAATTGTCTTTGTTTCAAGCCCCCTGACATTAAAAAGTTGTAAAAACAAATGTATTTTTTGGTAAATTTGATGATCAAATTTCACATGTTGTATAGCGCGTTAGGTCTTGCACTTCCTTGATATTTGCTGACGCCCCCTGTGGAGGCGTGGCGCTTGGTTAAGAACCACTGATATAAAAGTTTTTGGCTCCAGCTCCAGAGCCCTAATTAAAGCTTTTCCATGTGATAGCCAGTCGACTTGTGTGGAAAAGTAAGTCTGTTCACATCCAAGAACTTCACAAAGGGACACTAAGAGGTGGTGAATCAGACCCCGATGTGTCCAAAAAATTTGAATTGCTGTTTTTTTATTGTTTTAAAGAGGGATTTGTCTTGATTGATTTGGATCAGGACTTGTTTATTTGTTTTCTTGGCCATGTAATTTGAATTGCTGTTTTTTTATTGTTTTAAAGAGGGATTTGTCTTGATTGATTTGGATCAGGACTTGTTTATTTGTTTTCTTGGCCATGTAATAAATTTTTTTCGATTTAGACATTTCTTACAGAATTATCCCTGTGCTGTAAATTTCATTCAACATTTCATACAAGACATCGATTCCAACTTCACCAAGAGCTTTAATTTTTGAATAAGAACTGATGATGCCTACTTCGTAGGCGAAATATATACTCTGTCAGACCTTAATGTCTATTTCTTTGCTGGGAAAGGATTGCTTTCAGCTTTTTTAGGCTGATACCGACGTTTTTCATTTTACATTGACAATAATCGATACTGACATTCTTGCATTACTCAAACCACTGCTGAAAGATATTACTGCACTGTGTTGAAGAACCATACAACATCTATTTCTATGCAAACCTGGGTCACAGAAACAGTCAACCACCATAGTACATACTCTGATTTGTTCACAGGCTGTCATTTGCTTACTAGCTGTAAGTGAATGTTACACGACCTGTAAGTGAATGTTACACGATAGAGCTATTTATTCTAAAGGATAGCACAGCCGTCTGAATAATACGCACAACTTGATGTAGTCGGAGGAATGCACGGTATAGGAACACGACAGTGAATTTGCATTAATCAATCAGAGATGAAGTAGCACTTATGTTTCTGAACACTCTGTGCAGAACAATAGCATAGCTGTTGTTATACAGCAGTGTCATAGAGTAGTGACGACTGCACATAATGCTACATAGCATTGCACAAACCAGCTCATAAGCTCTTTTCATGAACTGTTACAGCATGTTTTCATCCATTGCAGCTACAGCATTCAATAGTCTTACTCTAAATCAAGCGTGCAAGCAAATCCACAAACAGGCAAACATGTGTTGCGTACAAGTACTCCCTTGTGTTGGTCTATGTGCCTATGCTCAGATGCATATCTCACGAGTAGGTAAACAACAATGCACAGCTAACTTCATGGCGATGAAGAACCATACAACATTGAATTCTGCGCAAGCATGTGCCACTGCTCGCTGTGGCATGGACACATTTTTGACGCACGCTTAAGGCCTTGTCTCGCTAGGCAACCTTGCAAAAGCCAAGTAAAACAATCCACCACCACAGCACATAACCTGATTTGTTCGCAGGCGGTTTATGTACAACCTGCACAAAAACCTATGAGTAAATGTTACATCATAGAGCAGTTTATCGGGACATTTGTGCAGGTCTGATTACCTTGGACAATTACACAATACTTGATGTAGTCCAAGGGCTACGTACCATTTACAGAGAATTTGCATTAATCAGTCAGAGACAAAGTGGCAACTTGGGTTTCCAAACATTCTATGCAGAACAATGACGTAGTGCCAAATAGCAGCTTTCATGAGCAAATATTGCTGATACATTGGCAACATCATCATATCAGCCAATATATATCGGCATGCTGATGCATTGATTGAGCTCTAATGCTGATGCATTGGTCAATCTTTAGTTTCAACGATGCAACTGATACCACTATCAAAGTAAGTTGTTGCTCTAAACCACTAGCCAAGTTTGATTGGGTCTAAGGACACTTATAGCCTAGAAAAATGAGTTTTATTCTAAAAAATATTATCAAAATCTGGCCTTCCCTGGCAGAAACACTTTCACTTGGCAAAAATGCACCACTGCATAATATTTGTTGCTCAATGTTGCAAAAATGTATTGTCTGTATGATAAAGTGATGAATTGTTGATTGTCAACACCAGACTGAGGAAAATTTATTGTGTGGGTCTCCTTGATTTTTGAGTAGATGAGATTGTTTTAGTAATTCTCAGGTGCAACATACCAGGGAAAACAGACTTGGTTTCAGTATTCTGGATTCGGTTTAGCTATTCTGGAATAGTAAACTATTCTGAAATGCCCATCCCTAATTGTTCATTACCATCCACACCTTTGCTGTTATTATTTTGCTTGGCATAAGAAAGTATGTTATTTTGCTTCATCTGTGTTGGGTTTCACACTGTTTTCACTTTATCCCCCAAGGGCTGAACAGCAGTTCTAGTCTGCAGTCTACTCTCTACTCAGTCTACTGTGAGCTGTACATCGGCAACATCATGTAACTGTGATGCAACAATGATGTTCTTAATTGCGCAACAATGAACAAGTGACGCAACAACTACCAATATTTCTTTTTCAGCTATTAACTGCTCTCAACCACCTGTACAACTAACTGGCCTACTTGGAGTCTGAATGTAGCACGGTGATCTAAAAAATTTTATAATGACGCGTCAACATACTGAAGCAAGAAATCATAAAACAAGGAACCCTCACAGAACCCCACTACTTGTTTTGTGGAAAACTAGGGTTCCGCAGAACCCCTGTTGAAGAACACTGCACTAGAGCGAACTCTATTGCTGCTGGGTACAATGTCAGCCTTAAATGAACATCCAAAGTCCTTTCAAGTACCAGAACACTTCAGCATACTAAACCAGTGTTTCTCAACCCTGAGTCCGCGGACTCATTTGAGTCCGCATAATGGTCTCGGTGAGTCCGCAAGTAAGTAAAATTTTCAATTCTTATCTGTACATGTTAGGCACATTCCCCATTTGTTAGGTATTGTACACCTATCTAGCTAACATTTCAAATAAGTTTTGCTGCCTTTTGCGCCGTACCGAATTTTGTAAATTCGCCCATTGTGATGCCATAATGCACAAATTTTCTTACGTGAAAATGTGCTATTGACCAGTCAGATATATGGTTCCGTCATTAAACGATGATTTTTAAGTCAGTTGGTTGAAAGAGCTTAGCAAAGTTGTTAACAAGTTAAGTCAATATTTATTCATGGCAAAACGAAAGCAGGTGTTTGCATATAATGATGATTACTTGAAGCTCGGATTTACTTCGATTGAGGTAAATGGTGAAGTAAGGCCA
>JGI24022J15233_10008881_pt1 | contig 11275 bp, 8 predicted proteins | sample Ectturendosymbi2_FD_15233 | JGI IMG/M metagenome (IMG submission 15233)
ATATTTAACAGAGCCCGCTTGCTTGTGACCGCCATTTATTCGTTACTCTTTTTCGGACACACTGAGTTGCTCTTGCTTCTCTGTGTTGCTTTGTGCGTGAGTGTCGCGAGTTCGCCGGGCGCTTCAGGTACCGGTGAAACGACTGCGAGCAGAGAATGGCCTCTTCCTAGGCGCGCTTAATAAACTGTCGTCTTGGGTATGAACCTGCTTGCCCGGCACAGAAAGTTTAGCAAAACACGTACGATGCGTTCTACAACTTGACGCTGTCCAGACGCAACAGCGCGTGATCACCTCACGCCACGGTTGTGTTGTCGCAGGCAGACTAAGCGACGCGTCCTGTTATAACAGGGTTCTCCAAACTACGGTCCGTAAAGACACTATCAAAATTTTAAAAAGCGTATTTGCGAAAACTTTTTGGAGAATGTAACATCTCCCTGAAACAATAACCATACGTAAGACAGTCATGTGAATATCTTTTAGCTAAGTGTCACTGCATTGCTGGCTGGCCTAACGTTGGGTAATATATTGCCGCAATCAGAGGTCCATGTTAATATTACGTATATCCCAACTGAAGCCAGATTGTATCACTATGCTAAAATCAAAGAAGCAATTTCACCATTCTTCTTAATGTGCTTTTATTATTAACCAACATGCAATGTTTGACATCCTTTCATTTTAGGCTGGAAGTTTATGCTCGGCCCTCGAACGCTTGTGTAATAGTTTATGTGGTCCTCGAACAAAACTGTTTGGAGGCCCCTGTGTTATAAAGATGCTCTGCTCACTTCCTGTAGGCTCGGGTTGTTCTGTGCTAATGCAGTTCATGTGGTTGCATTGATAGAAACATAAAAGGGCCTCTGTTGTTTAATATGGAACACCACTTCTGTCCTAGTAAGCTCCCGCTGCTTGTCTGGCAGCAGGCAGTGTCGATCGCTTTTGCTGACACCAGACGGCTAGACTCTGTTGACCGTTATTCTTGACTCGCTCTCCGAACTGTTCCCACTTCCCAGAAAAAAACAAACTGCCGCCATTTAAGGGATTTTGCAATTGTTCGGTTTGTGATTCCTCGAATTGCTAAATATTAAAATTATGTAACGTCTATGACATGTATTTTTTTAGAACTGTTGGCCTCGCTTTTAGACAGAATTCTTACTTTTTCCAGTCTTATACGTTTTTCATCGATACCTTGTCCCAAGGTTTCAAGCTTCGCGTGTGTGCCACAAAAAACTTAGGTGTGTTTGCGTATTTAAGTCTTCCACCTGGTTTTTATGTCTTCATTTAGTAGACAAAAGCTTACGTTGTGTTGCAAAGGTGTAAATACACAATTACGTTTTTGACAACACCTTATCTCGAATAGTAAACTGTGTTACATGCAATACTCGTCATGAAGTTCTTGCTCCTGGGCAAAACTTGCTTGAAGAAATACTTAAACGTAGTCCGCAATGTGGCGTGGTTATTTGTTCTATTAAAAGTTATCTCCGTTATGCGCATTGCGCAGCATTGTAAGTGATACTGTAGTTGAAAAATAAGAGGCGAAAATCCTTAAGATGATTAACCTGAAACTGGGGAAGTTCCTATGTTGGCAGAAGTTTCCGCACCCGACATCAAACGTGACAGTGATGTCCACCCGCTACGCACACAATGAAGACAATTTCAACCGATTGCTTTTGTTGCGAGCGGCAAGTGCGCAAAGCTTCACCCTGTGGCAGCTAGCAACATTAGAGATCATGCGCCGCAATTGCTTGTTTGTGCCACATATATATATATATGGGTGATGGGTGTTATTCTTCTTGCACATCCCGTTCGTGGTGAATGGCACATTCAACGCAACGCCAACGGAGAGGTTGCAACACTTTATTGCGAGAAAATATTCAAGCGGCATTTTGGAGGCGTTGCGTTGCTCCGACCTGTTATTCTCTGAAAGTCACTTATTTTCTCGATAGTTCGTCGTACAGTAATGTATTTCCTATATTACTCTAATTTGCACGTATGCTCGAGCAATGCAGTGACAGCCGCATCTATATTTTTCTTATCAGTCAGCAATGGTTCGTGCAAAATTGGAGTAAACCGTCTCATTAATGGATTTAAGTCGGCGCTTCTCAACCAGGCTGCAAAGCTCTCATAAGTGGGCCATGCACCTTAAGCCGAACTATTCCAATTTTTCCTGCTGGTCCAAACAATTATTTTTTCGTAAGAAGTTACGCGTTAGCTTGTGTCCAATCGAGCCTCGACTTGATCTGACCACATCCAATGCCAATAAGCAAGCTCAAGCTTCGAATTAAAAATAAAAATTGCATGCGTTCGTTGCGTTGTTTTTTGCCTCCAGGTGGGCTCCGAAATGAATTTTCGGTAAAACTGGGCCGCGGAGTTGAAAAGTTTGAGAGTGAACTGTCTCAAATGGCGTCAGGGTCACAGAGATGTGCTTTNACTGCATTTGCGAATGCTGCACTTTTGCACACGCATTGAAGATAATTTTTTTAGGAAAAACGTCAAATCACTTCGTGGAATGAAAATTAGTACTGAAAAGGCCGAGGTATTATGTCTTTCCTGAAATGCATAAGACAGTGTACACTGCAAGTAAGCAGCCGCACACTGCGGTCGGTCGGCCGAGAAGTTAAAGTACCTGCGGGTGGTATTCACTAGAGGCATAAGACAGGGCGAAGAGATTGACACACGGGTCGGCAAAGCAAACACCTAGCGTGAGCAACTCTTCCGTGGTCACAAAAAGGCACCTTTCAAACACCCCAAGCTGTCAGTTTTTGTTCCGGGCCCCATCTATGGTCGTAGAAATTGGGCAGTGACCCAAAGAGTATTATCACAAGTTCAAGCGGAAGCGTTAGCTTTGAGACAAAGTGCGAAGTTCATAAAACCGAGTGTCCACCCACTTCTACGAATATAGAAATTCCAGCGACGATGGGTTGGCCACGTAACCATAATCCCCAAAGGAAGATGGGCGAGTGCTGCTGGTTACACGCGCGGGAACACGTCGTAGAAGTCAACCAAGGGTCTGAGGTAACTGCATCTCAGACTTGGCTTGGTCGTACCTTCGTACGGAACCAGCAAAACCAACAGAGGTTCCTGAAAACCATTAGCTATGTCGAGACGTGGGGCTGCTGCAACTCCAACCCTACCGAGAGGAAATATAGTTTTGAAAATGAATGAACAAGTCCCTTTTCAAAAATCCTCTTCGCTCAGTGTTTTCGGCTAAGACTGAAAACTTATTCGACACCATTTTTCTTTGGTAATATAATATTGCGTAGAGGCTTCGAAGCTCATTTGAGAATGAAGGAAGGCTTGAGAAATTCTAATTGCAACGCTCTTGCCCAAAACGTTGCCGATCAACTGCTGCCGCTTGACTGCATCAAGCAAATGATATTACCATCGGCTGTGAATAAACATGCGGCGCTGTGGCAAATGTGGGTGAAGTTGCTGCGGTTGTACGAGAAAACTCTCGCAGGAAATGGCCTCGCTGCTTTTTAACCAGAAGGCTGTAGGACAGGGTTACCAGATATTTTCCGTAGCTTATGGCCAAAATGGCTGTTTTTGAAAAAGTTACGGTCAAAGTCACAAAATGTTTTAATTGTGGTGATTTCCATATTCATAGGTGTCTCAAATTGTTCGGAAGGCAGTATATTTTTGCCGATGAAATGTGGTTTTGTCAAAGGAGCAAGTTTTTACCCTAAAACAGCAATTTCTTCCGTAAACTTCAAATTACCTGTTGTCTTTATTTACCCTAATAAAACTTATGACCTTATATTAAACACTACTGTAGATGCATGCTTCAAATCTGACCCATTTCTGGGTTAAACAATTGAAATTAACTTTCCAACTCAATGACACGGCTAGAATTATCTTGATCTCGTCCTCCAAACATATGAAAAGATTAAACTCATGAACTGCATTAAGTTAATGATCATAATGAGTTAACCACATGCTCAAAACCATCATAAAGTTCACATATGAACGAAAGGGCAGGTAGGAAGACTTGAGAGCAAACACTGACTCATGACAGGTCCGATGGAAACACTTGCACAAAATCTACAAGATTGCAAGGGCTAAATAATTGCTACACACTTTGAACATTACAAGGTTGAAGTTACTACAGAACGTTACTGTAAAAGTGATGAGAAACTTCTAAAGGTAAAATCTTACAAAAATGCGAAATATTTCTACTATAACATTATCAGTCACACAACCAAGTGCAGCAGTCTTCAAATACAGTGCGAGCGCAGCAGATACCAGTGGTAACCAAAAGATTATCACTGACTGAAACACCTGTACAAAATCTGCTGACTTCCAGGGGTAAAGCTAAATCATTACTACACACTTCAAAGCAACATAAGGTTGCAGTACTGCGCTGTTACTGTAACAATGAGCGACATGAAGACCTTCCCAAAAAATACAAAAAGGCAAAATTTAATGAAAATTTTATCTTACAGTGACAAACCAAAAAAATGGCCAAATTTTATAAAATGGCAAAATTGTTTTTTCATGGCCAGTGCAGTTCATAAATGGCCAAATTTTTCGAAATTGGCCATGAAATGGCCAATCTGGCAACCCTGCTGTAGGAAATCACAGCTGTACTTTAACGCAATGATAAAAATGGGCAGTCGAGTTTTCATTGTATTCTCGACGCGCAAAAAAACATTTGGCAAAACTGGTTGATTGCAATCCCATGTCAAGCTTCGAAGAGATCTATACTGGAAAAGACGTTTGGTGGTACAGAACTTGAAGATGGCGTGAAGTAGGAGATTCATATCGTCAGAATGAAGTGGAGATACTACCGAGCTGGTTTATATACAGAAAATAAGAGATCTCATTGGTTAAAGCAGTGGCCAATAAGAAAGGGTTTAGGAGATAAGAAAAGGCGAAGCTGTCATTGGTTGCAGATGTCATTTGGACCTCGTCGAAACGTACTGGGCATACATGAGAAGTTTTTGCACAAACAGTAAATGTTAGTGTAAATCATTATCAAACCATTTAGAACGTTAATACAGAGTTCCTACGGAGTTTGAAAAAGCATGGGAAATTTTGGTCATTTTCCAACCTGAAAAGGTCTTGAAAAAGTTTTTTTGGTCTGTTAGTATGGACAAAGGAAGTAATTTTCCACACTTGATCTTTTGTCATGCAATGTGATAATATTTTATTCCAATACTTTTGATAAGATTTCTAATTTTACTTTCATCATGTTGACTATAATAGTGCTTGTATTCGACCTGGGTATGTCATTCGGAGAAGTTATGTCTGAAAAAGCCCGAAAAAAGGTTGGAAAAGGTCTGAAAAAAGCCTGGAAATTTATGTTGAAAACTGCGTAGGAACGCTGTTAATATATCTATATTCTTTACCGGACAACAACAACGTAACTGTGGCGTAGGCTCACCAGACCAAAAAAATATAAATTATTTTCAATCTATTGATTCATTTTCACAAACGCTTTTCCTCTCAGAAGGGACACGGGGGCAGCAGCCCTCGGGCTCGAAATGCTTCAACAGTTTTCAGCAATGTCTAGCAGTCTTGCTGGCTCCGTACACAGATGGGACCAAGCAAGGTCGGAGATGTAGTGACGCCACCTGATCCTTGTCTACCTCTGGGCCACCTTTCTCTTGTGGGTGTAACCAGCAGGATTTAACTCGCCGATCTTATTTGGGACATTCTGGACACATGGCCGAACTATCGCAGTTGAGATAATGAGATATCACTATTCGGAAGAAAAGTGGCTCGACTTTCAGGGCTTTACGAATTTCACAGTTTCGTACTTTTGCGGAGTGTCACGCCGTGACCTCTTCGCAAAAATATCATCTATGCCGCTTGTATTTGAGATTTCAGTCACTACCGAATATTTTTGGCTGTAAGTGAGTATTGGAACAAATGTCGATTCAAATCTGACAGCATTCCGGTGTTTGAAAGCTCACGCAGAACTGCGTTTTCTTTGGCAATCCGTGTATCAATCTCCTTGTTCTGTCTTCTGTCACTCGTGAGTACCATCCCAAGGTGCTTGAACTTCACCCGTAACAGTGCAAGGCCGTTTAAGCTACTTGCAGTGTGAACTGGCTTGTTTTTTTGAGANACATAAGACCTTGGTCTTTTTGTTGCTAATTTTCATCGCANCTGAAGCTGAAAAGTTTTCAGCTTTCGTCGCACACAGTTGAAAACCGATCAAGTGCAAGNTGAAAACCCTGTTCAGAGGATGTAAGCAGTACCAAATCGTCTGCACAAAGCAAACGGTTGATCATACAGCTTCCAACAGTGACCCTCGTCGACCCGGCTGGGTGAAGGCAGAGTTTGATTTGTACATCATTTTGTTTTCAAAGTCAAAGTTCCAATTGCTGCCTTAAGTTTTATATTGTTTGAAAAACACTGTGGAGTTACTGAAACATGGTCATTGCTGAGCTTTTCTAAGGCCAAACGTCAATTTTGAGTCTGTGGAGTATAACACCGTACTCCCATACCTACTACGTTTAGCGCAGTCTTATATTATTTTTTACTGTCTGTCGGAAGGATTCCTTTTACAGCCAAGACTCAGACACTACGTTCTTATCTGAGTATATATTTCGTCTACTAGACTTCATCAGCTCTTATTCAAGTAGAAATAAGGTAGGCATCACTACCTCTTATTCAAATATTATGTTTTACAGCAGATTCTTCTGCTGAGTTCGATTGTAAAGCCAGAAACTCGTCAATAGGGGGGCTTCAAGTTTGTGCGGGGAGGCCTGACGTTTCTGCAAGGGGGGGCTTGACATTCAAATTTAACAAAAATTCCACTGATTTACAATGTTTCATATTTTAATTTGGGGGAGCTTGGAGCTTTGTTTTGGGGGCTAAGCCCACCAAAGCCGGCCCATGGCGACGGTATTGTGTAAAGCGCCATGGCAAATATATTTGTATGGGACAAGTGCAAATGTTCTTTATTGAAAAACTGCTGCGAATTCATTGGTTTCGCCACAACGTGGGGTCATAAAAATCGGGGGTCCTAGGGCTAAAGGGCCTACTGGACCTAATGGAAAATCCGCGTATAGGTCAAACTACGCACAGAGAATAGAAAGAAACGCAATGATAAAACTATCTTTTGTGTTGAATGCGGATCTCCTTGCTAAAGGAGAGCGGAACGTATTTTGTAGTGGAATCCGATGTACGCCTACAATATACAGAGGAATGTCCTTTTTGCACATTTTTAAAGGTTGAAATGTGAGAACGCACTATTCGTAAGACTTTGTATCCTTAGACTCTGCTCACGAACGTCTCCAAGACGTAATATGCGTGTGGACCTGCGCATTGTTAAGTTTTACTGCACAAATGACCATCCCGAATTTCCTCACTGTATACATTCTCTTGATTAATTAGTCACAGAAATGTTTTGTACTAGGATATCGTATGAAAAGCGGAGTGTCGTTTGTATAGTAGATCGACATGACAAGGCTAAGATAAAAATAAGCTTGCCATATCGACAAGATAAGGCACTCAGCAAAATTTTGAAGATGGTGTACTTTCTAGCGAAAAACTAAAACTACTAGTGAGGGTTCCTTTGCATGTCGTACCCCCTTGAAAAATTGTGGGGGATCGGACTCACCGGACCATCTTCTTGTTTGTTAAGCGGAGCTTGCATTTCATCGACAGCAGTCAAGTTTTTCAATTTTCTAGAGATACAATTTCCGCTTGGCGTCTGTCATGGTGCGGTCTGTAACGGTCAGGGAAAGTTCGGGCTGACCATTCGAGACCGATGGCCCAGGTCCTAATTGGAAAGATATAAAAAAAAGATAATAAGACTGTCGATCCATCAACTTAAAGTTGATCATAGTAAAAATAAAGACAAAGAATGTTAAGATTAAAGCAGAAGCAGGGAAACCGGAAAGAGCATTCCTACCTTTTCTTGTAGAAAGCCCTGTTGCCAAGCTCGCATGGATCAACTGCATGAAACAAATACAGATTATACTAAGTTGTTGGTTGGAAACAGTCGATCTGTTTCGTAAAATGCAGCCATTCTTTGCGTAGTAATGGTTCTGTGTCATCAAATATATTAAGTTGTTCTCAGGATTAATTGCGATACGAATTGCTAAAATGGTGATCCAGCATAATTCATTCCAGTGAACAGAGTCCCAGCTGGGTAGGCAGTTTCACAATGTTTAATCTGTCGAAGATGGACAATGTAGGCTCAGTTGGGTGGGCTTAGCCCCAAGCTCAGTTGGGTGGGCTTAGCCCCAAGTTCCAAGCCACCCACATTGAAACACGAAACACAAAAATCAGTGGAGTTTTGTCAATTTTTAGAATGCCAAGCCCCCCGCAGAAACGCAAAGCCTCCCTATTGAAACCTTTCTGGCGACGGTTCTGTGTAGGCTACCATTCGCTGAAAAGGACGTTCATTATGCTTTATCGGTCTGCAACGCCAGAACAGTGGATATACAGGGTGGTCCAAAAATATATCCGTTGTTCATTATCGCTATCATTTCATATCAAATTCACCCAGGTTTTTGTTCTCCAGGTTAATCATAGTCAGAGCTCCAAATTGTATTTCCCAGTTTCAATGGATCACGGAGCAAGATATTCCGTGCAGGAGAAGGTCAACATTGTAGAGGCCTACGTCGCGACGAAATCAGTTGTCCAAACTCATTGTCAATTTTTGAAGGAGTTTCCAAGCAGAAACACTCCAACCACACTCACAAAGTGCCTCCTGGACAAATTATGGGAGACGGGAAGTCTACAGGATAACTGTGGCCAACCATGGTCAATCAAGACAGATAATCGCATCGTGACTGTGATACAATTTTTGAAGCAGTCCGCAAGGAAGTCCGCCAGACGCTTGTACCAGGAGACAGATTTTTCAAGGAATTCGGTTATGCACATGATGCACAAGGATCTCCACCTGTTTCTGTATACGTTACAGATTTTATAACTTCAGACCGATGCAAATAAAATTGAGAGACGTGCCTTTAGGCAAACCATCAGTCAGCGAATCGAAGATCATTCTGATTTCTTAGACTTCATTTTTTCAGTTACGAGGCAAATTTCCACCTTAGTGGTTGCTTGAGCAAACAGAATGTGCGTTTTTGGGCTCAGGTTCAGCCCCATGAACAAGAGTGGATATTAGGGGAGGTGAACGAAGCGGTCGCTTCGGGCCCCCTTTTTCAGAGATGCCGTGGAGGGCCCTGTTGAGAGTTACGCACTTAGTTTTTGCATTGTTATGTTAAAAAGCTTATGAACCACACGTAATAAGCTTTGAAGCAAGTCAAACGTTTTTCAAAATAAAACGAAATTTATGTGCAAATGTGCCAATGGATGCTCCTCAACAACTTTAATGTGTAGACAAAGAACAAATAAAAGTCAAATGACTTCAAGCAATTTACAAGGTGAAATGGTCTTTCACGCAGAAGCCTTTCCTACAGTCTTCTAAAGAACAAATGGCATGCGATCTTTTCTTGGAATTTATAGCTCTTTCGTGTAGTTCAGAAGATCTCTTCGTTAAATTTCCGCGATTTCTTGTGTTTTTAGTATGTTCGTTTTTCAGATATATACATTTTGATGCGGGACCGTGTTGCCACCCTCTAAAATATCGTTTAGCTTTCGATCGGATTACCTGCATGTAAACTCCTTGTTTAGAGCAATAGTAACCACATATTTTATGAACCCAACAACCACAATCCATTCAGTGGACACAGGGTTTATTTATATATAAATGATCGCAACGCAGTGCACAGAAAAAAAAACGTGAAGTTTTAGGGTGCGCGAAATAGGCTATGAATTTTTAAGTAAATATTACTTATGGCTTACAGTTAATATATTTGAGTGCTTGAACAATCTTTTCTCCAAGGCGCAGTTTTAATAAAATTCTTGACTTGCAGTTCACCTACGGGAGCCGGCAAAAAGGTGTCTTGCCCAGGGAACACTTTTACTTCGGTACGCCATTCCATGCATGTGAAAATCGTCGCAAAAATTAGCTTGCTAAATATGGACAAACAGCGCATGAACCAAGCGAGAGACTGCTTGAAATGGATGACAATTGTGCAAATACGTATTTGCTAGGTTGCCTGACTTTTGAAAGGGTAAAACACCTAGAACACGAGGAGGATTTACTGGTTATTGCTGCTACTAAGTCTGACTTCGCTGAAACTTGACTGAAAATTGGATAATGGAATGTTTTGCTCAGGTGCTTTGCCGCGAAAGTATCTCCATTGCAAAACTAATCCACCTTTGTATTCTAACAACCAACGAAGCTCACATAAGAAAACAAAAGGCATTTTGTTATTAGCCAACGTTACTTCAGGGTCCACCTAGAAGGCAAACTTTCTGAAGGAAGAGGCTGCTGCTTGAGCCAAGTGCAGACGTTTGCACCATCTGATAAAACTTGCTGGCACCTCTGTTTTTTCTACTAAAACTAAATTCGTTCAACGCAGCTGATTTCTACTACAAAAAACGATTCATTTTTCAATTGTAGAAGCTGTGTTATTGCAAAGTAGCATATCTGATTTTAGGCATTGCTTGTAGTAAGCACTGTCGGGAAATTGCCACTGAGCAGTTTACTGCGGATCACATTTGATGCTTTGCCTGTTTAGGCCACCAGGGACCATAGCGTAGGTAACTTTTATTATAAGTCTTGCGTGACATCAGCTTATGCCAGTTATGCAACCTAGCCAACATACAACGCAGTTGCTTTGATCGGCAGACATCACCTTCACTTTCCAGCCGCCACTTACAGCGGGGAACACAAATGTTCAGGGATGCGAAACATTTTCGGTCAAGGCAAAAATTAAATTAGGCCGGTATCGCAAACTGGACAACACAAGTTGGGAATTTAAAAAGTTTTTTTCAATAAATTTGTTTTTTTCAAAAATATAAGTATAATAATCTGTCAGATTTATAAGAGACGTTAAAAGTTATTCAAACAATTTTGCCCGATTTTAACAATTTCTGCCCTATTTTTTGAAAACGTGTGATGTGTGGGAGTACGACGGTGCCCCTGTACCCTATCTCCTCTTAAAATGCCGCCACTTCAAGCGATAAAGTACAGCTCCGAGATGACAACAGCTCGTATCGTGCACACGAAGATAATTCTATTGATGACCTGAAGCTTAAGCCTGTGAAGATGTCTTTGTAATATAAGTAACAGCAAAACCAATCAAAGTTAATTCATAATATGAACATTTCTTTTATCTTTTGTTTACGTCGGAGGTGAAAATTGTCTCTGTAGTGAACCTGCGGTTACCCTCCGCTCTATTTCATTTAGCTCTGCTTTCCCTACGTAGACGAAAAAATCATGAGTTTAGAATTCAAGCAAGGGCGTACGCAA
>JGI24022J15233_10008884_pt1 | contig 11273 bp, 7 predicted proteins | sample Ectturendosymbi2_FD_15233 | JGI IMG/M metagenome (IMG submission 15233)
GCTGGTAGTTTAATACCAATTCTGGTACTGTTTACTTCCAAGATGCAAGTTTGGACATTTTGGTACATACTACATTTATGTGAATCGCCATTATTTGGTACTATTATTGATAATGACTAAAAACAGAATAAATGCAATAACAAAAAGAAAAGTCGGCAGATATCCAGTTACTTAAAACGTTAACTGATAACAAGAATTAAACCGTGTCAAGCACGTCTCAGTTCTGTTTACAATTCGTTCAAGTAACTCTAGGCTTGCTCACGCTAAACTCAATGACTCATTCAATTTACGACTTCAGTAAGTCGTAAGATGTGCTTTTTGTTAAGAATTTTGTTGAGTGCCATTTTATATTCTAAGTGTAGTAGAAAAAAACAACAAAACAATTTAGGAGTGTTATGTCTCATGAACAGGGGTGCAGTGGGGCCGGAAGGCGTGGGAACGGCTTTCCCATGCCTTTTTCATGTTTTGCTTTTAAATGAGTTGGAAGCTGTTTTAAAATAGCTGTTTTTTGTATGCGTTCCCACACCTTTTTGGCAGTACTACATCCCTGCTTATGAATGAACGTAAAACCATACGTAATAAGTAAAACTGAGTTTCACAACAGCTATTGATAAGTGAGCGCATGCTCTTGTTCTTACTAATAGTCTTACTGATTTATCCTTGATTGTGAACAGAAAAATGAAATACTGAATTGCAATGAGCACAATTATTATTTTCACCATATCAATTTAGGACATATCAAACTGGGCTATTATGGTAGGTAAGGTTAGGTTAAATTTCGGTTAGGTTAGCTTTAAGGTTAGGTTAGTGTCATTTTGGTCGGGAATCTGGCATGAAAAGCCGATTTTTTTGAAAATAATTTTTAAAGAAAATTTTATCTATCTCAAAAATGTCATTTGGATATATATATATATACAGTGGAACTCCGCTAGAACGACCGCCCACTGGACGACACTCAATTGGTCGTGTTAGCGGGGTTGCGGGCTGGGGTGGTCGCGTCACACGTGCATTCCTAAAGGTTTCATTTATTATCGCGATCACTTCATTTCTACATTCTTTTCCTTGATTGAAAGTAATTTGCTTCGTCTTACGTGCTGCCATAGCCTGTCGTTATGGTACTATAAAATCACATAACGGAAGAAATTGATGTCGACAGTAGAAATTCCAGAAAAGTTTACAGTAGGAGTTTGTTACGTCATATATTGGCACTTATTGCGTTTGCACTCACGCCTACATCCCTGTATCCACGATGCTTCAGGACAACGTCATGCAGCTGAGCAAATTGCTGCTGACAGGTTATCAGTTTTCCAGCTTAAGGGTACCGATAGGATAGGTGGTCCGTGGTTGTGTCACGCGATGCTCGATTAGTAGTTTTGTAACAGCTGGTCTGTGGTCGCGGTCTGGATAACGGCGTGGTCGCGATAGTGAAACAAAACGTGATGCATTAGCATAGAGAACACCGCGTTAAAGTGGTCGTGATAGCGGGTTGGTCGTCGACGGGGTGCCACTGTATATTCAAAACGTTCTACCGGTGTTTTGTGAACATTTATCGATATGGTTTCAAGTCTCCAGCAAGAAATGGAGACTTGAAATAGATGAGTTTCGTTGATATTGCGACCTCCATATTAGTTAACGATTCGTTTTTTTGCTCAAGTTTGTTTGTTACAATAATGATACAAATACTTCAGTTCGTTTATTTACTTTTTCCCAATAAACAACAGTTTTGTATATATAGAAAGGGCCCCTTTCAAGTTTCAGCCAGGGGCCCCACACAACCCTAATCCGCCCCTGACGTTACACAATACAATTCCACCAAAACTTTGACAAGTTGATACATGAATTTGCTTGCAAAAAAGCACGCAAAATACTAATATAGTTTGAGTGTCTAACATGGTGGGAAAAACAGAGAACGTTTTCGTATTCGTTAGTTTATGATAGGACAAACGTTTTCGTTTTTGCATTACATATCTACCCTTTTCATTTGATGTTGCAGAGTGTGTTATTTCGCGTTATGAACACGAGTTTATGTGGACATCATGCAACATTGGTTTTTATTGAAAAGATGGGGACCCTTGAAAAAGTGTGCCTCAGGGCCCCTAAAAGCCTTTATCTGGCACTGTGTAGAGTCCCAGTGTATTGCTGTGGAAATCGCATGTTTAGCACAGAATATTCGACATAGCAGTGCAAGTGTGCGATTGCATCTAGTGGTGCTTAGGTATCTCTAGTGAATAATAAAACTAGGTTATATTTAACGATATTCAGTCCCGTCGTCACGGGGGTGCTTTGGTGGGCTTAGCCCCCCAAAACAAAGCTCCAAGACCCCTACATTGAAATATGAAACACTGTAAATCAGTGGAGTTTTTGTCAATTTTTAGAATGTCAAGCAACCCTGCACAAACCTAAGCCCCTCTATTAAGACTTTCTGGCGACGGTTCTGACAATATTCACAAGCCTGCGTTGGGTTTGATAGGGTTAATCATAGCAAATCAATCTTCATTACAACGGAAAGTAACCATGCAGGAGAGACATTTATGTCGGCCCCCCTATTTTTTCTTTGGCCCCGCAGTGCCCCNNTTATGGTAACAAGTGACCATAACATGGCTGGATCAGAAAATTGTGGAAATGACAGTGAACCAACATTGAAGAAAATAACTGGCGTAAATGGTTAATTTAAGTGGATTACAATAGTCANTGACGAAATGTGTTATACGTGTATTTTAACTGTGCAATCTATTATGTCTTATAAAAAGTTATAGTGTGAATATTGAGTTGAATAACTTGTGTGATATGTGTTTGGTGTATTAAGGAAAACGCAACATATATGAGGAAGTTAAAGAATTTTGAAAAAAATCAGAATGCCAATTACGAAATTTTTATACAGTAAGGAACCGGCTAAAAGAAACAATTGATTTGGGTAACCGTACTCACAAAAAGAAAGTACTTGCGGGGACAGAAGTAAAGACTGCCTGAAGAGCAGTTATGACTAACCATTTCATGTTCTACAGAAAGAAAAATGTGCAAAGGAAGCGCTTACAAAGTGGTGGTTGAACATTTAAACGAAAGTACGAAATCAGTAGCGATGCTGAAATAACATAGCCACCGTAAACGAAGCCAACAGTGACAGGGTAGAATTTAAATGTAAAAACGGATGAAAAGTTGCCATATGTATAGCAGTATCTGAAGTACAACGGACTTACAGGACCATAGTGGCAATGCGACAGGGAACCATGTTCGTCAGCAAAACTTGAGACGCACCGGAACTAATTGAAAAGCATTGTATTGCTGACCTAACGAAGGCAGTTACAACATTTTAACATACGAAGAGGTTTTGAAAGGGTGTGATACGAGCAGATGCTGTAAACCAGTGGTTCTCAACCACTGTTTTGAGAGCCGCATGTGGCTCCCAAGCACCGTTTGTGCGGCCCTCAGCAGTCTTTCAACAAAATATCTGATATTTTGTGTAATAGACTTCGTTCTGCTATAAATCAAAACGTGTTAATTGACTTGTGTTAAAATTTCTTTAGAGCGGCCCTCTAACAAAGTCGTTAGTATGGATTTGGCCCCCTTCAGCGAAAAGGTTGAGAACCACTGCTGTAAACCGTTATCAGAAGATGAATTGCAAACGGCACTGAATAACAAACAAACGCCATAATACCAGAAAGAGGACAAAGTTTAAAATTCTGCAGCAGCAAATAAATTGCGAGAGTATAAAAGAAACTTTCTTACCAGTGTTGCGTTATTCCAGATGCTGTGGTGGTTAGAAACATAATGTGCAAAGTATGTTGCTTTAATGTTAAGCCTGGCTGATTATGCATTGGAGCGTGACTAACTAGTTTCAACTTGTGGAAAATTGGAACCAGTGACGTATGATGAACTCTCAAGGGTCATGCTACGTACAGAAAAGTAGTGTGCTACTTTTATTGTGACGGATTATGATTGACAGTTGTTGATCGGGTAAAGAGAGTATTACTTTTATTGTGACGTATTTTAGGTAGCTGGAAAGGGTATTTTTAGGTAGCTGGGTATTTTTAGGTAACGTATTTTAGGTAACGAAAGGGTATTTTTAGGTAACGTATTTTAGGTAGCTGGAACCTTACACTGGTTGATACCGGTAGGAGGCGCTTTGAATGTGTTGATCGTGCTAGAAAATCGCAACACAGAATGTTCTTTTTATTGCGACGCAATCTTTAGAGCAGATCGTACCAGATAAGGCTGGTTGTGCTAAAAAGTTAGCATTGAATGCGCTGATGCTTTGAACAGTTTTAATGAAGATATGTTCATGCAAAAAATTGACGATTTAGTGGATGAAGCGATACAGTTGAAATTACCAGTTTATGACGAAAATATATTCAATATGTGCAATATGTGAATTATCGTTGATATGGTTGTGTGTGTCAGTGTATATTCTGAGCAAGGGTAACAAGGAAAGAACCATGGGGAGAACACGCACAAAATAAATAAATAAAAACTGGTAACAAGGAAAGAACCCTGGGGAGAACACGCACGAAATAAAGAGAGTAAAGAAAGCATGTTTTTGAAGAGTTAAGGTTACTATTGACAATAAAAATACCCTGGATAAAGTTTAAGAGCAAAATAAATTATGAAGGTATTCCAAAGCCTATAAAAAGGGCATGATTTGGCAAAGAAGAGTCGTTCTGGAACTAAAACTTGCTGTATGGATCTGATGCTTGTTGTACTGAACTATGCCCTGGTGCTTAGGCTAAAGGGAGGGTTCGGTTGGAAGCATTTGGTCATACGAAATAGGAGAGGTGCTTGCTGAAAACAAGTTCTCCTGGGCAAGTAAACAAAATTGCCAGAAGCATTACAACATGCTAAAACGTCGCGGCTGTGGCAGGAATAATTGGAATTATTAAATTAGGTAACATGACCTATGGTAAGAAGTTAAGCATTAATGTTGTTTCTGAAATATTGTACTTTTGTCGACTGCACAGTGAGATTAGTGAATGCAGTTCAGTTATTGTTAATGGCGCAGTTTGACTCAGTGAACGCCATGGTGTATATACTTTTTGCCGTTGGTAAAATAAGAAATACAATTGCTCTGTTTTAAAACAAAAACTACATTAGTGATCCCAATGCTTGTAAGTTACAGGTATTGTTGGTTACTGTGTTGAGTATGCTGCTGTCTGCTGAGAAGTCAAGGAGGGCACTTTTTACAAGAACCACAACGGGATAGTGGAAACACGGCGTAGTGGAATGAGCTATAACTTTTCTAACTCTTTTAAGCTAATTAAGCCTAGCCAGCTAATTAGGACTACAACCCCCCTAGTTTTTTCATTCCAGAATCGCCACTGTGCATTGAATTCAAATTTTCAGGCAAAATGCATAACAATCTGAAGATAAATCTTGTAAATTTTGGTTGCAAAAACTTTGGTTTTGAAAAAGTTATGGTACTCCTCAGAACTACTGCTCAGCCCTGCTGAATAGGATAAAGTTTTTTAGCGTACCCGCGTCTGTAGTTACGAAACGAAAGTACCTACTGTAACTCCGAAACTTTTCGTTAAAATTACTTGAAATTTTCAGAGATGATAAGAATAGGTATGAATATTATTCTTTGTGGAAATTTTGTGTGCACAAATATGACTAAAAAAAGTTGTCCTTATACACGCAACAACTGTCAGACAAGTTTGTATTTCATTATCAAAAACTTCTACACAGAGATTTAAACCTCAGGTAAAGGTCAACCATGATATGAATTCTCTGGCATTTGCACCACGCACAACATTTCATTAATTATGGACAAGTGGTAAATCATATTGCCATGATCAGGTTCGACTAAAAGCTAAAGTAAGGTGGGTTCCTAAGCAGTTTCGTTGATTTGCGCTGAAGTATTTCTTTGGCTTACNCATCAAACGCTTGATTAACCAGAACTTTTCCGAATTGAGGGAGGAGACAATTGCCCCCACTGCCNCCCCTGGCTACGCGCCTGGGTGNAGCATGCTCGGGAATGTAAACGCTCAAGTTCCNGAAAATGGTGATTTGGCAACATTCACTGATTATGAGAACTCAATTTTTCAGCGATTATCACTGATATTGACAACTAAGAAATTATTCTGAAACAAGAAACATAAAAGATGCGCGTACAACCGGGTTTTACAATAGAAAGAGCATTTGATATTTAGCAAAGTATTTGTTTTTGCTCAATAGCATGACGTTGAACGAGTAGCAGAAAACAAAAATAATGCACTTGCTGTGCTTCGTTTTGTGAAAATGTAAATTTTTTTTTAACGAAAATAGTTTAACACAGAAGACACTTTTTAGTGACGAGGAAAATTACCGATTTTCGATTCGAGTACTAAGAAGTGTGACGCAACATCTGATTGTGTTACTTGATAAACAAAAGTGGATATCTGTATTCGCAAAGATTATGTTGCTCGTGATTGACATCGCTGAGTCAAATTTGCGTTTTTTATTCAACGTTGCTGTGTACATCACACTTTGTTCAGTGCAAACCTTAGTTTTTCACGGGTGCGAAATTTTCGTTGCTGTGTTTGTGACAGTTGTAAGTACGAAAAATACAAATATTAAAGAAAACACACAACGCTATTGTTAAGTGAAGAAAAACTATTGGCAATCAGGGTTTCAAAAACGAAATTTTTTCATAAGACTAAAGTCGTTAGATGGGGAGAAAAGGGAAGCATGTAGTTGCTTTCAGTTTAGTTAGTACAATCTCAGCCATGAAGCTCAAAGTTAAGACTACTGCGACCACTCTTGCAAAGATCGCGTTTCCCCAAATAAATTGCCTATGTGAAAGACACTTATGACGCGTACATGAAGAAAGAACGCGTGATGTTGCAAAAAAGCGACATTTCATTACCAAGATAAGTTATAATAATTTTTTGTGCTGGTGTGAATGGAATGAAATACGATTGCGTAGATTTCAAATAGCAGGTTTGTCAAACGTGTTGTAGCAACAGACGTAAAAGCACTTGCAAAAAACAAACGTCCGTTGAAGACAGAATCGCTCTTGTTGCGAAACATTTTCAAGGAGTACAGACAGCAAGAAAATTTGCCGTTTTGCCGTTTAAACAGGGATCTCCAAACTTTTTTGTCTGAGGAGGACATATGCTACTACACAACAGTTTGAGGGCCGGACTTCATGCGTAATGTGATTGTTTCGGGAAAGGTTGCATTTCACAAAATCACAAATTTTTCGTTAATATATTATTTTTTCATCATTGACAAACTGGCTTCGCGGGCCGGATGAAATGGCTTCGCGGGCCGCATTTGGCCCGTGGGCCGTAGTTTCGAGACCCTGCGTTAAAGCGTGCGAGAGTACATGAATGCTACCGGACGCCTACGCTGATTCAACGTAAAGCTGAGACAGCAACTTCAGAAGCACCACATTCAACAACGAAGGTCTCATCGACCGAATTATGAGCAACATGACCGAGTTCGGATTTCAACGATTCAAATGCTCCTGATACATTTCCGGTAATGTGCATTTGTAGATCCAGCATTGTTGAAATATTAAAAGAGTTGTCGATCTTCACGCTGTGACAATTATACTGGTATGAGCTATTAGAACAGTTTACGTATAGGAAATGTTATTAATTACTTTACCTGTATTTGACATGATGTGGGATGTCACAAGTATTATGAACGTTCGCTGCTACAGGTAAACCTAACAGATGCTCTATAGCACAACGTTCTGGCAGCCAGCATTAAAAGACAGATACAATTAGCTAACAAGAATGTTCCATACTATAAGGAATGATGAGTTGTTTAATTTTTTTGTGAGGTCCGTGATTGAGTTGAGTTTAGGGTTACTGGCGGAAACACTAAATAGTTTTATCTGAGTAAAGTTCAAAACGCAAGGACACTGCAAAAACCTGTTTAATGGTTTGTCTCGTCAAGCACCCTTTGACAATTAGATAACATCGTTCTCGACTGATTTAAATGGAAATGGGAAAATTTCTGGATGATCAACTAAGTAAGTGCTGGGTCGCAACTGGCATTTATCGTTGCATTGCTCAGTTCCCCGAGGAACTGGATGTGACAGAAAAGCTAAATTGAGGCTGACGTATGCAAGCAGACGCTGCTTTGCCTCTATCCATCTTCCTCACAAAAGGCTTCCAATTGCAGTACAGCGGTGAGTGGGCATAGATCACGACTGTTCGCACAGTTGACAACCAACAGAATGTGTGTAAGCCCTGTCTGTAAAATACCTAGCCTAGTGTGTTTCAACGACCTTCAATGGACGCCAGCTATCTGTGAAATGGGAATGATGGAGATACAACGTCCTTCCAAAAACGCTGTGGCAACAACAAGAAGAGCAAAGCATAAACAGTTCGAGTACACACACACTTTAAAGTTTAACTTTAAAGTCTAAAAAAACATGTTTCAAGAATATAACATGGTCAGAAATTAGCACTCCAAAAAGCACGCCGTACAATCAATGTTCCCTCCAATTTTTAATAATGCTGCGCGGAAAAACAAGCAGGTGCGCTGAATCACAATTTTACTGGGCAGAAGTTATTAAATCTATTACAACGGCGGTTAGCAAGTAGTGGAGACTGCGCTAAGCATTGTTGCAATTGCGCAGAGGGATCTTGGCAGGTGCGCGGGCGCGCAGGCGCGCAGCTTAGAGGGAACATCGCGTACAATACAAACCGCAAAAATACGTTCTTCTACACCAGGTCTGCACAACCATTAGCGCACGGAGGGGGGAGGCCACTGTGCCATGGCCACCCCCTCAGACCCTAAAAATAAAAAAATGTAAAAACAGTATTGTCCAAAACTTGCTTCCAGTATGCATAAAAATGCGAATTTTTAGGTGTAATTTTGCAAAATTTTCCCAGGGGCATGCTTCGGACCCCCTACAATGGTCGTGCCTTCGGAACTTCCCCTAAAGTTGATTTGTGACGTCACACGATTGTGGCGAAACTTGGCCCTCCCCTCGGAAATTTTCTGCGTTTGCCACTGTGCACAACATACGGCCCGCCGACCGAATGCGGCTGCGAAAGCTTTTCTTGCAGCCGGCAAGGGCTTTCTCAATTGTGAAAATATTGTATAAGTTCGACGTCAAATAAGTGATTGTCGTTCCAGAATTTCTTCAACACTAAAATGAAATACAGTATCTACATCGAAATGAAATAGACTTTTGCGGCCCGCGGCAAATTTATGTTGATAATTTGGCCCTTCGAACTTTCTGAGTTGTGCAGGCCTGTTCTACACCATGCAGTCGTTCGCAAAATGCAGAAATATTTTGTCTTGGTGTTGCTTTTGTAGAAAGGTTATACAAGGAAGAGTCAGTCGTATCAGTGGTGTAACCAACCCAAAATTTTGAGAGGGGCCAAATGTATTTACTTTAAGCGAGTAACAGTATTTGGTGTGGGACACCGCCTCTCGAAGCATAAATCGACAAGATGTGGTTAGTAAGCAAACTTATTTATTAACTTAAGCCGCCATCTACGTAAACCTGTGGTATTCAAAACTAATAAATATGATGGCCAAATGTTCAAAATTCGAAATGGCCGAGTACAAATCTCGAACGAACTAAAACTGAATGAAATTGGATACAATACGCAATAACTGTTTTCAAGAACGAAAACGAATGGCGAGTAGGAAAACTAGGTCGTGTGTGACGCAACAGTAGGCTCATGGCAGTTGAGCGAGCGCGGTGAAGATGTGCAAAGTCTATGACTGAATGGTAAGTTACTGATCGTAAATTCTGCAAAACTAATTATTACACCAGCCTGCACAACAAAAAAACAGTAAAAGGTCACTATACACCAAAGCTATCTGCCCCGAGCCGTATGGTAACGATGTTGTAACGATAAAATTAACCAATNCAACGAAATATGAATTGCTATATCACGAACAACTAATCAACACAAAACACAAAAATGATATTTAATGAGAATGTTGCATGTTTTGTTGGCACCAATCACGTTATTATCAGGCACGATGTTGGAACTTCATCATTTTGTAAACATTTTGCAAGCCTGCACGTAAATTACGTAACAGATCTCATAAAATTGCGATACATTTACAGAAATGTGTCCCTGCATGTCAAAAGTATGCTCGCATTCGTTTTGTTACAAATGTACGTAGAAATCTGTGGGGGAAACTGCCCCTTTGACCCTCTTGTTATGCCTATGCGTCGTATGCCAGATTTTTGGACCAAAGTGTTTGGGCACTTTTCCCCCTAGATCAGTGGTTCTCAAACTGTGTGCCGCGAGAGATCCTCAGGTGTGCCGCGGAACTTCTTGGAATTTTTGAAAGTAATCAATTCGTATTACAATTAGGCATGCATGCAAGCATGCGAGATTTGAATGCACTCTATCCATTTGGATAACTGATAATAATACGGTATTTTCCTATTGCCTTGCCGATGTAGTCAGGGTTATTGTCACGTTACAATTGCTATGCAGTGATGTATTTTGAAACAAGACGTCCCACCTTTCACCATGTTGACTTCAACGCTGAGCTAGGCCAACAGGAAAGCAATTGTATTTAGTATGATTAAAATGCTATAATGATCAGGTTTTCAAAAATGTTTAGTTAATCCATTTGGAATCAATGAATCGAGCAATCTTTCTTCCGAAATGGAAGAGCAGCTCGTCATGGGCGCCTGCAGGGGTAAAACGGACATTTGCACCCCCCTGGAAATTGAGACTAATAACCAAAATTTTCCAGAAAACCTGACGTCAGCAGCTCAATTCCGATTAATTGATTTATTTCTTGTAATGAAACTATATTTTCCACTATGACACTCACACTGCACAAAGCAAGAAAGCAATTGCACCCCCCGAAATTTATTAAATCTTTTTCAGATGTTTGGTACAATAACAAGTTATCATCATTTCCTACCCGAAAATAGTACAAAAAATGTTACGATCATTTTGCTCCACGAAAATATCAGCTAGTTGCGGCCCTGTGCCTGAGTGAATGGTTTATTCAAAATAATTGTTTCTTCAGGCTTCTTTTCGCACAGTATAAAAACTACATCGTGGCTTGTTATCTATGCATCCTTGTAGGAATACGTCGTAAACGTTAAGATATATTTCTGACTTCTGAATCAGTGGTGCAAAGCTGTATTTGTTGTGGCGAGCTTTTATAATTTATCTGCTCATTTTTTAAAATCCTGCCTAGTGTTCTATCGTTCTAAATTCAATAAGTTGTGCGAAAGTCGTGTCAACATAGGTCTGGTCTATAGGCAGGGCTACCATACCGTCCTTATTTCTAAGATTTGTCTTTATTTTGATGTACTACATCTTAGAAAATATTACTGTCCTTATTTCTAAGAATGT
>JGI24022J15233_10008885_pt1 | contig 11272 bp, 5 predicted proteins | sample Ectturendosymbi2_FD_15233 | JGI IMG/M metagenome (IMG submission 15233)
GGTGCCACCGTACCAAACCCTGATGAGTTGGACGACTAAATTCCTGACGAGTCTGACACGTCAAATCTCGAAAAGCCCAGTGCTTCGGGTTCGCCGCATGTATCAAACTCAAATGAAACGAGTAGCAGCAATGCCGAAGAAAATGCCTTGAGGAATGTTCCCGCTTTGCCCAGACGTTCCGCACGAAGCATTCGCGATATACCTCCTACAAGATACGGCAACGTCGTTTTATTTTATGGGGGTAGAACATAGGCGGATCCAGGGGGGCTGAAGCACCCTCTTAAATTTTTCAAATACGTTTTTTGATCGATGGTTCCTGACACAGAAACGTCCATTGGGGTGATTTTTTTGCATAGCCTTGAAATAAACCATTTCTTACACAGGGACAAGGACGAAAATACTAAATGCAAAGCTTATTTTGCTTAATTTGGGCAGTCCGAATGTGTTAATTTCACTATAAATGAAACTTCTAACAAACAAGATTTATATAAAAAAAATATGGTCGCAATGTTATATAAATAGGTAAGTGTTTACATAAAGTATTTGTTGCATTACATATACGTTATATCAGGGCTTTTTTAAGGAAAATTTTAAGCACCCGGTATGGACATGTAGGGACCCGATTTCTCTGAAAATGTAAAAATGGCACTAAAAGTAAAAGGCAGATCCAGGAAATGCAGTCAACCAATTACCAAGTACATGCAATGAAACATGAAGCTGAAAGCAATATTACCAATTAAACTTCTAATCACAACACAACTTGTAAGTTGAACTTACGCTTGCTATACTTGCTGCAACCACTCACTGACAGCAGCTGATGATTAAGCCCTAACCGATAAGTGAAAAGACACTAACTTATATTGATGCACACTAAAAAATATAATACAGCAAAATAGGCACAGCAACATCACACCTTTAACCTCCACAACTTACAAATGTTATCTCACATCACGTTGTATTGAGCCCGATGTCTGATGGTGGACTGATGGGATGCTACGGTGGTGGACTGGTGCTCTGCTTGGTGTTGTTGAACAGTATTGCCAGATGGTGTAACGCAACACAATATTATACAAATGTGGTGTAATTTAGCATGCTTGTGCATAGGCGTCGGAAGGATTTTTTCCAGGGGGCCATAAGTGGGTTTTTCCAAAAGTTTTTCTTGTGGAGCCAAAGTGGTGAAATTTTTTTCTTGCCACTCGAACTAAGAAAACAGCCTTTTTTGCTGAAATTTTTGAATTCCTGCCCCCCTTCCGACACCCAAGCTTGTGTATAGCAGAGATGAGCGGACTGTGAAAATTTTCAGTCCAAGTCCAGTCCTGATCCGATAAAATTGAATCAGATCCAGTCCTGATCCCCAAAATTTTTGAAAATCATCAGTCCGATGCAGTGCTGATCTGCCAATGTAAAATCATTCATTTTTCTTTTGCCTCATGAGACTAAATAACTACTGGAACTATTTTGTCGTTAGAAGATCCCAATTGCTTGGATTGGTCAAGTGACAAGGGCGATACACTTGGGTTAGCGTAAGGTCCTTGTTACATGACCTAAAACCCTAAACCTAAAACCAAAACTTAAACCCAAAACGTAAACCCGAAACCTAAACCCAAAACCTAAACCTAAAACCTAAACCCAAAACCTAACCCCTAAACCCAAAACCTAAACCCAAAACCTAAACCCAAAACCTAAACCCAAAACCTAAACCCAAAACCTAAACCTAAAACCGAAACCCAAAATTCAAACATAAACCCAAAACCTAAACCTAAAAGTTGAACCTAAAACCTAAACCAGAAATCTAAACTCTAAACCTAAACCCTAAAAGTAAACCCTGAACCGACACTTAAACATACACACTAAACCTAAACCCTAAACTTTTTGAAAAAGTAGCACTCCTATCAAAGGTGTAACCTTTATAAGCTAATCCAGAGGAAATGTTGAGAAAAGAACCAACAAACGTTCACACAGCAGGCATGGACACTAACCACTCAACTATGCTCACGTTGCTACTAGAACTCTTCGTTATATGTGAACAAAGGTGGATACAGTTCGAATTGCAAAATAGTTTCAGCAGAGTTTTTGCATTTGATGGCAAAATATGCACTACCATTTAGCAAATCTGTGAAATCGTATCACAACTAAAATTTATGATATTTTCAGAATAATCACATTAAAACAACAAAAATTTTCTCAGTCCGATCCAGCCCTGATCCGCCAATTTTGAAGAAATTGCAGTCCGATCCAGTCCTGATCCGACCAAAAATGGCTTCAGTCCTGATCCAGTCCGATCCAGTCTTGATCCGTGCTCATCTCTGGTGGGTAGTTAACCATGGCATTTAAGAAAAAATATGTTCGTTGGCAGTGTCTGTTTTGCTTCATCTGGCAAAAACACTTCTGCAGATTTCTGCCTTTGGCTGAACATGAATTGGTGCAAATATTGATATGAGAAGTTCGGAATGCATGACCTGCTTAGTTAACCATGACGTCTGTAACGGCTCAGTTTAATGATGAGTGCTGTCATTGTTTCAGTGCGGACAAACTTTTAGTGACTTGTTCTTGTCTGCAATGTTTGAACTGTAGGCTAAATCTAACACTCACCTCAATCTCAAACATTAGCCCTTGTCTTTTGTGTATCGTAGCGTACTTGTCATGTGACCACTTCAATGACTTTTGTCTGACAAGAGGCAAAATAGCCACGCTTTTTGCCTCGTGAGGCAAAATAGACAATACTAATTATATTGGCTAATTTGCAATTGATTGAGCGGTTTTGGATTGGATATCGGAGTCCATAATTTTATATTTTCGGATATGGAGTCGATGAAAAAGTTTCGGATTGGATCAGGATTGCAAAATTTCCATATGGTACACCACTGCAAGGCTTGCATCTTGCAAGTGATGTGTCAGTGCCCTGCTGCATGCGTTGGTGACAGTGGTACCACTCCTAGTCAGTGGTGCCACTCCTAGTGTTTTTCCACTAGATCTAGTTTTTTTCATTTCATCTAGTGTTTTAGTTTTTTTGTGGCTATCTATGTTTTTTTATGAGTGAGTCCAGTGTAATTAATTGCACAGTTTTGTGTAATTTCAACTGTAATTGAGACCTTTTGCTCTAGCACAATTATAACTTGCGAAAAATTCTACCTAAAATTAAATCCTAAATCACATAAAGACAATATAATATGTTTTTAGGTAAACCGCTGGGAAGTCACTTGGTCATCTGTTGAATGATTCAGTGACCTGTACAAACAAACACAAGTGGCAGTCACAGTGTTGTTGCTAGTATCTCCCGTTTATTTTTTCTCTGGTTTCCAATGAGTTGCACAGTGTCTGTGGTTGGCATTGCAGTGCATTTTCTGGGCATTTTGACTGTGTACGTTGGCTTTTGGAATCTAGTGTTTTTTTTTTGATCTAGCGTTTTTTTATCATTAAATCTCGTGCTTTTTCGCGAGAACAGAGTGGCAACAGTGCTCCTTCCTAGTGTTTTTGCACTTGATCTAGTGTTTATGCATTAAATTTGGTGTTCTAGTGGTTTTTCGTAGCCATCTAGCATTTTTTCATGAGTGAGCTAAAAAAATTAATTGCACAATCTTGTGTAACTAATTGTATGTAGCTGTAATTGACTTTGAGACTTTTTGATTTTGTGCAATTGCAATTCACTACTGCAATAGACCCAAGATTGGTGGCATTTTACAGGAACATGGTTAAAACAAAAAAAATTCAGATACCGTACATACTACTTATTAGCCGCACTTTTTTACCTGGAACATTGCCTGTATTTTGCCTGTGGCTTACATGCGCTACATACCCAGAGGGACAAAGTTTTCGCATGAGCTATCACCGCATTTCAGTCATCTAGTCGAACCGCAAATGCTTTGATGGAACAGAAAAAGACATTCACTGGACAGATGTTTGCGACGACACCCATGACACAGATGAAGTAGATGAAGATCACACCTACGATGATCTACCATACTTATAGACAAACTTCCTTTTTCCAACGAAGAAGATTTCTTAGGTTTTGAACAATAAAATTAACTTTCATTACATCTGCCTGTAAAAATCAATGTTTTGTGGTTGATTAATCACACAGGGTCTTTACCGGTGAAAAGGTCAATTGACCTGCGGCTTATTCTTGAATTATCCTTGATTCTCAGTATGTGGCTAAAATTTCTACTGCGGATTATCTGCAGATGTGGCTAATAAGCGAGTATATATATGGTATTCACTGCGGCAATGCTGCAAAGATGTTGCAATACACAAGGCCAACGGCTTAGCAGCTGCACTACAGGCTGATAAAATCAATAAGACATTTTTGCAAAAGGTCAACAACAAAACCAGATCCCCATCACTACCAACATAGGTGGGTGGGGCAAATGGTGGTCCAGAGATTGTTAAATGTGGAAAGACTATTTCAATGGAATATTAAACTCTGGAAACTCTGCGAATGAGTCTACAGAGTCTGTGGAACACAGCATAGACTGCAAAGGAAACTATATCTGGGTCTTGAAATGCCCATGTGTTCTTTTGTTTCATTGACAGCACTTCTTCAAAAGCTGCCCTGGAACAAGGCACCAGGGCCTGATTGTATTTCTGCAGAGCATTTGCTGTATGCAGGTGAATCTCTGAGTTTTTTCTCAATGAAATGTTTAATATGTGTGTTGTTCACAAGTATGTACCCAATTCCTGTTTAAACACAGCAATAGTTCCCATATGCAAGAACAAGAATGGGAAAATGTCTGACACATCAAATTACAAACCTGTGGCAGCGGCCACAGTGGTGTCAAAGCTACTTGAGCACTTCATATTATCTAGCATCTCTCCTTTCCTTGGAACCACAGACAATCAATTTGGTTTCAAGGCAGGGCATAGTACTGATCAATGTACATTTTTGTTGAAGCAAACTGCTTCATACTTTGTAACCCATGCATTCAGTCGATCGAGTCTTGCACATGAATTATTTGAGAAACTAATTCAAAGAAAGGTGCCAGTGTGTTTTGTGCACCTACTGAGACATTGGTACAAGGACCAAATGACGCAAATAAAATGGGGCAAGCATTTTTCTGAACTGTTTCATGTGTTGAATGGGGTTAGACAAAGGGGAGTACTGAGTCTCTACTTGTTTGCTGTTTATTTAGATGATTTATCCAATGAACTAAACAACATTAAAGCAGGATGTTATATTGGTTAAGTCTCATTAAATCACTTGATGTTTGCTGATGATATTTGTGTGTTTTGTCCAAGTGTGCATTGGTTGCAAAGAATACTAGATGTGTGCCAGGTTTATGCAGAATCTTTGTCTTGTGGTATTACAGTAAGCCTTGGTTAATCCGGATTCGATTTGACCAACGATTTTATTCGGTTTAGGCAAAGATCCAGATTAACTGAAGATGGCTGCTAGACTGATGTCATCTAAGTACTAAGATATCAGTAAAAATCACTTAGATTAAACACATTTACGACCCAACAATAGACTTTCGCAGAAGCAAAACGAATTTATTGATGTGTTTACAACAGTACATAAGATTAGTAACCACTATATCCAGGCAGTTATGATTAATCTTAAGTTCATGATTTTAGATTACTTGGCTGCGAAGAAATCTGGGATTTTGGACTTTACGCAGATATTTCTGCAACTAATCCATAGGCAGTCACTCTATTTGGAAGGTAATGCCCTTCAGGCATCTGACCGAGCACAATGCACTCATGGATAATGCTTTACACAGGCACACTCAACACTGATCAATAGACTGAAATCATGGTGCGCATTGTTCAACATTGTACGTGATGTGCTATGCCTGTGTGTGACGCAATAATAGTCTCTACGATTAGTCGAATGTTACGCGCAGTTGCAGCTGTTGTTATCATAATTCTAAACATTCATTGGTGATTGTGAGCACTCTTGTGTTGTGTCTGAAAGCTGCCGAATAGCTCCTACAGAAAAAAATCTGGCTTACGACATGTGAAGCAGATTTTATCCGGTATTGGCGAAGATTCGGATTGAAAAATCAGGATAAACCAAAGAGTTTTATAAAGAAAAACGTTAGAAATCATTCGTACCACCAGTTTTATCTGGTTTTGGCAAAGTCCGGATTAACTGAGGTTTACTGTATTTTCAAACTGCAACAAAACTCTGTGACGTTTAAGGCTAAGAGTGCAAAAAGCACAGTCTCTCCATTATTGACACTGTGTCGTCAAAACTTAAAATCTGCTAACCATTACAAATATCTGGGATTGCATTGGATACTGAGCTCTCAGATGACAAAGACATTCAGAGACAATTGCGACGTCAATATTGTGCAACAAACAAGCTGCGAGCCTCTTTTTGCCATTGTTCAAATGCAGTTAAAAACGTACCTTTTTGTTCTTTTGTACGCCCATGTATGCATCACAATTATGATGGTGTAATTTCAGGAAGTCATGCATGCAGAGATTGCGTGTGGCATATAATTTTGGATGCAAAGCTCTATACAACCTGCCCTGGAGAGCGAGTGTTAGTAGCCACCAGGTTCAATGTAACATTTCTACCTTTGAGACCTTGTTAAGAAAAAGCATGTACCTGTTTCTCGAAAGATGCAGAAAATCTAACAACATATATGGTTATGTGCTTTGATGCAGTCATACAATCGCATTTTACTCTGTGAATGAGTGATCGAACTTTGCAGTGTCCGTTTGATTGATGGCATGTCATATCACAATGCATTCGCAGTTTATGTGGACTCAACCTGTTTAGGAATCGCCACCCTACTCCGCAGTAGTGTTGAAACAAGTGTTGCGTGTTAGCTAACATCATTGTTAATAATGTGTCTGTAACCCTGTGGTTCTGTCTTCAATGCAGTTGCAAAAATGTGTCTGTAACTCTGTGATTCCACCAGCTCCAATGCCTGGTACTACGTTCTGTTTTGTTTGTTTTTATCAGCCTGCATTAAGCAGGGTGTGTGTGTATATACTATGGACTTCGTGTCTGTTCGCAAACAAATAAATCAAATTAAACTAAAAATTCTACCTAAATACATCTTAAAATAGCCTACGCAAGAGCGTATAGTCTGTTTTGAGTTAAACTGCCATGATGTCACTGTGGTAATCTGTTCATAGTTTCAGTGGCCTGAAGAAACAAACGCAAGCATTCCTGCTATCTCCTGTTTTTTTATCTCTGGTTTACAATCAACCAGGGGTGTTGCGGGGTGGGAACGTGTGGGAATTTGGCGTTCCCACATATTTTTTTCGTGTAGGAACATGTTCCCACACCTTTTCTCACTAGTAACGTTACTTGAAGATTCAGATTTTTCGTTTCAATTTCTACATGTAGAGCCTGGAGCAGCATAAAAAATAAAAGAATAAATGACAAGTTATCTTTTGTATAGCACTGTTGTAGCATCATCCTACAAAATTTTGTGTTGACAACTGCTATGGTTTCCAGGCTGCAGATGCTATACTTATAGCTATAATATTCTGCTCTGCGTAGTATGGTATAAAGCAGGGGTCTCAAACAAGTAGCCTACTGCATGGATGCATGTGGCCCATGATGCTTTTTGGGAATTTTTAAATAATCAACATATAAGTTATTTAGTTTATTCATCAGTGTTTAAAAGTTCCCGGCCAGCAAGTGAACAGTAAACACAGGTGTTTAAAAGTGCTTGGCTAGCAAGTGTCACAACACCTCGTTTGGGAACCTTTGACTTGACCCTAAATTTTCTTGATTGGTGAAAATTTCAGGGTTGCTGGGTCACAACAGCATTATATCCATCCACTTGCTGAGTTTGGTGTCCATTCAATGGACATGTTAGCTAATACTCTATGTGTCTATTAAAAGTGGTGGAATTATGTTTCTAAAAATAGGATTAGCTTGAATTATCAGTTTGTTTTGTGCTCCATATAAAATGTAATTAATTCTTAAAATTTTTATCCCATAATCTGGAAATTAATTTATTTCAGGCAGTAGATTTCAGAGTTCTGTGTTCATCAAGAGCATTTCATCACACACAGTTGGAAATACTTAGGAAACTTGGATCTTTGCAAACACCATAAAAGAAACTTTGCAGAAGTTAATGATAAACAAGATTGAAGTCATATAGGAGCATTCAAACCAGGAATGTGCAGAGAATAAGCACAGAAAAGCAGAAAAAGGAGAGTAAAAGCTTAAAATTGGTGAATAGACATTAGGCGTGCATGATAATGGAGTGTTCAGGTCAGAAACAAAAATGATTAAGATAATTACATGTTTCCTAGTGGTAGTCTAGGTATCAACATCTCAAAAATGTGGTGGCGGAAACAGTGGAATTTTGCTGAAATAAAGAATGTTAGATTGTAATCAAGTGCAGTAGTAGAGGTATATAAAGCTTTGTTTGATGTATATTGTTTGTCTTTTCAAGTATGTAGTGTTTGTCCTGTTTTTTCATAAATACTGCCTTTCCACAAACGGGAACTTACTTTGAACCAATCATATGTTGTAGATCAAAAGTACTATAGATACTGTTGTGCTGTATGAAACTGAAAACTGTATGTAGTGAAATAAATTGAGTAGACCTGAAATAGCATGTAGAATGTTGAATGCAGGCAAGTAGTATAATGTATTAGTAACAAAGAAATGCACCTGGTAGGAACTTTAGTTATTTCAGCAATCCAATGACCTTTTTATGACGTTGAACATGATGACATACTAAGATAGTTTGTATCAGCTAGTTAATGATCTTTTTTAGCAAAACAATTACTACTGTCTGTGAATGTCAGTTTAAACTCGGTATGCTTCATACACACAAAATGACCAATGACCAGTCAGTATTACATAACATTAAGCATGAGTATTGTTGTTGAGACAGATAATATTGTTTCAGCCTTGTTCCAGTGTTATGGATGTACTTATTACATTTCTGTGGATAAATTAAACAACTGTAAATTGCTTACTCATGCTGTAATCAAAATATATATCAATAGTTCAAACTAGCATATCATAATGCATTTATATATACATCTTCAATTCATTTATAGAAATCAGCTGTAGGTGTGTATTAGAATTTTATTCTTTCCCCACAGTAGTGCCATGCTCTGTTTTGGAAATCAATTTTTGAGGGTAAGTATGTTGTATTTTCACTTGGCAGAGTTGGATTTGACTGGATTTTGTTTGAATATAGAAACTTGAATATGGTTCTGAATTGTAACCAGTGGCGTGCAGAGGTCTGGTGATGCCCGGGGTGACTGCTTGATTGGATTCCCTTCAAAATGTAGTATTGAGCAGTGGCGTGTGGTGGTCAATATTACTGGATATGCGCTGTTTATTATGTCACAATATGACGTCATATTCACGTTTGCAAACCAACGTTTTGGCTAAGTTTGTTGACACAATATGCATATTCAGGGATGCCGGAACAGCGGTCGCCATGGGGGTCTTTTTGGGGTTTATGCCCCTAAACAAAGCTCCGAGACCCATCCAATTGAATTATGAAGCACTATGAATTGGTGCAGTTTTATCAAATTTCAGAATGTCAAGCCCCCTGAACAGACGTAAAGCTCCCGATTGAAAACTTTATGGCGACGGTTTTGTAGGGAAGGGGGAGCAATAAAACAGTTGAGGGCAATGAAAACTTATAAAAAAAATCGTTGCCAATTATGTTTGTTTCTGTTCATCAACAATGTTGACCTCAAAAGTATCAGCAGGAATGATGGAAAATCATTCTAAACTTTCTGAGTACCGGAATAGCTGCAATAAATTTGTTTCAAGTCGATCTTGATAAACCATGAAATTACCTATGATACTGTTATGAAAAGCAGTGGTGTTTCAGATGGGGTTGCAGGCACAAACCAAAAGTGTTGATTTTCTGAAAATCTGGGCAAAAGCCCTGAAAATATGGGTAAAAATAGCACCCAACGTTGTTTGACTTCGGAAAATGGCGTCCAATATTTGCATCAAAACACATGAAGACCTTTTTTGGAGGTTTACACCAAAAAGAAGTCTACATGATCTTTGTTGGAGAAAATATGTAAGCAAAAGTTAAATGGTACCTCCACCCCTGTTGCCCCTCCTTTGAAAGGACAGAGGGTAAATGCCCTCGCCATGCCTCTATTCTCATGCTTCCCTGTGAATATTATTCTCTACACACTCTCTTTATTCATTGTTGTAAGCTACAATGTGTCACTGCAATGAACAAAATTTATAAGCGGTCTCCTAAGACAGAGCAGTTCATGACTGCAAAAGTATCCTGCAACGCGTTAAAACAGGGGAGTAGAACTCACTCAGTGCTATGTCAGCACAGCTCACAACTGGAAAAATATAAGGCTGCGCGAATGTCTCCTCGAATAGCAGTGGATCAGAAGGTATGCGGCTGGGATGGCAGAGACCCAGGGTTGACAGTTTCAAACTTGCTAAACTACACAAGAATTGAGAATCCACATGAAGTACGCTAGAAAACTTTCGTTTTTTATTATGTGGCTGTTATACGTACAAGTACTAAGGGAAAAAGATACGGGCTTACGTGAGCCGTTGTGATCAATCCGATTGAAATGCCAATTAATGACGAAGCTCGAAACGAAGCACATATTGCAAGCACAGGTGTGCGACTGGATTAGCCCAAAAAACAAAACGGGAAACTAGTGATGCACCATAAAATAAAATAGGACAGTTGTTAGTCAGTTTTAAAATTTGGCTCAGAAATTCAATTAAACGTCCATGATCATCATCAGTGTGGATGTAATTAGACCCAACCAAAAACACACCAGATTATTTAAAAAGCCCACTTAAAAAAACAATAAAACTCACCAAAAATCCCACTCTTTGCTTTTCCTTTGAAGAATGCATTGTGAAGTATAAAATAAAATAAGCAGCACACTCATACAGTTAATTGTACATTTTTTAATGAAGCAAAACGAACAGCAACGAAATTTGAAGGACTTGAAAAAAAGATAAGAAGAATTCGAACAGTTTGAGTAAATTCTACTGGTTATCTTCTTCAGCTTTGCAAAATCGGTATATTTTAATCCAATTTTCTGCCATCTCTGCATTAAAGCTGTTTCTGATGTTGGACCATACCAAACTATATGTTGAAAAAATGCACTATATAGATGCTGAACTAGCAGGGCATGTACATAAACTTGACGTGAAACTGCAGAGTGTGTGAGTGGCTTTTCTCTGTTTGCTCTGCGTGTTCTTGCCAAAGCCTTGCCCCTTTGGAGTAAACTGACCAACAACGCTTTGCGAAAACAAAGATGGGATACATTTCTTTACCCTCAAATTTGAATGCCATAATAGGTATAACAAGTTATTATTGTGTAATTCTGAAAATGGTGATAT
>JGI24022J15233_10008886_pt1 | contig 11271 bp, 6 predicted proteins | sample Ectturendosymbi2_FD_15233 | JGI IMG/M metagenome (IMG submission 15233)
CGCATGACACGTCAAAACTGAGGCAAACGCTACTAGGTTTAAAAAAAAAAGTTTTGATATACTGGTTTATCCGCGGGAGGCTTTTTTATCTTATGGTGGCTTATGACTGCCTCATGCTATTCCATGGGATTCCCACGAAGCTATATAGGATGTGCATCATAGCCAGGGACGGATTAACCATTGGGCAAACCGGGTAAATCCCCGGGGCTTTACACTTGAATATCAAAACACTCCTTTACTGGTTTCTCATGTTTTTAAGCTCCGCGTCAAAATTGTACAGCTTTGATTACTGCGTTTTCAAAGTATATAGGTTAAGGAAACTGACAACTTGACATTTATCGTTTGAGTGACATGATAGGAACCAAACAGCATTACGCTTCATGACCAAAGATTTAGATCAAAATCAGTGCAGCCATGTGCGTCCGCACAAGTTCTTCCAGGGGGGGGGTCAACGTCGAAAATTCTTACTCTTTTCAGGTTGCTGATGATGCAATGGAAATGTACCTTCACAAAACGCTTTACCGTTTCTATCCCATGATGGATTTTGGTATTGCGGGCAAAAATTGGAATGAAATTATGACATCAAAATATTGTAAGCAACGCCAAATCCTTTAGAAAGACTGGCCCCAGCATCCAACGTCGTTTTTAGTTCGCGATAATTCTAGTCTCAAGGACCGCCGTCGCTTTGCACACTCAAAAAAAAGTAAAAAGCTTAGCTAGCCCTAAATGGATTTGTTTCTTTTCTGCCATTACTTAGATTGTTGTTATGAATCTTCATAACTAAGCTTTGCAAGTATCGTACTGAGAAAGGAGGGAAAACGCTCCAATTCGCATCTTTAGACCTAACAGCTCACCACCACGAGTTTCAGACTGGTGGAAGCTCACTCCTTTCATAAGCAGAAACCTTCTGCTGAGACAGATATTTCGTGGGCGTCTTGGGCCGCCAAAACCAGGACAACGTTTCATTGCAGGCACAGGGAAAGAGCAGTACTTAAAACAATTCGAAGCAAGTTCAAACCCACTAGGGAAGGCCCGCTTTCGCCGTGCGGTTCCTGGATCACCAGGACTGGGACAACAGTTTTCTCATGCGTTGGATCGCCAAGGTTTCCCGACTCGTTAAGGTTTTGGACCGCCAAAACCAGGCTAACAGTTCTTGCCTTCCAAGCAAGGACTTAGAACCGGGACAACAATCTCTTTTTAGAAAAGTCGAAGTTTGCTCTGAACAGACAACTTCGGTTTGCAATTATCGGAAACCCTACTTGTTGGAAACAAGCAAGCAGAGTCCTACTGACTAATGCAAGATAGACACGAAGTCCGTATACAGTCCGATAAAGCCTTGTTTTGCCCGTAGGCAATAGCCCGAGATTTAGGTGCTAAATCAGCTCTATTTATGGTGATTTTCGGTGTGACAGTTACTTTTAGTCATGATATTTCCTGTTAGCTTCTTTTGTTATCTTTCTGTGAGTGTGTCAATTTTTCTGATTGGTTGACTTGCCTATGCCATACGTCCGGTGCATGATCAAGTCATGATCAGGTTGTGTTTCCAGCAGGGTGTGTCTTTTGTCATTTTCTGATTGGTTACCTTATTTTACCATATTTGGTTATGATTTTCTTGAAGCTTGTCAGGCCATATTTGGTGGTGTTCTGTGTCTTCCTCTTAGGCCTTATTTGGTGATTCTATGTCTCTCTGTCAGACCATATTCGGTCCTGATTTTCTTCAGGCCATATTTGGCGATGCTGTGTATCACTCGATCAGACCTTATTTGGTTGTGATCTGACTACCACATATCCGGTGCATGATCGAGTCGTGCTTCTTGCCTGATAGTTGCAGGTCTTGTGATCTATCGTGCATGCTGTATTGTTACGGCGCTACACATGCGTCAACCATGCACCGGTCATGCGTCCTTGCGTCGGCTCTACACATGCGTCAACCATGCATCGGTCATGCGTCCTTGCGTCGGCTCTACACATGCGTCAACCATGCATCGGTCATGCGTCCTTCACGTGATATTCACGCGGTAATCAGTCATCAATTGAGTGATGTTCTTTTGTTGTTGGTTGCGTAACGTCATTTCCGCTTGGACGTTTGTGACAAGTTTTCGTTTCACTGTTTATCTTTCTTTTCTTAAGTTCAGGCATACTTGAACATCGTATGCTGTTTTCACATTTTGCAAATTCTCTGTCTTTGCCGATTATATTGTTTTCAAATGCTTTATATCGGGCACCGGGCCCTAACACCCATTAGTCTGTGCTGGTTGAACCTCAGTTGTCAGTCATTCGTGTGAAATATTTTCTGGACTTCGGCTATGGGAAATGCTTTTTCTTTTGATAAACTGTCTGTTCTAATATCCATTTTTTCGTGCACTTTCTACAAATAAGTCATAATTTAAGAATAATCAACAGTCAGAACAACATGAACGGTGAAAAAACAAGAAAATGAGACATTCTCGCAAAACTGTTGCAAACAATGAGAAGTAGAACTATATGTTGACAGGATTATCGGACAACTTACTAAAGGCTAAAGTTAGAACACCACGCAGGCTTTAAAAAACTAAGCAGATGAATTACGAAAACTCGCCACAGCAAATACAGCTTGCACTTAGTGCCCACTGCGAAGCCAGAACTAAACACTAACGATAAAGGTGTATCCCCACAAGTCTGCATAGACGTATTCTAACAAGCCACGTATTTTTATACTGTGAAAATAAGTTTACATAGGAGCCGTTTGATTAAGCTATTCACTCGGGCACGTTGATCACAGTCTCACACTAACAATGGATTTTCCAACTTGTGGAAGCACTACAGATTTACTTATGCTTCTTTTCAGACAGTATGAAACCGTACGTGGCCTACCGCTGTCAGCAGTGTTACTGCCTCGCTGCATTACCTGCCAAGATGTCTGTGTTCAACAGTCACATGGAGGGCTCCCTTTCACTGATTTCAAATAAACCCAGACTGCACAAACAAAAACATATTCGTACAATAAAATCCCAGAAAACTTGTGTTGCGAACAAAAACATGTGAGCGTGCTTATTTGAATTGAAACGAAAATCGAATACTGATTAATTATAGTTCCTCTTCCAAATTTTCTTCTGCAGTGCAAACATTAACATTTGGCATTTGGACGACCTTTTTGCTGCTCAAGACGTTTTTCATAAAGCTGGTAACATACTCCGTTGATGATATGTCTCACTAATTGTAGTACATTTTTTTCATTAGGAAATTTTGTGCAATCTTGAACTGCAGCGGGATCTACAATCCCCCAAGAATATAATCCCAATGCCTTCTTCGTCTTAGTGAATTTCGTTTTTTTATTTCTATGCATACGGAAACAAAAGTTAAACAATCCGTCCTCACCCTAGTTACACCAGTTTCTTCAGTTGGCATTAGAGACAATAGCGTTAATTACAACCAGGGTTTTTAAAAGTGTTTTAGGGACCCGATTCGGGTCCCTAGAATTGAAAATCGGGTCCCTAGAATCAGAGAAAATCGGGTCCCCAGAATCAGAGAGATCGGATCCCTACAGGTTCATACCGGGTACCTGACATTTTACTTTTAAAAAACCTGCATATAACCCTGACAATAGTCAAATAAGATGATATGAAACCGATTAAATACGTTCTGTTTCATCCGATATGCGTACTTTCTCACCTGATGTGTGCATGCAAACCCTGTAATATAAAGTTATCTTCATACTATTGAACACACTAAAGTTGCTGATGAATTTATCAATTAAAAAAAAACAAAAAAAACAGATTTAACGCGATTTTTCGTATTTAAACCTGGACACCCAGGTCGACTAAAAAGCAGATCTGGGTGGAAATACCCCGTGGTGGGAGCCCTGACATGCGGAAAAAAACTAATTCCGTAACTTGAAGTGAACGTTTGAAGATTCGTTTTTTGTGATAAAACTTTCTGTTTAAACAAAGCAACCGCATACTAACCGCCGTACATAGTCATCCCCAGTTGTCTCTGAAGTGCAGGCTGCCAAATCGTATCAATTTTGACGTTTTTGACCGGTGATTCTGCAAAGTTGAAACGAGGGTATGTGAAACGCTACCGAGTTCCGCTCAGCATTCAGGGGGCCTCGCGGTCACGACTTTGCCCGGGGCCTCGCGTTCATTTAATCCAGCCCTGATCATATCATGTGCATGTCTAATTTCTATCTCCTGCAGAGCCGTGCATAAGACAACCCCGTTAGGCGACTAATGAAAATTGCGTGTCCCTTTTTTGAGTAGTTACCTAGAAAGGGCCCAACACCTTTTTTCCGGAGGCCTCGAACCATTATGCTGTGGTACACTGAGCCTCTACGACTAATTATTATTGTGCTGGGAGCATAGCAATGGAATTCAACTTTAGAATATTTCTGCTATATGATGTTGACGTGACTTACGATGGAGCAAATTTCTAATCCACTGTTCCATCACACTGGAATCTCATTTCCATGGACAAGCCTGTTGAAAAAACACCGAAGTTAAACCGTAGCAATATGAATTGACCGTGGCAATAACGAAATCGAAGCAAACAGCATTGCATCATCTCACGTATCGTTAGAGTCACAACGTAGCATGCCAACACGCTGTGATCAAAGCATCCGTTTGAGAACTTGTTGAGTATACTCTCTTACGTCGCTGGTATTACTATGTGGCCGTATTGCCATTGATACTTGCACTCTTAACTGAACTTTGCGGAATCTCTTATCGTTTGCCGTGACTTCACAATATGTGTTCACAGGCTCCCAGCCAATGGGATTGTGACTTCGAAGAAGGCAACTTGTGCCTTTGGCGTGAGGACACTTCGAGCGCATTCGTGGGACAATGGTTTATTCAAACTGGTCCGACCCCGACAAACCTGACAGGCCCACCTGCTGATCATACAATGAAGAACTTCATGGGCCACTACATTTACACCGAAGCAGATGGACACAAAAGTGGTGATAAATCACGGTAATGAGAAGCTTGGTTTTAATCGAGCGTTGATAATAATGACGTACATAACATTTCGATTTTCTACGACGTTATCTTTCTCGTATTTGGTCTGCGTTTTTTTGACTTGCTTCCGACGTATTCCCATGATTAAAAANGTGATGCTTGCATGGAATGTTAAATATCAGTTTCAAAATTTTGTGATCGTTAGAAAAAATTGGAAAAAATGTCCAGCATTCTTATCGTGACANTACTACGCGCAGAGTAAATAATATAACAAGGCTACAAAAATAAAACCGACAACCTATGACTTATGAATGACGTTGGCCACTTTTAAATTTTAAAAAATGTGCAGAAAAAGAGACATAACCTCACCGAGGTTGCACACATTGATCTTAAGTTGTATTTTGAAGCTTTTTGGAGGTCTTTGAAGTAACTGTTATACATACTGGCTCCATCAGAAATTTATTTTGTTGGTAAATGACCAGTAGTTGTATATCAACACATTGCTTGAAAATTGGCTAGAACTCGTGGTGGCAAAAACAAAAACATTTTTCGTGAGAAGTTGCTCCAAACACTGAGAATATTCATGAAGCTTGAATATAGCTAAAGTTGCAGATACTGCGCATGTACAACTTAAGTTGGATTTGCTTCTGAAACCGTTTAACGCGGATATTTCGTGAGTTAATAAGGCACGTCTCGTCTAATCAGCAAGGCTACTATGAAACAGACTGATGATTTTACGAATTGGCGCTCTTGCCTTTATATTTTTGATGCTGTTAAGCAATCCAGACAAGGTTTGTACCGCCAGGACGGTGAATGCATTGTAGTGCGTTTAATACTATTCACTTTTCTTTCAAGTTGAAGGCTGTATTGCTTAATTGTAGCTTGGTCAGTTCACCGGTCGCCGTGCCTTCTGCTGGAAGATGCCTGTCGTTTTACTACTACATGTACGGAGAAAATGTTGGAACTCTGAGTGTCTATGTTGGGAAAATGGACAGCGGGGAAGGACCGCCCGTCTGGTCAATAAGTGGTTCCAGGACTGATAGGTGAGATGAATAAACAACGCTTATAGCGTTTTTTATGTTGCTATAACAGTTGTATGTGTCTTTTACCCAGTTAAATGTTATTTACTCAAAAATAGTTTAAAAAGTGTTGCAGACCAAGAACAACACATACAATCTCTCTTTAACGGAGAAGTATCTTGAATTAGCGTGCTTGGTATCAGTTGTGTAAAGCGCACCGTTTCTCGCATTGGTTAATTAATAATTAATTAATATCGAATTTTTCTCGTAACATTTTTATAGCTGTTTGCGTTGCACGCACTAACTGACATTCTCTCATGTCTTTCCGTGTCTCATTCAATTTTTAATATGTACAGGTGGCACGATGGCACTTTCTTTATTAAAGACGTGGGCGAGTACACAATCACATTCGAGTCCGTCAGAGGCGACGGCGTTTACGGCGATATAGCGGTTGATGACATTTCATTGAAGGTAAAAGAAGTGGCAACTTTACCACTCGGTCTTAATTATCATCCTTTACACACCTACGTGTTTACAGTTTTCTCGGGAACATTAACGTGTGTGCATAGACGAGTTTATAGTAAAAAAAAATTATTGATCTCTTGGAAAAGCTACAGTAAGTGCTTGTTCGTGTGTTTCGACGTTACAAAAAAGTGCTTTTGTTTTCATAGCAAGATAATTCGATAGCTATTCAAGCCTGAAGAGCTTTGATTTTGTTAAAACCGATTGCGGCTGCGTTGCAACTTGACACTCTCGTCTTTGTTTCTTGTAGAAAATTTGTTAAATAAACTGTTTGTTTTCTCTTTTGATCCATCGCATTTATGTGTAAAAACATAAATTATGTTGCTCATCGACAGGTCGGGCCGTGCCTGGACCATTACGTTGAAGGTGAATGCGATTTCGAAACCGATGACTTGTGTGGCTATTTGCCTGATGAGACGGTCAACGACACATTCGTGTGGATGCAAGGTCCTTCAGGCAAGGATACGACGGGTCCGCAAACTGGTGATCACACGACTGGCTCCTCCATCGGCCATTACATGACCACTGGTGAGCATGTAACAGGGAGCGACACCCGGAAATTAAATTTGTTTTGTTTAGATTACACACAGTGTGCACTTTTAAGCAGCCTTCACTATCTGCACCAGCAATGAACGGGAGCCAGCGTGATAGTTCCTGACAAGCTTTGGTTCATATGCGTGGTGCTGTTGGTGATTTCTTACGTTATCGGGTGGTTTTCAATAAAAGAGTGTCGGGATTGCTATGCGATGTTTGTGCAAAAGCATTGGTCAACTGCTTTAATTCTGATTGTTGGTTAAGGTTCCAGAAACAACAAGGCAGATGTCACAAAGTCAAATGAAATCTTGTCAGAGATTCATTCGGATCTCTTATCATGAGCGAAATATCAGACATGCTCTATTGATATGATAAANGGCTAATCTGACTTTCGCACGAGTCTCTAATAAAATTTGAAACAACGTAGACCGTGAAGGGCTTTCGGATTAGTGTTATAAATTATATTGACATGAACTCGAGTTTGACGGTATATGGCACGATTCTGTGTGATGGTTTCCCAGTTTTATTTTTTTTAAATAACCCAATGCTCCATTGGTTTTAAGCAGTTCTATGTCGTTTTCAGTCCCAGGTAAATTGCCTGTATTTTTCCTCTGTGCGATATGTTGGTTCGGATTCAGATTTATAAAACCCTGTTCGTAGATTCCAGCAAAGCCAATCCGGGTGAAATTGCACGATTGGAATCACCTAAACGCCCTGCCACAATGGGCGATTGTGCGAGATTCTGGTTCTATTTGTATGGATCGTCCAACTTGTATGGCGCGCTGAACGTTTATGCGAAAACTGAGCAGGGTCTTGGAAAGCCTTTGTGGAGCATAACAAAAAGTGTAAGAGTTTTGCGAACGCTGAAACTGTTTAAAAATCGTTTCCGCAAGCTGGTCTCCAACATACGTTAGTTTTGCTTGGCTTGCATCTGAGAAGCGTTGCTGCTTTTGTATGAAGTGTGCTCTTAGTTAAGGCTGATAAATAGTTAATTATTCTTTTATAAATTACATGTACTGGTGACAAAAATATCATTAAATCATCTCTTTCAGCTATTGTATATTGTGATCAGTGTTGGGAGAATTTTCGATTTGCTTAGCAAACATTAGGCTTGTGCATCCATTTAATTACCTGAAAACCAGTTTACAGTCAATGTGAAACCTGTGTGTTTTAGCTCGGAACGCAATGGCTGCACAGCCAAGTAACCATCAATAGTCCTCTTGACTATCAACTGGTGTTCGAGGCTGTGAGGGGTGAATACTCAAATGGCAACAAAGCAATTGATGACATTCACATAGAAGAAGGTGGAACATGTTTGCCAATGGCTGCATGTGATTTCGAAGAAGGATTTTGCGGTTGGGAGCAGGTGAACGTTTGACTGCTAGTAGTAGAGGATAGGGTTTTCAGGGGCCATTGTTGGTGAAAAGTGGGACGGAAAAGTTAAGTTCAGAAAAGCCCTGGCTGACCCTTTCCCCTCAAGATATCCCCCTAGCAAACCTCATGGCACATTCACGCGACTCATGCGAAAATGTTTGGTAATAAAAATGCGTTCAAATTTAGTTTGGAAAATTTTATACCTGATGTTGTTGTTGTAAGAAATTTTTGTTTTCCGAGCAAACTTAAACATGCCAGAAACATGGGCGTCGGAAACGGGGTTCAGGGAGGCCTTTGTCACGAAAAAATTACGCTGATTCATTACAAACGCTAAATAATTCATATTCTATTGTCCTGGGGTTCCCTACCTGGGCTGCATGTACTCCTAGTGGTACATTTGCCTATACGAAGGGATACATTTAAAGTTAGCAGTGGAAGAGAAAATATAGTTATTTATTTTTTATTTCCAAATATTATACATCAATCAGTGAATTTTCTTTTAAAAATTATTTACTTTTATTGTTCTAAAAATCTACAAGTTATATTAAAGCCCAGTGGGTTTTTGTTACTTAGCCTCTACTCAGCGTTTTTGTCGTAAGCAATTTTAGGGGTACATGCTCCTCTGTCGAAATGCAGAAGGGGTACTTGTTCAGAGAAAGGTTGAGAAACCCTGCTATAGTCAATATACCACAAATTAACCTCGGCTTATTGTAAGCCATACCTGAGTTATTTTTGTACTTTTTTTGAGTTGTTCAGAATGCGTTTTTATCTTTTGTAAGTCATGACCTTCACACAATGTGGTTTTGGCTGCGGGTGAATTTTTGCAAACGGCCCAAAATTCCAACTTTGGTCATTTTCCGAACATTAAAAATGCAAAATTTGTAAATGTTACTTTCTTGGATTGAAACATTTTCTAAAGTTTTGATATATCCACATTGCTGAATTGTGCAAATTACCTTTGTTTAGTACAAATCAATGTGGTGCTTTGATGACTTACGCTTCAAACCTGATTTTCATTTTGAAAAAGAACATTTCATCGTTGGTGCAGGTTGAAAACCTCGGCCCTGGTGGAATTCAACTGGATTGGATACGTGTATCGACTGAGGCTGATGGTGACCACACCACTGGCATCGGTCATTACATTGCCTTGGTAACCGATGGTCAACCAACAGGAGCTACGGCGAGGTATGCAAACTGGGTTCGAACCTTTTAAGTGCTTTTCTTACTACGATTCTTGTCTTTCGTCCGGAATATTATATTCAGTTGCTCGCACTGACTGAAATTAATCGACAACGATAACTCGTATTATTTCTATAAATAGCCCCGCACTGTGTTTTCATTCATTTACTGGTGTTTCAGTTTAAACTGTAGCGACTCTGGCTGCATGGATTGACGATTACTTATAAGTCAATCTTCGACTTTCCCGTCAAATTTCAGGTTTCTCTGTTTGTTGCAGTATTATTTCGGAAGTCTTCCCGGAGAGTTACCTGGAAAATGAAAATTCACACTGCTTCTCTTTCTGGTACCGCACTACTCGAACCGCTACAAGAATTCGCGTCATCGATAAAAACGCTGACTTTGGCACAAATCAGTTGTGGGAGTCCCCGGCGCTTCCGTGTAAGTTGATAGACTAAACAGTTTTTCAAGAAAATGACGCTTCGTGTTTTGGTATCTCTAAATAAACTTTGTAACTCTAGAGTTCATAGGGTATCTCCTTCCATCTCCCATAGGCGTGGTGTTTGAAAGTTGCATTCGTGAATAAGTCGAAGAAACCGCAATTGGTGGTCTCCACTGCAGGAGCTTTCATAAAAACGTAAAGTTTGAAAAGGCTTGAAGCCAAGGGAATTGTAGTTGTATTGTCACAAAACAATTTTACCTTCACGGCTGGCAAGACTATGTTTATAATTTGGATATATGACATCGAACTGAATATTAGCTTTGAAGACATTGGCCATTCAGATTATATCAGCTATAGTCACGAAAACGAGTGAATTTTATGTGAAAGAAACTTTTTGTGTATTGCAAAAGAGAAAGATCTTACATGAACTGCAAGCGAACATTATGTCAAGTAACGCGAGATGCATCTCGCATGAATGCTGTGTCTAAGCGCAGCTAGCAACAACAATCTACCGCAAGTAAAACAAACTACGCTGCTTGGCAGTTTGACCATTGTTTCCCGTTTCTAAAGCTGTTTTTGCAATTGTATGCTGCTTCTCAGCGCTTGGGTGGCAATATCAGGAGGTCAACATTGCTGGTTCAATGGCGTTCAGCATTGTCATCGAAGGAGAGATCGGAGCTGGTGGTGGAACAATGTCTCTGGACGACTTTTCTTCTCGACCGGGAAGGTACATGCAGAGAGTTGCATGAGACGGAGCTAATAACTGTGCATTAATGAGCGCTTGTAACTGAATGTTGGAATGTAGTTTGTAAATGCTGAATGTTCACCGGGGTGTTGGCTTTCACAGTATCCACTCAACGCTGTATAAAACAACAGCACTAACTTGAGTAATTTTTTCGCCGATGGAGGAACTTTGCGGCTGAAGTTGATAGTTTGTCAATTGTTTTAACTTGTCCTACGATGCTGAAATCTCACTATTGTTGTGATTTGTGCATGTTATTTGTCTAAATGATGTTCTTTCCTTCTGAAACTCAGATCATCGTTCTCCTTTTGTTTTTTATCACTTGTCTGTTTTGCAACAACACTAAACGTGAAACAAAGGGTACATCAGAAGTATGAACGAAAGTGCATTTTAGCGGAGATTTTGCAAAGCTAGAGATATATTTGAACTTCTACGATGTGAACGGGTTCATCCTGCTAAGATGTTTTTTTTATTGTCAGTTGCGTACCAGTCACAACTCTTCCGCCTTTCGTATGCGCCGACAACTCCGCT
>JGI24022J15233_10008888_pt1 | contig 11270 bp, 11 predicted proteins | sample Ectturendosymbi2_FD_15233 | JGI IMG/M metagenome (IMG submission 15233)
GGACAGGGTTGCGGAGCCGGAGTCGGAGGTTTTTGGATGGAATCGGATTCCTAACAATACTGGGAGTCGGAGTCGGATGGCCAATTAGATCATTTTTGTACATCACATTCCTGAATTGGGAATTCCTGTTAAAATGGTACAATTTCTTTTAAAACTTGTTGAAACAGAGATTTCTTGCTGTGCACCACGATTTCCATTGATTTTAACATCCAAGTTCCCTTTATGTTAAGGAGTCGGAAAGTTTGGCAAGGTCGGATATTATAACTCCGACTCCTCAACCCTGCAAGGCGTACATGTTGTCTTGCATGGCAGTGTGATGGCGTTATAATATCCCGCGAACTGTTATTGTTAGTTTTGTTTTTATGTTGTTGCGTTGTCCCGACCTTATTCGCAATGTCGATTAAACAAAACTTGCCTTCTAAATAACAGTAAAACTTGTTGCCATCACGTCCTGCACCAATTCGGAGTCGATTCCGTTCAGCCGGATACAATTTTGCGTTCTTTAGCAGACGGCGTGGACAAACTCCCCGCTGTTGCCATGGCGATGAGCGGTTTCAGCGGAGCGAATAGTTCCAGACTGTGGATTGAGACGTGCAAAGAAATGCAGGCGGTTCTTTCCAGCGGTTACTTGCAAATGGCTTTCGCTTTCCTGATAGCTTGCGCTGACGACAAGAAGTTGTCTGAAGGATTGCCAGAGCGCTTCGAGGAATTGTTGTTCAATAAAGTAATTTGCTTTTTTCTTATGCTCCTGATTATTATGCAATTGCCTTTGCTTTTATTGAAGGATTTCAAAAAAGTTTTCAAATGAACAAAACATCTCGTTGAATATAAAAAAAAATATTTACCAAAATTCGTTTTTCTTGCGGTTTTCGCTTTTATTTGAAATTTTCGTTGTCAAGAAGGTTGAAAAAAACATTTTTTAAGAAAAATCAGTTGGATTTCGGCAGCAGTGCTTAGCGAGCTGAAAAAACACGAGGAAATTTCTGATTAACACTTGAAGCACACTTTCATTTTAATTTCAATGTTTTTGTAGATCACGCTCTTTATCTCATGAAATAGGTTTTTACTTTACTGCTTGTTAAGTTGTTATGATTGTTATTGAATTTGTTTTTGGTCCAAAATCTTCCAATGCACCCAACGCCCAACACCAGGATAAGCTGCACAAGTTTGCGGTTCAGGCTTCCCAGTATTCCACTGGCGTTATGTTACGTCACGATGTCACCTCGCTGTGGTGGCAGGAAACGTAATTCCTTCGTCTTGGTCCATAGTGGCAGCTGCTTTTCCGCTGAATGTTTCCTACACTAATGCAATCATGAAGTAAAACCAGAGTAAAAATATGTGAGGACGAGCAAAATTTTTCCAGCATAGTTTGCTTTTAAAAACATTGCCTTGGCATCATGTCTTACCGGACCTGATGGTTTCCTTGCATCGGTTTATTTTTACCTGTTTTTGAATCTCAAACACAAACCTTGTTGATTTAAAGCAACGGTGGGAAACGTGCGGCCCGTGGGCCAAATGCAGCGCCGCGTGATCATCCAATATGGCCCGCATCAGAATTTTCGTTACCCAAGTTAAAGTACAATATCTCGTCAAAACAAAACCCCATGGCAAGCAGACACGTAGACAGTAAGTCAAAAGAAGTCTCTCGCTCCTTGGAATATTTTTCCCTCCTTGTTTTTGTTGTGAAGACAAAGGCAGTTATTTCAAGACAAAATTAATTTATTTTTGCGGCCCGCCAGCGTTATTCCACAATTCATGCCCCCCGTGATAAAAAAAATAGGTCCCTGGTTTAAGGTTACAAATAAACCAATAAACAGCGGATGGTTGTGCGTCTCTGATTGGCCGATTGCGCATCGTCTCACTTGTGACGCAATAATACCTTTGTTTTCAGAGGATCTTACTCCAAGACCGCGTCTCATTCGCGTGCATTTACTTACCTGATGCTATCCTCGACAACTACCTCACTACGCTGGCTGAGCAAGCCGTTGGTGAGGCTTGGCTTGACGGGCTCATAGTGACTGGGGCGAGCACTTCAATGGGGGTCAAGTTGCTGCAGAACCACGTTGACAAGGTAGGAAACGTACTTCTTGAACTCTTACGCACCCGTAGCTGCAATCTGAGAACTGGCATTTGCAATCAACTGCTCATGCTTTGTTGTTGAAATCTGCTGTTTTGTCCACGTGTTGCTTTTCGGAGATTGTCGTCACTTTTCGGATATTTTCGTTATTTTTCGGGTATTATCGGAAAAACGTTTTATTTCGTTGTACGTTTTTCATAAATACCCCGAACAAAATCTACGGCCGCGTCACCTGTTTCAAATGATTAATCCACCGATTCGATATATTTATCGTTTCCTGTGACGTCGCGTTTTTATGACGTGTGTGTCCAACACATTCTGATTGTCTTCAGACCTGTGACGTCCAGACAGCTACGTGCGTGATGATGCAAGCACAAGATCGAGACTTTCTCACCAATTGTGACGTTTTGTTTTGGAAAGAAAGGTGAGGATTTTCCATCAATCACTCGGAAAATCGTTTCCACCGCAAAGCTTCACACTGTGGCAGCAAACAGTAACACAGACAGCCATTGTCACCATTAGCAAAGCACATTCGAATGGTCCCCAGGCTCACAAGCATTGTTAGAGGGAGGAGCCGGGACCCGAATTTCAGGCTCCGGCTCCAGGGATCAGAATCTTTTGGATCCAGCTCTGACTCCAACACGTAAAACTTTTAGCTCCTGCTCCAAAAATATTTGATCCGGTAAAAACCGAAGTGTACATATTATTACACCAGTATGCAGTAGAAGAGGCGGCCCCGGTTGCCACGGGGGAGGAGGCTTTGGTGGGCCTACCCCCAAATTGAAATATGAAACGCTGGAAATTACTGGAGTTATTATCAATCCGTCCGTATCCTTTTCTGTCCTGCAATTTATAGACAGAGCAGTACCTGCCGTTGTTACCGCTGTGTCTAGCCCAGGTAGTCTTCCCTTATTTTGTACTGCATAGCAGCAAGATACTTTTGATGCTTACCACCAAAGGTACACATTTGCGCAGCCTGCTGTTCAGACAGCTAGATGGAGTTAATTGTGTAGTTAGAAAAGTCTATTGTGGAGTGTCCCAAAACTGTGTAGTGCAGTTAGTGGATTATGGGTGTTAACCGTTGCGTCCGCGTAGGCCTTAGTCTATGCTTGTTGTTATTTGAGATACAAAACGTTATAAAGTTGAAGATGTGCCATGCACCAGGAGATTAACAAGTCCAGACATCACGAAAACGTGTTTTGGCCGGTTGAAAGTCCAATGTACCATCCAAGAAAAATGCACTTAAGAGCAAGGTAAAATTTGTCTTATGCTAATGAAAGAACACGTTCATCGTGGCGCACTGCTGTCATCAGACTCTGATTTCTTCGGTAACTGTTTCTCCACAACTGATAACCACAATCAAGTCTACTCTGTCTAAGTGCGATGTAAAATCTTCATCATCGCCAGAACTGTAAGTGGGAGGACTGCCGTTGCATCCTAGTTTTTGGGGTTTTCCTCTTCAGCTCCCAGTCCTTCCATGCGAAGAGCGATTTTGAAAAAACACTCTTTAGCTGTAGCTGTTTGCTCTTCAGTTAATAAAACCCTGTTCATCGGATCAACGTATATGGCAGCCGGTAACGTGTTGTTTTGCAGTATCAGTACTTCCCTTTTTTTCGTTGAAGCTGCAACTGTCCCCTGCAAGAGCGCCCCCAATTCGTCTCAAGCGAAATAAATAAGAGTTCTTTCCATGCCAAGAATAATCCATCAGGGGTGAGGTCTTCTGCTTGCAGTTTATTCGTTGTTTGGAAAAAGGTGACAAAGAATCGCTTTCAGTTGTTGCAGTTGTTCCCATTCTCCATCAGTAAGTGAAACACTTGAGCTTGCCATTTCTTCTAGATATGGTTCCAGATCAAGAGAACGTTTAATCAACAAGGATGTCAACCCCACCGTGTGCCCTGACCCAAAATGACGCACAGTCCTGACCGTTCTTTCGCAATACAATTTATTTTTGGTGTCCGGACAGCAGTGGCCACCTGCCTGAACCGCTTCGATAAAGTCGTAACACGGCTATCTTTCAGCCCGCCCTTTATTGCCAACTGTAATGTATGCACAACACATGCTGTATCTCACAAAGCACAACAGCCTCTTTAGCAGCGGCATCCAACAGTTCATTACTTCCATCATTCAGCTCAACCCCAGGATCTATTTGCAGACCATCGTCATCTTTTTCAATTTCAGTCAGTTCTGAATTGACTGTCCTCGCATTCAGTTTTTCCACCATCTTCAGCATATTTCATACACTGTCTGTGACAATGCACAAAACCCGATTCTGTTTCAACTTGGTATTTATCTTTGAATACATTTTCCACCAAGTTTGAAACTCATTGTGTGATGAGCATTGGTATTGCCAATGTGTGTGTGACTCGATTATTACTGTCATCAACGTATTTTATATTTGTGGCAAAATAATTAATTCTTTGACGAGTGCACCCATCCATTTTGAGAAACAGACGACGTCCCTGCAGAAATCTTTTCACTTTTCTCTTTTTCATTCTCTTATCGCTTGTTCTCGTCACAGATATATATGGTGTTGTTCTTTGCGCACATCTCGTTTGTGGTGAATCGCACATTCAACGCAACGCCAACCGACTGAGAGGTTGCAATGCAAATAATTTGCAAAGAAGATTTGGACATAACACTGTTAATGTCAGCTTCGTATGGTGCCCTTTTTTCAATGACCGTAATATTCAACTTTGACGAGATTTCTTGCCCTTGCGCTTTGATATTTTTGCCAAATCTTGATTTTTTATCAGTGGTAAAGATATTTGTGAATGCGCGGTCATGTCGACTGGGTTGCTGAAAGTAAAGCACAGAGCAAATCATCATGGATGATGTGGTGAATCTTTCTGATGCATCTTCCTGTATTTAAGTTTGAATGCTGTTCGTCATTGATTTTTACGTCACAACGTCGCTTTCATGTCTGGTGACGGTATTGTTTCGTCACAGTTACACGAATCTTCTAAATAAGTGGCGCTTCTACAACGAGCGAGTGCAGTTCGACCTGGAATGGACGAAGGCGTGCGACGGGGCGAAACCTACCTCCCAGGTTTACGTTTACTGCAACTTCTGCGGGAAAAGTATCTCCAGTCAAGGAACGGCAAGCGGTGGGTGTCGAGTGGGGGTGTCAGTCAAAACTGTGATGATATTTTTGAAAAATCGCTTTTTTTACGCTTTGTATCATAGTGCAACTAAAAAAAAATTGAAATAGCAAAACGGTTTTGGACCCGGCCTTGTTTAAATCCTCTGCAAAAGTTTTAAAGGTTTCAAGTCCTTTCTCCAAGAAACTGGAGATTCACTGTTTATGGAACACGCCAGGAACTTTTCTGTAGGAAGCGTTTTACTTTCCAAAAATCATGTTTATGACCCAACAACATGTCCTTATTTGTACAACCTTGCTTATTGGTTTATAAGATGTTAAATATGTTTTGTTATCTTCAAACTTGTTATCGTTTTGAGTTAAGCATCCTTTTTGAATTTTGATGNTTTCGGACGGTGATAATGTATAGGTTGACACAAGAGTCTAATTATAGTCAGCTTTCAAACCCAAACAATCCTTCCTGCTTAGTTACAAACATGATCCGATTGTGTCGTGGCGCATCACAGTTGGTCAGGAGAGGAGAGAGCAGCATCTGCCAAAGTCTTCTTGTCAACAGTTACGCGAAGGTAGTCATCAAACAGAATGAACAGCAGACGCTTGTCTTGTAATAGTTGACAGCGATGCTATTGAAGTTTGTTCTTAGAAAAGAAAGTGAAAGATCCGCTTGAATATGGCGGTTCAATGTTCGTAGGACAAACTAACTTTAGTGCTGGACATGAGGCCGCATCGCCAGTGGTGAGCATGAAGTTGAATGTTCTGTTGTTGGATAAACGCCCTGTTATGCCACATATGGTTGGGAAATCCCGTATTTAGGAAAAATCCCCGAAACGCTTTCGAGCAGGGGGTTCTCAATCTTTTGCCCGTTAAGCACCCCCGGCTCATAAAACAATTAAACCGAGCCCCAGAAAGCTGTCTGTGGAGTAGTCTTACTCGCACAGGTTAGCTGGCAGAGCCGTGGATTTCATATTGTTGCATCACAACAACGCAAGATCAGGCAAAATATACACGGAATTTTCAATCGGCACCTATTTTCCGCTAGTATAGGATATTAAAAAATAGGTATACGTGAAAACTCAACTGCCATCCAAGAACCCCTGGAAATCTTCCCGTGAACCCCTGGGGCTTCGTTAACCCCAGGTTGAGNTCCCCTGCTTTAGAGCTTTTGAAAGGATTTCAGCAAGGTCTTCATTACAAAATCTTTGTCCTTTACATTTTCTGTGTTGCATCATGATATAAAACGAGAAAACTGTAACTTTTAAAAAAAGTATAAACTTTCATCATCACTGGTGTCTGTTTCGGTGTTGTTGCTGTGAGCAGTGAGGCGTGGCGTTCACGACAAAACCGTGTTTTGTAGGAAAACTTAAAAATTTCCTGTTTTTGGTTTGAAGCAATGTGATGCTGATTGATGCTCGAATGCATTCCCATCCCAACATTACCATGTCGATGATAAAACGGACACAAAGTCTATTTGTCCTGTATATGTTTTGTGCTTCACGTGCAGAAGCAGCGCTTTGGAGATAAGTTTTTGAAAGTTACGTGTAAAAGTACTCCTTTTGAAATAATTNTATCGATGCAACGGGGTGTGCGCCAAACGTTATGAAAATAGTTTTTGAAAAAAAAAACAAAACCAGTCAGTCACTTAACCGTCAGTCCCGAAGATTGTTGCAGATTCTTTATTTGTTGATGTGACAAAGGAAGCATCCCAGCGCAAGTGTAAACCCTGGACGTTGACGCGCATTAATGCGGGTCGTGTGTCTCACCCCATGTGATGGATATGCAGGTTCCAGCCCGCAGAGGCCACCCCCTCGCACCCTCAGTTACTCGGGATGTGCCCGCAGCACGCCGAAAAAAGAATCGCACGCGTCGTTCTTGCACAAATGCTCAGCCCTCTTCTCCCCCGTGATGTACAGTAAGTACCCAGAGCATCAGATACGACTTGCAACAGGAGAGACGATGTGTAATGTTTATGCTTTCTTTTGTAGAAGGTCGTATATTAAGCACAGCTTCTGATCGAGGTAGCTGCCGAGGAAATCAGAAAGTCTCACCAGGTTCGGTTGATTTGCAAACGTGTCTTGTGCTGATCAGAGAAAACGCAGGTTGTCAGTTTGGACGAGACACCGGTTTGCGACACAGCTGCCTGACCGTGATGTAGTAGCTGTGACGTCATAAAAGAAGTGTTTGTTGACGGTGGACGGCTTTGTTCATTTGATCTGCGGCTTTGACCTCATCCTTCAACGTGAAAATCAGGCAGAAAATTCAGCGGAATGTTGACTGAAAAACTTTTGTTGTTTTCCAGTGCTCACTTGACTTCACAGTTTTACTTTCTTCAGTTTCATGCAGTATTTTGTTGCCGAGTGATTTTGGAAAATGTTGATGATTCAGGGAAAGCTGTCAGTGATTTAAAAAAAAACTCATTTCATTCTCTGATCCGAAAAGTACGAAGTTTTTCTGGTGTGGAACAAATGACCTCAAACTTTTCGCTGGCATGCAAACGTTTTGCTTAGAATTTCTAGCTGTTCTGTTAATTTTATGAAAATCTCAGTTTAGTGCAACACGTAGATTTAGACCTTGCTTACAGCAAAACCTTCAGCATGTTTCAGTTCAAATGTTTGATACGCATACTTAAAGAAGGAAACCTTCACAGATTTGAGATGTCCATTGTCGGTAGGATTTCTTGTAATGCAACGCCTGCAGAGCAGACGTACTTTGAAAACTTTGACAGTAAGAAAGATGTAGTTGAAACTGCAACAGGCCTGTTTCGAAGGAGGTTTTATCGCAAAGGGAATTGTGTAACGAGGTTTTTAAGCTGTTTTTAGGATTCGAAACGGTCTTTCAAATTTTCCCAACGGTCCCTCAAAATGCAGTGGATAGAACCTAGCTGCTGCATAACCACCGAGCCTCGCTGCGTTGCTATCTCGGTATTCAGACGAAATAGCCGCGGTCCCTTAACTTGTCTTCGCGGTCATCAAAAGGTGAAACCTTGAAAAGAAGTACAGTGCGCTGTAAACGTATTTTTACTCCGCAAATGCGCTGCACAGAAGCAAGAACATAATTTTTTTCCACCCTTCCGTGCATCTGTTGAACTGAGCTTTTTACTCGACGACGCAAAACCACACAAATGTATGTTTAGTTTGCTGCAGGGCAGCCATTATTACTTCATGGTGATTTTACTTTGTTCACAGACCCTTACTGCTGGAGTTGCTGATCTTTTGTCTCTAGTAACGGCGAGACAGCCCAGCATAGTGTTTGTACTAGTGCTCATGGTCTGCAAGGTCTGCTGAAGTAAATATCCTGTAACATACACTTTTAGCGTTTCAGTGTTTTAGCATTGACTGCCGTCCTGATAACTCATCCAACATGAGTCGTGAAACATGGTTTCCTTTGAACAACGTTTGTTCATTTGATTTTCTAAAGCAAATCTATTCCACAGCTTTGATGGGCCGAGCCAGGGGCTTCATGGGCTCAAACTTGGCCATGCAGAACCCGGTAAGATTGTTACATTTCAACACTAATGACTGTATCGTTTGTTGAATGTTTTGCATTTGATGTGAACTTTGTTTCAGTGATTGTAGTTGACGATTGCGCGCAGTTGAACATCGACTTACTCGCTGATCTTAACGTTGCACTTAGAGCACTCGAAAACGTCATGCTTCCTTGAAATTAATTGTTTTGAATAAGGTGCTGGTAGAAGTGAGTCTTAATTACGTCTTGCTCTAGAATTAGGCTACGACTAAACCTTACATATTAAAATCCAACCCGTTGAAGTTTTTTTAATTGCACGCGTTCGGTTCATATTGAATGTTTAGTTGATAATGCTTCGTTGAGCAAACGCCGATGTAACCACCTGGTGTGAATGGTCATAAGGACTGTGGTTTCGACCTTTCCATTGTAATGCAAATGAAAGGATTTGTCTACCTGTGCCGACATTGTCAACTTAGCATTATGCCATAGTTGAAGATCAGTTTCGTTTTTGCTGAACCCGGCGACAGCTGTTGGGAAAAATATATCAGGTCATCGCGTGAAATGTATGATGGCTTCGAAGATATCTCCCTCCCTGTTCCTTACCACGATGAATGGGAGGTGCCGCCACCGTACAATGCCTCTTGCCGTTTCATACAGAACTAATTGGCGGTCTGTGAAGCATCAAGCAATCCCGTCTTGACTGTAATACTAACTTTCGTACCACAGGGAATAAACGTTTTGTCATAACCTTTAATCGCCAGCACATCAGCAGAGTAAATATATTTTTGATTATCAATCAACAGAAATTGATTTTTATGATGATTAGTGCAAAGCATCAAAGATATTTTGCTACTGCATATATGTCTACGGTAGAGCAGCCAGAGCTTTGGGTAAAATTCACATCAGTGAAAGTGATCAACTGTTGATTGACAGATAACGAGCTGTCCATCATGCCGCAAGCCCCTCCCACGCTGCTCCGTCTGTTCCATGCATCTCGGGACGAGGCCGAAAGATCCAGGCATGTGGAGCCATGCTGCTACTGTGTTTACTGTTGAAAAACCTATTATGTGATCTGTTTCGTCACAATATTTGTTTCTTGAAAAAAACATCAATCGCGAATAATCTCAAAGCCGAACATGTTTTTTTTAAGTTTCACGAGTTGTTTTTGAGCATTTTTTTCGTAAAAGATATTTTGCAAATTTTTGGAGTAGGCATACATACAGGATATTTAAAAATCTGCTGTCGTGGAAATATCTAAAACTTGTCTTTCGTAAAAATCTCAAGTTTGTATAAAAATAACCCGGACGATAAAACTGAACTGGAAAAGCATTTGAAAGAACTTGATATAGTTTGCTATCTCAAGATGACGCCTTCACCTTAATGTATTTTTCCATATCATCGAAAAAGTGTTGACTAAGTAAAGAATAAGATTTTGCCCGAAAGCGTTGCTGTGTCATGGGTATGTGTTGTGGATACGTACATTTGAATATCTACTCTTGAGATGTTTGACATAGAATGTTTACCTCAGCAGGGAAATCAGTGATCATTTGTGAAGTTCGGAAAAAATCGCATTTCGAACTCTTCACCAGAATGAAAGTCAATGAAAAATCCTTGTGAATGTTTACATTTGTGGAACTCATATTGTTTAAAAAATATTAACAAACCTGCAAAAAATCTAAGAACGTCTTTTGTTGTTTGAATTACACCGGTTGGTGTTTATATTTAAATGATGATAACCATGTTGCGTCTGGTTTAATCCTCAGACCATAGGAACTGGTTGTCCTGGTGTATGAAGTGTCGACATGGTGGACACCAGGAACATTTGGACGACTGGTTCCAGTGAGTTCATGAAATATTGCGATCCATAATTTTTCTGTGACGTTCTGTTGACGTAGTTTATTGTGCTGCAAAGTAAAACATACCAATGTTATTCTGAAATGATTTGAATAGGTTTTTGCGTAGTTTGTGGCAACGAACAAAATAGAAAAAAAACAAGTAAATTTGAAGAAACGCGTTGAAGCGATAGTCCCCAATCAGTTTTTCCAACGATCCTCCAGTACGTTGAAACATCTTTGCAATTTGCGTTCGCCTTTGTTCAACCAACCTCCCCAACATCATTCAAGGTTTATCCAAAGAATAAGAAAACCAACCCGTGCTGTTAACTTATTTTAAGCACAGCATTTTGATGAGGAATAAGTATAATGTGTTCACAACTAATTTCTTTTGTTTTGTGAAGTAGCGACTCAACTCAAGCCCTTGCACTTGCAACAACACCATCAAGTTACTACGCTCGACAATTTCTTTCCACGTAGAACTTGTTAACTTTGGTCGAGTCTTGAGGGAATGCAGCTGACGAAGTCTTTAACTGACGCCGCAACGCTTGTTTTTATGCGGCGTTGCTAAGAATCAGGATATTTTTCTTTGTTTGTTTTTCAGGAAATTCAAACAATGCCCAGTGGGCGACTGCAAGTGCTTTTGTGACTCAGCACCCGTCACCAACCCAGCTGGTTGAGATAAAACGCTGAGTCATGCCACCTGACTCAACCTGACATGTTCGCACAAATGCGTCTCCTGTGCCGGGCCGGCCGTGCTCGGCGGAAGGCCACAGTGCTGCTGAATTGCCGTGGTGGGAGG